>JAABUZ0100005183.1_pt1 | contig 17317 bp, 13 predicted proteins | sample 5562091 | NCBI WGS metagenome assembly JAABUZ01 (sample SAMN12813069, study PRJNA571459) | rock metagenome | isolation source: Antarctica rocks | place: Antarctica: Victoria Land, Linnaeus Terrace sud | collected 2015-12-21
TCCTATCAATCCAATCCGCCCCACCGCCCCACTGCTTACCCCCATCTCCATCTCAACCCTCCCGATTCCTCAAACCAACCCCTTGATTCCCCGCCCGCCACTTAGACCACCCAGCTTTAATATACCTGATCCACACCTAAGTCCGCATCTCGCATCTCGCATCTCGCATCTCGCATCTCGCTCTTCTCGGAGCTCCGCGATCCGCTCGAGGGGGGTGGGGGGGGTTGCGTTCGGTGTGTGCGCGGTATGATGGTGGTGGTGGAGGGTGGTTTCGTTTGGGTTGGGTTGGGTGTGAGGAGAGGGGAGAGAGGGGAGAGGGGAAGGGGAGAGGGGGAGAAGAGAGGAGAGGGGAAGGGGAGAGGATATGAGGGAATGGGGATAGGGGTAGCGGAAAAAGATATCGAGTGTCTGTGGATGAGGTGGCTGACGCGTTATATGACCTAGGTAGTATCACATCTTACAAAGACCATGCTATCATCAACTTTGAAACTTCTCGGCGCTTCATCTACAAGTCGGCCACTCCTTGGTAACTGTTCTCAATTGGTGCTACGTTGCATAATCGTTTGGACTGTCATCCTAGCTGTGTTCTTGAGGGAGGGGATTGGTGCTTTTGATCAAGTTTTTCTTAGACTTCTTATTTCTTATTTCTTCTTTATGAATTGAGATTTGGATTGATTAATTAACAAACATCGTCATGGTCGGTTATTGGTTTTTCATATACCTCATCTTCCTAACCCGTTCACCGTGTCTGTTAGTAGATAGGTTCGAAGTACTGTAGGTGGAGGACTTTTATGAGATATAGATGGGGATTTGGTGTGTTCTCGTGGCTTTGAAAGGAGGTGGATTGCGAGTTTGGAATACCAATTCATCCTCTTTCTCTCCTTGCATGCAGGAATCATTCTTAGCTTCGGTATTCCCTACCCCTGCTCTTGCTCTTGCTCCACCTCCGCTAGCAGGTGTTCAAACGTGAAAGGTGTCTTCTTGCTCCAACTCACTTGCTTCTTCTTCGACAGGGCGCGCGACTAAAGGAATGGCGGTGGCGTGAAGGATCATGACGAGAAGGGCGTGAGCGAGGTCAGAAGGTTCAGGGCCGATGTTTCCTTCTACTTATAATAGGGGATTACAGGATAAGAACTGGAAATGGGTTGGTAAGGGGCAAAGCTTGCATTTCTATAATGGTCACTATAGGAGCTGAAGAAAAAACCGAAATTTGACTAGAACCGAAAAGTATCATGCCCCCCATGTCATTCACATACTCCTACGCCATTACCGCCATGAGACAAAGATGAATAAAAGCACTTTTGGGCCCCCTTGTTATCTAGACCTTAAGAAATACCGTCTCGAACCAAGGAAATAAAAGCACTTTTCTGCCCTGCCAGCCCCGGCATCACCAAAACTCCAACAGATACCGTCTCGAACCAAGGAAATTAAAGCACTTTTGCACCCTCATCATCACCGAAATTCCTGCAGACATTATTTCGAATCACGGGAAGATAAAGGCATTTCTGAGTCCCGGAACAAGGAACGCAAGTGTACGGGCGTGGGTTGCTGTGATTGCACTTTTTGTCGCAATTTCTGGGGGGTTTGTTCGGAAGCTGTAGGAGCTGCGCGAAGAAGGAGTAGCGGTTACTTTTTCTTACCGTCCTTTTTAGCTCGCTTCTGTCCAATATCTCCTGTAGCGTTGGCCTCGTCGCGCTCACGTTCGTCTGCCTCCCGCTTTCGTATATCTGCCTTCGTCTTATTCCGCTTACGCACACGATCTTTCTCCAGATAATCGTCTTTTCCCTCGTCTTTCATTGCCGCTCTATATCCTTGCTGATAAAGACGGTCCTGCTCTTTCTGCTCCACGGTCTTATTATCACGCCTACGCTTATTTTCTAGCATCCTGTCTTCTTCACGCTGCGGGTATCCTGTTCGTTGCGAAGCTAGTGTTGAAGATGTCTCCGGCTATGGTTGCGGGCTTAGGTTGGGATGTTGAGGCCTGACTTCCGATGGAGCCCACCCTAATTCTCCATAACGCGGTGCACGTGGTAAAGTATTGGGTAGCATGGGTTCCCCATAAACCGGTGGTGGAGCTCGATAAGCGGAAGATGGGTAAAGGGTAGCCTGGTTAGATGCTTGAGCATGGTGGTGCGTGCGTTGCTGTCTATTTGGCGGCGTCGGAACGTTTGTACTTTCAATCGGGTGCGGAGTTGGTGTAGTAAATGGCATAGCTATCCCACGAGGTGGCTGCCTAGGTGGACTGGCTGTTGAAGAAGCGGACGATGAAGCAGATCCACTTAAATACTTGGACTCTCCAGAACCAGTTGGCATACTGATCCCGGCCGGTTTTGATCTCCGAGAAGTGCCAGTTGAATATGCGGACGATGCACTGGGCCGAGTGTCATGCCTGGGTCCGCCAGAAGTAGCTGTCATTTCTAGACTTCTCATTCCTTCCGTTACTTGTCCCACGCAGGCGCAGTGCATTGTTCTTGCATCATTCATGCTATAGCACAAAGGACATAACCAATCCCCCGGCGTGTCCGTCATTGTAGGACGATGGTCGAATTCGGGAGTTACTGATTGAGAGGGGGTGTTAAGGCGCTTGGGTTATCCACTCCGCAAATGAATATGAGGGAGATGCTAAGGCTTGCCAGCTGTACCTCCCGTCAGCAAGCGTTACAGAATGGAGGTAGAGACTTCCGACCTGTCTGTTCCGCCAGCGAGGACTGGTCCTCGAGCATCTAGGCCCCGTGGCTAGCGGCTCGCTGCCCGAGGCTATGAGGAGGATCGAGGAGCTTCCGTATTCGCGAGAAGCTTTGTTTGAGATTGGAATAGACAACGGCCGCTCGGGGATCTGGTGGTTTGTGACGCGTAATGAAACTTTGATGTATTTTTATAATGGAGAAAGCCGATTGTACGTTCTGTTGTGGTGAGAGAAAGGAATAGCGAGCGAAGGTACCCATTATATACCCATCGCCATGATGTTCCCAGCATTACAATATTGACATTGATTAACAAATTATCGTAATGAAGAGTAGGATGAAGCAGAAATTAATAAAGACACCCAATGAGAAGTAACCTTAAAGGCATTGATGCAGCAAGTCTTGTTGGGAATTGACTTCATTGCGCTGTAGAAGAGGAGATATTCGCTTTCGCCATCACAGTGGCTCTCTACTGAGGTTTCCGTAGTTCTTCACTATCACTCCGCCCCCTCACGATCGCTTCTTATTGGCTACATTTGACTCTTTGCATCAAGTCAATATTGGGAATAGTGAAGTACTCGAGAAGCCAAAAGCTTGTCGAAGAAGTGGAGAAAACCCAACAGAAAGCGATCGTGAAGGGGCGGCGCGACAGCAGAAAGAAAATCGAGGAAATATCAATTACTTCTTCATAGCTACCGCTCTCGGTTGTTCTTGTAGCTTCTTTGAGAAGCTGATAGCGTTATCGATAGACTGAATCGCATGGTGAAGTACTCGTATCTTATAAAGCAATATTCCCTCATTAATTAGGAAAAATGTCGACCTGTTGGCACTTCTCCGTATTCATTGCATCCAGTACCACTTACCTAGCAGCAAATGACCCCAACACATTCGCACCTCATACTCAGGAGCCCCAAACAAGGAAGCCACCTCACAATAACAAACCACTGCGACAATGAACCAAACGCGACGTAGCTCTCCAAAACACTCTTCACCCAACTTGAATACAGGCAGGAACAACACAGACTGGTGAGATGCGGCGTCATACTGTATCCGTTAGCAAAATCCCTTGTGGCTGCAGTATAAAGTAAGGTAGGTAAGGTAGGAAGCGATCTCGAAGGATGAGAATTGAGAGTGTAGGCTAAGACTTCACTAGCGTAAATCAGCCCTATGGCGCCGAGAACCAGAGGCTTTCCGGGTGTGAGATACAAAGGTCAGACCAACTTTTCTTGTTGGTCTGGAGGTTGCAACCGAAAAGTAGTGCACATACTGTTGCGCTGGCCACCCGAGATCAAGTAAGACGGGAGCGAGGGCGAGGGCGAGGGCGGCGAGGCTGTGTGCGGCTGCGTGGATGATTTGGATGGCGGAGGAGTATGTGGGGGATTTAAGTGCATCTGTGTGTAGAGGGAGAGGGATGAGATATGATGCTCTTAGAAAAGAGCCTGAGAATTGGTAATGCGAGCTATAGGATGCGCTACCTCATCCCTCGTCGCCTGAAGTAGGCACTAAGTATGCTGCTAAACTAAAGTACAAAAAACGCGATCGTGATAGTAAAACTAGATGAATGTGACATCTCGCGCATAGAGGTACCTGACATCCCTCGGTTGTTGGAATAGTAAGAGGTATTCATACAGACTGCGGACTCCAAGATGGTTACACATAAGCCAAGAGGTTTCCTTGTGAAGAAGCTTTGTTTCGTCTGGCTGAAATATGCCCTCCGGAAGTCTGCGAATTAGATTACTTCGCTGTTGCTGTGGTAGAACTAGTTGTGAAAGTGTTGGAAACTGGGTATCCGTACAAGGCCTTCTTCAGAATCCCTCGTGGGTCGTCTCCTGGGACTATTACCCTCCCCCTTGAATACTCCACCTTCATCTCCTCGCTTAGAAAAACGCCATACGCCCTCACTTCCTGCTGCCGGCCATCTCACTAGCCTCCTCTTCCTCGTCCTCCTCTACCAAGGCCGGTGTTCTCCTCTCATTCCTCCTCTTCGGTCTCCTCATCCGACTCCGCGAGACATTACTCGCACTATCATCCGGGACAATCTCGCTCATGCCATCATCAATCCCATCGTCCGTCTCGCTATCCCACCCGGCTCCCCCTCCGAACCCACTTGCCGGCGTACCCAGTCTAGCATCAAGATTACAACTCCCTCTACGGGCTTGACCCGCTATTGATAGCCCAGCGCCGCGTTCCCGAAGCTGGCGGCGGACGGTTTCGGCTTTGCAGTGTAGAGCCTCGAAGGCGTCTTCGAGGGCTTCCATGCCAAGGTAGATTTCACGTTCCACTTCGGCAAGGACGGCGATTTCGGTTTCTTCGTCCATGGCTACTGGTGCGCCTATAGCGGCAGGGGTAGGCCCGCGAGAAAAAGGAGTGGTACCTCGGGAGAAGGGAGTGGTTCCTCGCGAGGGGACGGTTGTTGGGGTAGGCTCTCGGGAGGCTTGGCGAGAGATTGGATGGGTGGGGGCAGTATCATCGGCGCCGCTACGAAGGAAACCATCAAAGCGGCCGGACGTAAGGATTTCCCATTCACCATTGCTGATGGCGGCGAGGGTAGCAAGGATGTTGTGGAGGGACGTGTTGGTTAGGAGATACATTGCCGATTCAGGATCTCGGGGAACATTTGCTAATCGATACAGGCGTTGAATGGCAAGACCGGTTTTCTCGAGCAATTCGGATTTTGGTGCGATAAGCGGGGTGGATGCACGAGAAGCAGGTCTACTGGGTGCGACACCGAGTAAGTGTGAGAAAAATGGCCGTTGCTCTGGCAGAAGCCGAGTGAGCATCGCGAAGATGAGTGTCTCATCGTCAATGTCTTGCGGAGGACTGGCCGGATTATCTGGTTGACATGCAAGCCAACGGTCAACCGACTGCTTGGTTTTCTTTGATTGTCGAACGTAGTGGTCACGATACTCCTCTGGTACGTCAATGTCCAACTTCTGCATTGGCGGCTTATGCTCCTCAACCGAAATGCCGAGTCCGAGTTGGGAAGAGTCGAGGGTAAAGGCTGGCCATGGTGGTAGTTCTTGCCGCCCACATACATACTCCAGGATCTCACCCCAACTGACACCCCTCTCATCCTCGGCCTCGCTTGTAACAGGTTTCGATTCGCACACGATGCATGTGCATGTTTCTGATGATATGTCCCGGGCAAATACTGCCTCCAGTCGGTCAAGTAAGCGACGGGCAATAGAGCGATAACCAGTAGCTACTGCAAGCGATCCATTTCGTGAGATGACATTGGTGTAGTCGTCTAGTAGATGGTTGAAAGGGGCGAAGAACCTGTCGACTTGTAATGCTATTGGTGGAGGAATATTCTGCGACGGCTGGATTGGTTGTCCTGCGCCTAACAACGTTCTCGGAATGTTCTGTGACAGACCTCCGTTGAGCATCAAGTAGTCGACCTTTGGTGCTGCATAGGGTAGCATCGGAGGTGGTGGAGGAGGTGGCGGCATTGGAGATTCCTGATAAGGCCCGGTGTAGCCCGTCATTCCATCACTTACAAAGGCCGGTGTTTCTTTCCTGCTAGGTGGGAATTGTGGCTCTACAAGCGTTGGTGTTCTAGGTGAAGAGTCCGGGTCTGTAGTGGAATCGCCATCGGCATGAGAAAGAGCTGGTTGCTGCAAGTTTGGTTGATTTGGCGCAATGGAGGTAGCGTCGGAATCGATGGTAGATGTAGTGGGAGTTTCCGTCTCGATCATAGAGGACTGTTCAGATGAGGCTGATTTTTGGAGGTCTGTCGTTGAAAAACTGTCCTCGACAGTTACTGGCTTTGGCTTCAACTTGGAAGACGTGCTGGGCTTGGAGCGTTTCGAAGAGGGTGTGGACCTGTCTTCGTCCTTTACAGAATCCCGCTGGCTGGTCTTCGACTTCGAACTTTGTGAGTGGCGATCCGATTTTCTATCGCTTACTATCTCAGAACCTCCTCTCCCTAGCCTCCTCTTCAACTCTTCGGCAGCCTTTTGTAGATCGGTTTTCTTGCGATCGCTCTTGGGTCTGTCAAGCTTCGTCGCATGGATCTTGGGCCTTTGCTCCATTGTAGTCTCAGGTGGACTGGGAGGGGCCTCCACAGTAGTCACAGGTGCACTTCCATCGCTATGTATAACCTTACTCCTGTCGAGATCTGTCGGATCTGGGGTGTAGTAGCTCACTGGTCTAGGGTTGGCGACATTTTCTCGGCTCCCGATAGCTTCCTTGCTATGTGCTTTTGAGAAAGATGGATATGGTAGACTTGTCTTACTTCCGTTCGGTGAACTAGAGGAAACTCGTCGTTCCAATTCAGGTATAGGAAGTGAAGACTTGCGTATAGCTAGGGGGGGCGGACTGTGGCTGCAGCTGCGCTCTGGAGTCGCCATCGTTTTAACCTGGTCCTTTGACGACGACTTTCGAGATGATCTTGAGGATCTGTGGCGTGGTTTGTCCTTTGATCTTGGGGTGTCCCCATCACGATCTCTCTCCTTCTCGCGGACTTTCGAAGGCATATTGGAAGCGCTGAGTTGGTTGGACGGGCGGGTAAGGTGAGGTGGGGTGGTTAGAGCTCTCTCACCTGCGAAGGATCGATATTAGGGTAACAAAAGCAAGAAATTGAGCAGCTCTAAAGTGGTGCTATTGAGGGTACACTTCTGTACAAGAGCATAGTCATCCTCAAGGTTAAGCTCACTGCTGTCGCAGAGCTGTCTGGCTCAGAGTCGGAAGTGAACGAAGCGTGCCAGCCGATAAGCTATTAAACTTTAATTCTGTGAAGGCCTTCCGACACGTGGGAAACGTAAGGACTCAAGGAGAGAACAAATAATATATATTCATAGAATTGAAAGGCTTTGCAAGGGGATTTACAGTGGGTGCATGAGTTGTCGTATGTTGGATCTATGGCGCTAATTTTGCGCTTTCGACTTTACGCGATCACCGTAATTCCCTTTCATCTATCAACTCCGCACTGGTCATTGCTTCTAGATATCACCCTCTCAGAAGTCGGCTTCGAATACGCTGGTCTACAGTCTGGCACAGCACTACTGCTACAGAAGCCGACAGTTCAGTAGTACTTCTGATACACTCTCAGTGAGCTAAGGCTAATGTCATCCGAAGTGGAGGAATATATAACTCAAGAGCAATGAGGTCGTTCCTCTTGTATTCCTCCAAGTACACCCGATTCTAGAGGCACTACTGCAGTTAGGATATGGAACGTCCCTCTTTGAATGAAATGTCTACCCCGTAGTGCCCCACAATCTTTATGTATGCAATTATGCAGGTGAGCCTTGGGCACCTGCGCAGCTATTGGTGTATTATTCTTATTGGTCGTTTTCATAAGACTTGCACTACGTAGTATGTCTCCACCACATTGATACCAGGTTTATCCAATGCAGATTCTCATACATCTAACGTCTGAAAGGAGTGTTGTATGCTGCACGCCCCGAAGTTACTTCTAGTTGCGTGGTTAGCATGGGGGTTGGCCATGGCCGCTGAGGCCATCAAGTTGGCCACGTTGACACCCCAGACCCGCTAGCCTGGTCATTGGAAGATAGCTTCGCCTATCGAGCTTGTTCGCGGTGTAGGGCAGAACCATGTAGTGTTCCTAGGGATGACTTTCTACCAGTTGCTCGTGTGGTAGAGCGGTAAGAAGCACCACCCTGGTTCTGGCCATAGCGGTTACCACGATCATACATAGTCCCCCAGAAGAGGCCTAGAGAACGCATCCCACGTGGGGAGCTAGAAGCTGGAGCCTGTTGGCAAGATTCCTTCAGAACGCCACTACAAGAACAACGTCTATATCCAAAGCCAAAATCCCAAAAATAAGGCACAAATTGAATTGCTATAGAGTGAAGGATCTGGGTGTATCAGGGCCAAATATTCCAGTGGTAGAAGTCCAACGGGTTTTGACAGTAAGCCAAGGATCTTGCGTTGTAAAACCCAAGCCGGTGATAAGTATATACCTAGCCGGGAAGTTTGTACTTAGAACTTTTCTATCTCAGAAGAAAACAGATCCAGCTGTGCTTGTCTTAGAAAGAAATGTCGAGGATATAAGGACGAAGTATCCAATGGAACAGATTTAATGAGGAAAGACTTAGATATATATCCGGGGCGAGCCGACAAAAGAAGAAGGTCAGCACGAATAGATGTGCAGGGACAGGTGTCAGATCGGATGTGTTGAACGGGGAGATATAAGTCAATAGAATTAGTATGACCACCCAGTACTTCTGATTGGCCGAAGGCCATGACACCACACTAGTTATATACCAACACCCCGGAGGAGTTTTGACACCGCAGCTCTCCAGCTTTTGAGACGTAGGCACCGGCCGTAGAGGATTGTCCAGGTACGCCTAGGGTCCCACACGTACACAGTAAGTGGAGGTCTGGTAGGTACAGCGATTACATGGTGTTGAATCGTTAGCGTTGTCCTCCTGCGTCATTTTGATGGACCACCAGAGAAAAGGACTGCAGCACCACCGATGGTCCCTACACACGGATCTGGAATGCATGCTTTTAGTATGTCAGCAGCTCCTTCTTTGACCGTCTTCCAGCTGGTCGTACCAACACTTGTTGCATCAACCGCCCTTGAATGGAGGCTCATGAGAGCGAAGTTGCAGATTTCTGAAGCCCAATGCCAGAGTCAGCTGGGAGCGTCCTGCGTTACCAAACAGTGTAAAGCGTCGTGTTGGCTGACTGTACTTCATTACTGGGGTATCTGTATCACAGGATCACGGAAACTTTCTGAACGCCCGGCCACCCATGATTGGCGTCTTGTCATAATTGTTGCTCGACGAAGTGGCGCAGGTTACATTTCCTGCCGATGGAAGGGCCGAGAGGAGGCTATAGCAGTCTCCAAACAAGGGTTTGTCGTAACGGTCTCTGTTGCACTTAATATCGGCGGACTTGATGGCGCGGATAAAGGGAAAGAATTTTGATGGCGTTAGTCGACATCACATAAGAAAGGTCATGGCTTTAAGACCTCCTAGAGGAAGTGACTCGGTGCCTAGGAGCTAATACTTCCCCCCTCGATTGATTGACCACTCAGCTTTAATGACGACAGCTAGGCATCGAATTATTCGATTTACGAGCTTTGAAGTAAGCTGAAGGGTGCGGAAACGTCGTTAGTACGAATCACTGGTTTAGATAACGGTTTGTCCTGTATCTTGCTTCCAGCCAGAAATTTCACCGATATTTACCACTGTCACGATATAATTTCAAGAGCTCTCAATGCTGCTTTTGTACATCCGGAGTACACATCAATGAAGCGTCGCATACGTCGTTGTTGGACAGACTGAGTCATCTTGCAGTATGTTTCACCCATGAAAGACGCACTTCGTTTATGAATACGAACGCGTACTATTCGGATATGCCATCTCTTTCACGAAGTTCCTCGACTACGTGTTCAAGCAGTACTTTCATGACGAGTGGCGGCACGGCGTTCCCAATATGTCTTTTAATTTCAAACTGACCAAATACATGAGTTAGCGGAAATCCTTGAAGACAGGCCAATTCTCGGAGAGTACGGGGTCTCTTCCCACTGTAGTGCCAGACTCTTGAGTCGGTGAGTATTGTAGACGCCAGCGGCTTGTTTCCATCGTACGCTTCTCGATTTCTTGTGACCCTGGGGTTCTGGGGCATCATATGGTTCGCACATCCATCCGGGATATTATCAATTGTGTCCTTGACTGTTGTTAATGGCCTGAGACCAGACTTGGTCCCGTGAGTAGGTGAAGGAAAAGACGGCAGAGCTTCTCCAGGACTTTACATCGCTGTTAGGCAAGACGAATCACGTAGCAATGTCTACACACCTTGAAGCGAGAATGATAAGACGCGTCCGCTCTTGAGGGAGCTCATACTCCTCAAATTTCAGCACTTTCCAGCGGATACTAAATCCAAGACGGGTGAACTGCCGTATGACTTCATGGTAAAGTTCTTGGTTTTTTTTGATTACGAGGATTCCGGGTGTTTGCTCAAGCGTGACAATTCTAGGCCTAGCCACTGATAAGATACTACCTAACGTCATGGAAGTAGCGATGTTGGTTTTGTTTTTATCCGTGTTAGGCGTAGTGTTGGCTGAGGAGAACACCTGGCAAGGAGGAGATAGATGCAAAATATCCACTTCGAAGCGACCATCGTGCTTTTTGATGAAGTCCGTCGCACTTAGCAGAACAGCCGCATGCGGAAAATTGGCTCTGTAAGCCTCGAATGCGTGGAAGCTCGAATCAAAGCCCCATTGAACTGCAAGGTTTGCCATTGCCGCACCGCGGGATGCACCACCCCCGCCACAGAAGGCATCTCCAAACGTATAAGTACTGCTGAAGCATTTTTTGGTGGCTTGGGGGGGGCGAGCTGGGTCTTTGCTTCATGTTGCTTAACCTCAACTTATCAAGGCTAAGCCTGGGTAAGTCCTCATCATGGCTGTCAATGTTTTCGTTGCTCGACCTCGGCAAACCTGCTCGTTTCCTACTTTGCCTACGCCAATGTTCGCTGAGAGTGTTGTCGTCAATCTGGTACTTTGCTTCTTCATCGCACTCTTCCTTTCTGATTCGAATAATTGCTGCCCACTCATTGTCAGGAGAGTAGAACTGGACATTAGCCGACAGTCTTGCACTTCTATCTTTTTTAATACGGCAAATATATTTCCATCTACAGATCAACGAAGGTTGATCCTGTACAGGACCTAATTCAGACCGGAAATGCTTTGTTCTAACACTCTGAGAAGGATCATTCTGATTTGTTAACATTAGTCGTCGACTTCGAACGAGCTCTGATCGTGGTATCTCTTCTACACATTGCTTGCTCAGGTCTTGAAGTTCTCCGTCCCTAGTGTGCATGATCCAGCAAACGTCGTTGGGCGATTCCCAGGACAAACCCCTTATTTTCGTCGTAGAGCAGAATCTCCACCCTTTGATGCTGTTCTCTCCCTCCAGTATGCCAGTTATCCGCAGAAAATCTCCATCTTTAAGTTCCACAGTGTCCCCAGTCTTCAAATTCCGGGCCTGGATTTCATCGTTTACGGTTTCCCCATAAGAAGTAGCGGCTTTAGGTCTCGACCTGGCGGATTTTCATCGAACTTGGAACGCGTTGCAGACACCTATCTCATCGCCTGTAGAGCATCTCACCTGGGGTCTCTCCCTAAGATCTAGCAACCTGAAAGCTATTCGGTGACGAGTGACATTGAGCCCTAAGAGCTTGAGTATTCTATGCAGCTATCTTGGCTGTGTCATCAGCAGAACGTAAAGAAACCAGCCTAAAGTCAGGTTCCCAAGCCCGCTATTTAGGCTGTCTGCTTACGTGGCGTTCTAGACAAGCCTGGTCCTCCCTACCCCTTGCATGTACATAATGTACATGCAAACGCAAGTCAATTATGCGATGGTACCACTTGCCTGCGGAGAGTCGATAATCAGAAGAAGGATTCTTTCAGGTATGATTGACCAATGTTCCCGGGCGCAATGTGTTATAAGTCGCTCTCTGTTTCTTGCTGTTGTCTAGCACTACTGAGTAAGTCTGAGTTGGTCACTTTCGTTATATTAATACTAGTGTGGTATCAAAGTCTTAGACGAGACTTTACGTACTGTGGTAACTGGTCATACCTATCCCACCACGACCATTTATTTTCGCACTTTAGTCCTCAGAGTGAAGCCTGGCCTTATCTCGAGGGCTTCGAAGCTTCAACTTAAGACCAAAATACTTTGCGTCTTTTCCCAGCTGTCACATCTTCTTGACAGAAGTGGCTTCAAACTCTCTAATCCTCTCACGAAAGCTGCTACACCTGAGACAAAGAGCAAACCATCACCCACTAGCGACTCGAGGCTTGAGAGTCTACCTACGGATCGTACAACATATAGCGAGCTTCCTCACTTCAGACTCGGCAATATCTTTAACACTCTGTAAAAAATCTCTATTACTGGTTGTGGGTAATGGATCCTGGGAGAGTTTGCGGGTCGAGCGAGCCTGGACACAAGAAAAGCTTCTTACTCTCTTTGCAGAGAGATCTTGCTAGCTTCGTGTTCTGTTACCAAAGCGAGAGAATCCATCGGGCCAACCTGCAAAAAATGCGTTCTTCATGGAAATATAACCTGGAGCATCCCTGCACCCGAGCCGACGACTATGTTTCGTTCATACCTCGATTTGGCTTGAGATTCCAATATCTTTAGATAATTATGAAGCTCTACTCTTTAGGCCAACAGGACAGAAATTATCTGAAATCTTTGTTCTACGCCCATACCTCTAATTTCGAGCATCCGGTCCCCCGGTTTTGCAGTTCTGCGCGGATCACCGAAAACAAGCCCATCCTAAAATTTGATTGGCGAATTGCGCTGTGTCCTAATCATGGGTTTAAAGAAGTCATGAGTTACTGTCCTGCGATCTGCCCGCATTGGAAAAGCTTGCTGGACGACGACCCTTTATCGCGCAACATGGACTGCCGGCTGTCTCACGGACAAGGCCACTGCTGTGCCGAATGCGGTGGGCTAAGACAATGCCGATAATGCTTTACTGAGTTTATGATGAACTATTTGGAATCTAGCTGGGTGAGCGGAGGGAGGCAATTCAACATTACGGCGTGGAAGGATTTTGGTCCATGTGATACGCCTTTTGACCCTCAGTGGCGCTATCCAAATATACCTATCCATGGTCTTACTTTGGACTCCTAAACCAAGGTTGATTTCTTGCCCGGAAGCATTCGACACGCATTCGAAACAATGCGAAATTGATGGTAGCTCAATCGAACGGTCGTCAGAGCACATATCCCTATGCAGGTTGGTAGTGGTGAGTTTCCATAACTAACACGTACTTCTTAAGACCCCTTCTATTTTGTGCTGATGCACTATTCATTCACAGGCATGTAGTCTACAAGCTTAAGCAACATCTGCGAGTCTTCGGAGAACTTCGTATCGCTACCGATTTTCTTTTGTGGAACAAAATTATTCGCACCAAAATTGGGCTCTGCTCAACGTTGACTTCCTAACCGGCCCGTCTAGAGTGGGAACCGATATCAGATTCAAAACTAGAATTCATGACCCTTCGATCTGGCGAATGATGGGCAAGTGAAGACACATAGATGTATTTCCGGCTTTGAAGGAATCTAGCTGAGGTGCTTCCGCAGTGCGGAGGAGAATTGGACGGAGGGCTTACCGCTGAGCTACAAAAGGCTGATCAGTGGTGGGGATAGAGTGAGTCCTATTCATAAATCCACTAGTAGTTACCCACATGTGGTGAACCCTCTCAACTGAAGGTACCTTTTGTAAGAGTTGTTGATTCTAAGGTAATCTAGGTACCTTACCTTACGACGCTTGCCTACAGTGTGAACTGATGCATGTGTAAATCTCAGTTCTTTTATAGAGATCACATCATTTCTTTCTGCATGATCCAGAGCTGTTGCTTCAAATATGCTATGAGAGAGTTCTCGATTTAAAAAACTACTTTGAAAAATTATTTCTGACTGGAAAGATCTTACGCAACGCGCTCTTAGATCGAAACTGAGGTCTGAACGGCGAGCTATATATGAAGAGATTCTCTTGAATTCTGTAAACAGTAACAAGACTGTAATGAATCTCTTCGACGATAGCGAGGGAACTTCAGTGAAGTAGCAGAAGGCGTAGTATCTTCGAGCGCAGGGTCAAAGCGAGTGCACCAGGCATAACTAATAAATCTATAATCGAAGAACTCTGAATAGCTTCGTTTTTGACCTGTGGTTTTCAACTGAATTTAACCTCGAGGTAATCAGAATGTCGAGGTTCAGTAGTAAATTTGATGAGGGGCGCTAATGCCAAGAATCTGCATACGCTAATAATCGAAAATCGATACGGCAAAACCGCTCGCCAATTGAACTTCTGAATCTACAAAGCAAATCATATATACATCAGAATTGCAGAAAGAATGTTTGTGAAAGATAAGAGTATACTGATAGACTATCTGATTATCTGATATCACAACAAACCTGCCTGAGATATGTATTAAATTTGATTTAATTTTGATGAAAGTCGAGATTCGCGATATCGCTTTTGTTGCTACTCAATGAGACTAAGGTTCGTTATCGTGAAGGTAAACATCTATATAGTACTGAAGCAAGAGTGTATTCTGATCGTTGATTGTCAAGAGTTTCATCACGTGATTCAACATCAAAACCTTTTCGATCTTGCACTATGTTTTTTCGCTGCGTTGACTCGTGCAAGTCGTTTTTTCCCGTTTAAACTGTCATCATTTCTTTTTCTTTCGCCTCAACTATTATTCTAATTTTTATGATTCATTAAAGTCGTTGTATGTACATCAGATGATTGAAAATCATCTGATCGACGATTGAAATTTTCTTATTTGTTTATCTGTTTATTCATACATATCTGCATCTGTCATTATCTTCATTGTACGCGTATATATCAATCTTTATCTCTTTTTACGATTCTTTTTCATGTCTCAACGCATTTGTACACGTTGTGCTCATAATTATTCGCTTGATCAATTTGTTGAATTTAATTCTGTATGTGTATTAACTCTTCGTTTATCTTGTTGTGTACATTCTGTGCAGACTTGAACTGTTATTGACTAATGATACACAGACAAAGAAATGATGATGATGATCATTACAGAATATTGATTCTAATGTTGTTCTCAATCTCATGCATCAATCAAAACAAACTCACATCATTTCTGCACTATCGATGCGTTCTCTTTCATCATCTTTATTACAATCTTTATCTTTTTCATCTTCTTTATCTATTCATTTCGTTCAATCTCGTCTCTCTTTCGCTGTCTTTTCATCATTGCATATAACTTCTTTGTTGATCTTTATAAATTTCTTAAACTCTGTACAGTTAAATCTGTCATCAAGTTAGAGTTGAGTTGAGTTGAGAGAAGTCAACTTAACTCAATTTTGAGTTCGAGTTGAGATTGAGTTGACTTTCTTCAACTCAAGCTCAACTCGAAATCAAGTTGAGTTGCTTGAACTCGATTTCTAAAAATAGTATACTTACTCATATGCACAGAATTTTCATGCAAACTGAATTTGAACTCGATTTCTAAAAATAGAATAATTACTTGTATGCACGAGATTTTTGCGCAAACTGAATTTTCGCGCACTTTAATCTAGAAAGATTAGCAACAAATAGTATCAACTTTGACGTGCTAAAATGACATCAATATAGATAGTTTTAGTTAGCGTGTGCAAAAATCTCGTTTGCGCTGAAATCTTATGCATACAAGTAGTTAATCAATTGACTTTACATTCAAGAGAAAAAAAACTAAAGTTCTTGACAAAAGCGATAAGAATTAACTTGAATTATGCGCGAAAGCAATAGTATCACTAACAGTGTGACAGTGCAAAAACTGTATTTACTATTTATTTGTTTTGCGACAGCGTTGCATTCTGATTGCATAGTAACATGACTATCTACTTCGTCATGTAATTTGAACAAGCTTCAAATGTAAACTTTTCGCTTGTGAGATGAAAAATCAATCTCATATTCTTCGCTTGAATGATTACACGCTTTGCATGAATTGTGCAAAGATTGATGTCTGTTAAGTAATCAGTATTTGAATTGCAAAATTGATTGCAAAATTGATTGCAAAATTGATCGTGAAACTAATCTTCATACATCGCAACAAGTCACACTTCTGTCATCTTTTGCAATGTCTCTATAGCTTTTGATTGAAAGCGAAGATTAACTTCAATCAATTCATGACACACTTCGTGAATCACATGCTGAAACAACAGCTTTGAAATAAGTAAGTTGATTGTTCTTTGATATCGACGAATTTCATGAAGTATCACAGTTTCTTTGCAATATTTTCGCATTTTCTTGAGCTTGATAAGATCACTTTTTATGATGACATTGATAACACAAGCTGACTCAATGAATCGAACATTCTAACATATGATCAGCGTGTTTGAAATCACTTTTGCAATCATTTTTGCAATCTAGTAAGACTCAAAACTTACTCTGATGAGCTTCATCTTTCTGTCATCAGTTCTCAACTTCATTATTGACTGTTTTCAAGACATCTTTTTGACAAATTGCTTGTTATGAGATTTTTTACTGAATGATGATGAGAATAATGATGATGAGAATGATGATAATGAGCTTGACAATGATGATTCTGAGCTGCTTGACAATCACAATCTATTGTTTGACTCGTGATTGAAATTTGATCTTGTAAGCTTAAATTTAGAATTCGCTGCAATATTATTTCTACTTTGCAATCAGTTTTACAATCAATTCAAAAGTAATAAGAAATGAAATATATACATAAATTCGTGCAAGTTGAAGAATTCATTTGAATTCAAAATCAATTTCAAAATCTCGTCAGTTGCAGAATCAAAGATGTTGAGTAACATTTTGTTGTTAGAATTAAGCTCATTGTTTTTGTATTGCAATCAGTTTTGCAATCTTCTATAAACTCGTGAGACTGATACATAACTTACTGCGCTGTTGCGATCATGATTGCAGTATGTTGTTGTTGTTTGAAGATAAAAGAAGAAAAAAGTTGATGATTACATGACTTAATTAGTGTTGAAATTATGATGATCTAAATCTTAAAATCTTAAATCAAGACATTGTCAGGACCGTGCCTAGATGATACAACCAATGGAGGTCAGGGTTGATAGTGCTTGATCTTTAGAGGTAGCTATAACTGAATATTAAGAATACAGAAGAAGGTTGGTACAAAAGCTTCTATTT
>JAABUZ0100005184.1_pt1 | contig 17311 bp, 14 predicted proteins | sample 5562091 | NCBI WGS metagenome assembly JAABUZ01 (sample SAMN12813069, study PRJNA571459) | rock metagenome | isolation source: Antarctica rocks | place: Antarctica: Victoria Land, Linnaeus Terrace sud | collected 2015-12-21
GCATGCGCCAGGCGTCCCCGCCACAGATCGTCCACGGTCGTCCCCTGCCCACCCATCCGTGGAACCGCCCCTTCATCTCACCCGTACCATGATCATCGCAAAACTTTGGTGGGCACCCACTTCAGGCCGCCCTTGAAACGAAGGCGCCTGAACTCACGATGAGCAATCCGTCCTGGGTCGATGGCCCGGACGTCACTTACTTCACCGTCCGCGCCGATGAACGTACGACGCTGAATGTGGCGTTCAGCCCCTTGCTGCTCGCGCTCGAACGCAAGACGTTGGCCGAACCGACATCCGGTGGCCGGTATGGACTCCGAGTGGATGAAGCACGAGCTGCGTCTACGGACGCAATCGAACTGCTTACCGTGGAGCAGGGAGATGACGAGGCCGAGTTCTGGAAGGCACGCAAGGCTTGCTTCGACCGTTTTCGTACCGCCAGTGCCCGCAACGTTGTGGAACTGGTCGATCCTTCCGGAGAAATAGCGGGCGCTGCGGTTCGGTACGCGCAGGAGTACACCAAGGCACTCACCAAAGCCAGAGGCGACCGACTGCGGGCTCTCTTAACCATTGACACCTTGCATCTTACGCTCGATGTCGGGGCGACCGAGAGCGCTGTGCTGGTGCTTCCCACGCATCCCCTGCGCATGGCGTGGTGTGTCGCCCATGCCGCGCTCCTCCATATGTGGGAAGAGCGAGTGCTCCAGCAAGCTCGTGCGTCGCGCTCACGTCTGGTCGATCTTGCCCTGGTCAGTGAACTCATGCCAACCAATATGCCCGCGTTTGTTCTCCACAGCGAATCCGGGAATGTCTTTATGTTCTTTCGCAACCTGGGGTTCAGCTGGGGCGTGGCGCTCCCGGCCGACGCACCCGATCCGTTACGGCGCTTCCGCGATATCGCGCACATTCTGGGTGTGGTTGATGAGGACGTGGAGCCGGATTCCACCTCGACTCGTCTTGCGGGACACCTCCGCGAGTTTCAAGCGTCGCATCGCTACGCCGATCCCTTTCACCTGGCCCTGGTCAATCCCGATCAAGGAGAGTTTCTGTCACGCTCGCTCGAACAGTTGATCAAGACCGATGTGGTCGACGACGATGCCGACGTGGTCCCCGTGCCAGCGTTGGAGATCGATGCCTATGTCCATGACGAGCACCAGACTGCATTGTCTGGCCTGTCGGAACTTCGTACCCGCCAGCACGAACAGCACACACGCTTCCCGACCGACCACCTCCGACCCGGTATCGCGACATCGGTTCGGCAGTTTCAGGAGCTTCGTTCCACCGCGCTGAACGCACATGTGAGCATTGTGAGCGATCTTACGCGACCCACGGTCACGACGTGTGCGGATGGCGCCACGGCAAACGCCGCGGAAGCTCCCTCGCTGTATGGACTCATTGCTCGTTTTCGCGGCTCATTTCAGGTGGGAGACATGGGGCCATCCTGGAGTTATCGGCTCCCCGTCATGACTGCCGGAAGAGCGGATAACCATCCTGCGGGACCTCGTTTTAGCGATGCGATCATTGAGGTACAAACAGCCATCCAGCACGCGATGGGTGACCTGTTGCGCGGACAGCATCAGTCGGAAACCGCTCCGTGTTTGAGCGTCAAGGTCGACGCTCCGCAAGCGGAGTTAGTCGCTCGCATCCACGAGCGGTCCGACTGGGTCGTCACGCTCGATCGCTTCTTTGGGGTCGAGTACTACGATTCGCCCCGGGCAGCGGTCGTTGGTGAACTGGCGCAGCGTTACCTCATCGACTACTCTCCCGGCTTTGTTGAGGGTCTGGGGCAACGCGTGGTGGTGACGACCGCGTGGCGCGATGAAGTGACGATCCGCCTTCGTCAGGCCATGCGAAACCTCAGACTCGCATCAACCGAGCAGGGTGTCGACCGCGTACTGCATGCATTGAAGACGGTATCGGGGCGACTCGCGCTGCAGGTGTTGAGCCCGGATGCAAACCGTGCCAGCGTCATCAGCAGTGCCGTCGTGACGTTGTGGCTCCAGTCGCAGGGTCGTTTGCGGCGGGCGGTACTCATTCCCGTCGACGCACATGCAGCGATGTTCGGGCACGGCACGACACAGCAAAGCGGCGCGAGTACACGCCCGGGCACCCTGCTCCTCGTTGATTTGAAACGCAACCGGGTCGATGCAACGTTCGTTTCGTTCTCCTGGAAATCTGACACGACTGTGGAACTTGAAGATCTCGCACATGACATCGTGGAGCAGGTGCTTCAGAGTGCAGCGTACATGGACGACCGTTTTTTCAGTACCAATCGGGTCGACGGTGTTGTACAGCGGGCCTATCTTGCAACCGTGCTGCGTTTCTATGGTGATCGTGCACACCGGTATGGCCTCATGGACGCAGAAACGCCCGCTGCTTTTCTTACCAATGTTGCCCAACTCGAACGCCCTGGAGTGGAATTCCGCCCGGCATACGAGGGGTATATTGTCAGTCTTGATGGCGAAGAGTGCACGACAGTCACCGAACGCGATGTGCGTGTGATGGTGTTGACCACGAAGGAAGTAGAGCGGGCAAGTGCTGACCTTGTCGCCATACCGCCCGTAGAGGATGGCGTCCCCGCGCCTGATCTGCAGCCGTACACCGTTCCGCGTCAGTCCAACGGCGCGGCGCCTGATGCCATGCACTCAACCGACTTCCTATCCACGCAGGACGCCGATCAGGATGACGCCACTGCCGCAGCCACGGTACCTGTACCCTCAGCACCATCGGTGGTTCCAGCGGTCGTTCCAGAAAATGCGACAAACGGTCAAGTACCCGGGAATCAGGTCGGTACGCCTCCCCCTGTTCCACCCATCATTGCCGCCACTGGCGATATATCCGTGCCACTCGGACAGAGCCAGGGCACCGTTATATCGTGGAAGCCGAGTGTTCAGGGAAGTCCGCATCTCTTCATTACCGGTATCCCCGGTCAGGGAAAGTCATGGACGACCTTGCACGTCCTTACCGTACTGGCGCAGCAAGGGGTGCCAGCGGTCGTCTTTGACTTTCACGGGCAAATTGGGGCAGCTGCATCTCCCTACGTGCAGGTGGCGCGACCACGTGTCATCGATGCAATAAAAGGCCTCCCTTTTTCCCCTTTTGAATGGAGTGCTGACGAACCGTCTCTTGGATGGAACGCGACGGCCTCCGTCGTGGCCGACATCTTTGACTATGTTTGCGATCTCGGCCCGATGCAACGTGATGCACTCTTCAGGTGCATCCGTGATGCTTATCAGTCCCGTGGCGTCAAAGCGGGAGATACTGCCGAACCGAACCAGTTCCCGACATTGCACGACGTATTACGGCGGATAGAAGCTGCAGAACGGCATAAGGAGGTCAAGAACCTTGTTGCTCGCTGTCGAGCACTCTTGGAAATGGATATTTTTCAATCGTCAGACAGCGGCATGGAACTGTTTTCGGACCTCATTCGTCACGGCCTCGTGGTCGATCTCCACCGGCTGGCCTCCGAGACACTCCAACTCGCGGCTGGCGCATTCCTGTTGCGGAAGATCTACCGTGACATGTTCTCATGGGGTGTCGCTGATAGACTGCGGCTCGTGGTTGTGCTTGACGAGGCACATCGACTCGCTCGAGACACCACGTTGCCAAAGATCATGAAAGAGGGACGCAAGTTCGGGGTGGCGGTGGTCGTAGCGAGCCAGGGACTCGCAGACTTCCATTCGGACGTCGTTGGCAACGCGGGAGCCAAGATTGCATTTCGAGCCAACTACCCGGACTCTCGCAAGATCGCGGGGTATTTCCACGCCAAAGCGGGCTATGATCTGGTGGCCTCGCTTGAACAACTACAGGTGGGGCAAGCCATCGTTCAGACACCCGAGATGTCCGTGGCTGCACGCCTGCAAATGCGGGGTCCAACGACCAGTCCCATATCCTGACAGCGAACGACTGCCGGATTGCCGACCCACGCCTGTTGAATCGCGTGCCCGGCAGGTAACAGCTGCTACGAGTAGCAACGTTATACAGATAATTATCTTCCGCACTCCATCCAGACAAGGAGTTCCCCATGAAGCTGGTCCATTTCGCGGACCTGCATCTGGATACGCAGTTTGGCGCCGTCGGCATGACGGAACGCGGCGCCTCAGCGCGACGCCAGGCGTTGCGCGACGCGCTTGTGCAGATTGTGGATCTCGCCAGGCAGGTCAATGCCGACGCTCTGCTCTGTGCAGGTGATCTGTACGAACACGAGCGATGCTCCCCCGATACCGCGGCGTTCCTGCATGCGACATTTGCGGATTGCCAACCGCTGCCGGTGTACATCGCACCCGGCAACCACGATTGGCTCGAACCATCGAGTGTCTACGAGCGAACGACGTGGAGCCCGAATGTCCATATCTTTCGATCCACCGCACTCGAGCCGATCACCCTCGCCGATGGACTCACACTGTGGGGCGCCGCGCACTGCGCTCCCGCGAACACACCTGGCTTTCTCGAACACTTCCGTGTCGACCGCGGTGGTGTCCATATCGCCCTGTTCCACGGCGCCGAGCAGGGGTGGGCGCCCACGAGCGAGGAGGCCGCCCCGCACGCCCCGTTTCGTGAGCAGCAGATCGAAGTGGCAGGCATTCACCACGCGTTCATCGGCCACTACCACGCGCCACGGCACGCGAAACGGTACACCTACCCGGGCAACCCCGCGCCCCTTGTCTTTGGTGAAGATGGTGAACGGGGAGCCGTGGTCTCCACCATTCAGTCCGATGGTACCGTGCTGCGCGAGCACCATCGTGTGACGTCCATTGAGGTACACGACCTTGTGGTGGATGTCACAGGCTGCACGAGCCAGCAAGACGTCCGCACGCGCCTGTCGAGCGTGACCCGTGGGTTGCGAGGCTATGCGCGGGTGACGGTCTCGGGCGAACTCGCGCCCGATGTCGATCTGCGAACACACCACCTGACCGACGCCGCACCCGCTCTTGACGCGCTGGTGGTGCGCGTCGGGGATATCCGCGTGGGGTACGACATCGAGACGATCTGTTCCGAGCCGACCGTGCGTGGCCAGTTTGTTTGCGACGTCCTCGCGGCACCCGGTCTGACGGCGGAACAGTCGCGGCGTGTGCTGCAGACCGGACTCCGCGCGCTCGATGGCCGCTCAGACCTGGAGATTCTGTAGGTGCGCATCGAGGAAGTACACGCCCACGCATTCGGCCCCTTCACCAATGAAACGCTGACGCTCGCCCCCGGCATGAACGTCATTCACGGCGCGAACGAAGCAGGCAAGTCGAGCTGGCACGCCGCACTCTTCGCCGGTATCTGCGGCATGGCTCGTCGGAGGGGCAGCGCAACCAGAGAGGACGCGGCGTTTCGCGACCGGCATGCGCCGTGGGATGCGACCATGTGGCAGGTCGGGGCCATTATCACGCTGGAAGATGGGCGCCGCATCCACCTGCGCCACGATCTGCACGGACGGGTCGATTGTCGTGCTGTTGACGCCACGCTCGGTCGCGACTGTTCCCACGAAATTATGCTGGACGGCGCGCCTGACGCGTCGCACTGGCTGGGGCTCGATCGGCGTTCGTTTCTGGCAATTGCCTGCGTTCGTCAGGCTGATCTCCTCGGCGTGCTGGAACGGCCCGACCTGTTGAAGGAGTACCTCCAGCGCGCCGCTGATAGCCTGTCACAGGACTCCTCGGTGGCGATGGCCATCAGCCGCATCGATGACTATCGGCAGGAGCATGTGGGTCGCGATGCCATGCACGCCGTCAGGCCCCTCCGCCGCGCCAGGGATGGCTTCGAGCGAGCGCAAGCACACCTTGCCGCGGCACAATCAGCACACGCGGACTATGTCGCGTTGGAGGGTGAAGTGGCGGTGCTTGCGCATGAAGCGAGCAGCGCTGATCGCGACCTGAAACGCATACAAGCTACTCGCTCACAGGTGGCGGCAAGGGCGTCGGCACGTCGCCTGGCACGAGCGCGCGAACTGGCCGCACGCCACCCGCATGGCCCCCCGCCCTCTCTCGCCGCCGACGACGCACTGGCCCGCCAGATTGCCACGGCGCTGCACGACTGGAACACGCGTCCACGGGAGATGGTGCTGACCGGAGAGACGGCTAGCGACCTGAAAGCCCGGCTCGCGGCGCTGCCCGAGATGCCCGAGGGTGACCTGGACCCACACCCGGATGTCCAGGCGGCTGCGCATCACTATGACCTGGCCCGGCAGCGACTGTCCTTCCACGAAGGGCAACGCCCCCAGGATCTCCCCCAACCCGATGCTGGCGGCGCTACGGCTGGCGAACTCCGCCGGTTGGCAAGTGTACTGGCTCAGCCACGCCCCGTCAGCGACGCCGGAAACGAGCGACACGACACACAGGCGACCCACGCAACCACCACCAGCGTGGACGGCAGGAAGCGCCCCCTTCTGATCGCCGGTGGCTTGGTGGCGGCGCTGGGGCTCGCCGTTGCCCTTCGCGGCCCGCTCATCGTTGGCATCATACTGCTGGCGCTCTCCGTCGCACTGGTGTATGGGAGTCTGCGCGCTCGCAGCGATGTCGCACGAGCACAGGAAACTGATCAGCCGTATGATGCCAACCTCCTGGCGCACCAGCAGTGGCGGGCGCCGACGATCAGCCGCCTCCACGATCTTGGCCTACCCCTCGACGCCGATGTGTTGGAGCGTCTTGCCACGCAGTGCGACGCGGCACAGCAGTCGCAACAGGAGCTCCAGCGCTGGGATAGCACGCGCAGAGCCATACTACAGGAGCTTGGATCCGCCCAATCAGCACTGGGCGCCGCGCTTCGTTCACGAGGCGTCTCCGAAAACGGAAGTGTCGAGACCGCACGCGCGACCTATGTCCACGCGACCACCGAGCGACGGCAGACGGCTACCATGGCCGGTAAGCGTGCCGAGCTTGAACGACGGGTGAACGAGCGGATCGGACTGGAAAGGGCCGCCGCCGATACGGCGGAACGTCGCACCATGGCCGGCGACCAGCTCCGCGCCGCTGCCCGTGCCGCCGGGGTAGCAGGCGATGAGCCCGACGAGCTTGTGCAGGCGTGCCTGATGTGGCAAGAGCGCCGCGGACGTGACCTGCGGGCGCGTGAAGCATCACTCACGTCGTTTGAGGAACTGCGCAACGTGCTCGGTGGGGGAACGCTCGACGATCTCACCGCCCAGGCCCGGTACGATGCGGAGACGGCTGCACGCCTGCTGGACGGCCTCGACGATGACGTAGTCGCCACGACGGTCCTGGAATCCGACGCAGAGGCACAGGAGCAGCGGCTGCTGTGCAGGGCACAGACGAGCCGCGAGGCGCTCGGCCTGAAGCGCGGGCAACTGGAAGAACGAAGACGAACTCTTCCTCCGGTCTCCGAGGCCGAAGAGGCCGTTGCCGCGGCCAGAGCTGAGTTCGACCGTGTCCGGCAACTCGATGAGACGCTGACGCTCACCCGAGATTTCCTTGAGAAGGCACAGCAGCATGTGCATCAATCGGTCGCGCCGGTGCTTGCCGGTGGTGTGCGTCGCTGGCTTCCCACCATCACCGCGGGCCGCTATACCGATGTCCGGGTTGACCCGGCGAACCTGGATGTCCAGGTGCTTGCTCCAGACGGCCACTGGCGTCGGGCGGCGCTGCTGTCGCACGGCACCGCGGAACAGATCTACCTCCTCCTCCGGCTGACGCTGGCGCAACACCTCACAAAACAGAACGAAGTGTGCCCGTTGATCCTCGATGATGTCACCGTCCATTGCGATGCGGAACGCAAGTGCGCCGTCCTGCAGACGCTGCACGGCATCAGCCGGGAACGGCAGGTGGTGGTGTTCACGCAGGAAGATGCCGTGCTCGCATGGGCCAGAGCACATTGCCAGACGCCCCGTGACCGCGTCATACCACTCCCGCCACTCGCTGTGGTGGCGAGCAGCCGTGCAGCCTCCTGACGTACTCGTCTCGGGTAACGCGTGTGAACACGCCGCCCGCCGCCGAACCTGCGCTATCCTGTGCGTGTGCAGCACCGTCCACATCAACCATGATGGCGCCCCCCTGGAAAAGGTACGGGCAGCTACAGACCGTGGACCTCACGAACCGTCGCTATCAGGGCCGATGTCCCACGACCCGGCGTGCCCGTCTGCCGCAACGCCTGCACGCCCGGTTGTTCCAGTCGATCGATTGTGGCGACGACCGATGCACTCAGCGCATCGAGGTCATAGCCGCCTTCCAGCACAAAAGCGAGGTTGCCAGGACACAACATTTGTGACAGGGCCAGCACGTCCGCAGTCAGGTCCGCGTAGCCAGCCGTCGTCACCCGCATTCCGCCAAGCGGATCCGCCACGTGCGCGTCGTAGCCCGCAGAGACAAGGATCAGTTCGGGGCGAAACCGTGCGGCGAACGGTTGAAGGACGCTCCTAAAGATTGACAGGTAATCGTCGTCGCCGGCGCCTGCGCGTACCGGCACGTTACACGTGGTTCCCCGCCCTGCCCCACTGCCTGTCGCATGGATCGCACCGGTTCCCGGATAAAAGGGCGACCGATGGATGCTGAAAAAGGCAACATCGGGATCGTCATAGAAGATATCTTGCGTGCCATTGCCGTGGTGGACGTCCCAATCCACGATCAGCACACGCCGCAGCCCATGCATCCGCTGTGCATGCCGCACCGCCACGGCCACGTTGTTGAAGAAGCAGAAGCCCATGGCTTCGTCCGCGGTCGCGTGATGGCCAGGTGGACGCACCAGCGCGAATGCTGACGGAGCCCGGCGGTTCATGACCTGGTCGACAGCCCCGCATGCGCTGGCCGCCGCGGCCAGCGCCGCCCGATACGTGCCCGTACTGATCACGGTATCCAGGGTGATGTACATCGGGCCCTGACGGGACCACTCCTCCACCTGCCGCACATGGCCCCGCGGGTGCACGCGATACAGTGTGTCCATGTCCAACTCCGCCGGGAATACCAGCGCCGCTCCCTGAGGCCGTGCTCGCAGAGCATCGAGAACCGCTTCGAGTCTTGCCGGTCGCTCCGGATGCCCCCTACCTGAGTCGTGCTCCAGGGTGGTGGGATCGTACATCAGGGCAGTGGAGGACGCTCTGTCAGCCATGTCAGCCATGTCAGACTCCCCCATACAAGCAGCAGATCGTCACGGGCAGCGGTACCCGACACCGACGAGAAAACGTCATCTGTAATCATCATCATATCGAGAAGCGCAGCAGGGCCACAGCGAAGTATCTGGCACCCTACAATCTACCAGTCGGCAAACCTTATTTTCGGGGCAGCGTCAATGCCCCGCGGAGGCACCCCCGAGGGATGAAAAGCATGCCATCCCCATGGAACCACGCGGGGAGTCCGCGAAGGCGGACTTTGCCATGTCAGGCGCGACTTCAGTCGCTGGCCGCGTCCGACCACCGTGTCGGCGGATTATCAACCAGACGGCAAATTTTATTTTCAGGGTAGCGCCGATACTGCTGTATGATCAATCGTGACCAGCACGTAGCGACGGTCCCCGGCCGCGTGAGGAGCATGCACGATGACTCGCCCGAATGTCCTCTATATCCATTCCCACGACACCGGCCGCTACCTGCAGCCGTACGGCCATGCCATACCCACCCCCAACCTCCAGCGTCTGGCCGAAGAGGGGGTCCTCTTCAGGCAGGCGTTCTGCGCCGCTCCAACATGCTCCCCGAGCAGGGCAGCGTTACTGACCGGCCAGACACCGCACAGCTGCGGCATGCTGGGTCTGGTGAATCGCGGCTTTGAACTGCGCCACCCGGAGCGTCATCTGGCACAGACGCTGCGCACCGCTGGCTACCACACTGCCGTGATGGGGGTGCAGCATGTGGTGCGGGACGCGACCACAACTGGCTACGATACCGTTGCCGGTGTAGGGGGACGCGCCGCCGATGTGACGCCCGCCGCCGTCGCATTCCTGCGCCAGGCACCCCCGCAGCCGTTTTTTCTGGATGTCGGCTTCTTCGAGACCCACCGCGTCTTCCACGCACCGACGGAACGCGAGGACGCGCGGTACTGCTTGCCGCCGCTGCCCCTGCCAGATGCTCCTGAGACGCGGGCAGATATGGCGGCGTTCAAGGCCAGTGCGCGGGTGCTCGACGATGCCGTCGGAGCCGTGCTGGCGGCGCTGGCCGACGCTGGCCTGGCCAGACAGACACTGGTGATCTCCACGACCGATCACGGCCCTGCTTTCCCTGGTATGAAGTGCAATCTGACCGACCACGGGTGCGGTGTCTCCCTGATCATTCGGGGGCCCCGCAGCTTCAGCGGTGGTCGCGTGGTCGACGCGATGGTTTCTCATCTTGACGTGTTCCCCACGGTCTGCGAAGTCACGGGCATCGACCCTCCCACGTGGCTTCAGGGGAACTCTCTCGTGCCATTCATTGGTGACGAAACGGGACAGGTCCACGAGGAACTGTTCGCGGAGGTCAACTACCACGCCGCGTATGAACCGCAAAGAGCGATCCGTACGGCACGCTGGAAATATATCCGGCGGTTCGTTGACTACGACCGTCCCCTCCTGGCCAACTGCGACGATGGCCCCACGAAGGATCTGTGGCTGCGGCACGGCTGGTCCGAGCACGTGCTACCCGCCGAGCAACTGTACGACCTTACCTTCGACCCCGTAGAGACGTGCAATCGGGCCGCAGCCCCCGCACTCGCCGCAACCGTCGCCGACCTGCGCCAGCGGCTGGATAGCTGGATGGTTGTGACGGACGATCCTCTGCGGCACGGCCCGGTCCCGCGGCCCGCCGGCACCGTCGTGAACAGGGCGGAAGATCCGTCTCCCGGCACCGTCCCGAATGCATCGTCCCGTCCTACGCCCCAAACGCCTGGATCGTCCTGAACACCAGCTCCAGCGACCGAATGTTGTCCTGGCACGTCGTGGCGGGCGGTACGCCGGTCGTGACGGCGCGGTGGAATTCGTCGAGCAGGTAGGCCTGCCCAGCCAACGGGAAGGCAACTGGGGAGATCACGGTCGGTTCGGAGCCGCCTTGCTCGATCGACACCTGGTTCTCACGCAGTGCCAGGACGCCGTGCTCGCACTCGAATCGCCAGTCGCCGTTCCACGACATCTCGCGTCCCAGTGAGCACCACGAGCCGTTGTACGCGACCACGACGCCACTGGCAAACGCGAGCGACACAGACGCCGATGCATCGCCCCTGAACCAGCTCCAGGGCGGGTTCCAGCTCCGGCCGCTGATCGAGGTCGCGTCACCTTCGAGGAAGAATCGCATGAGATCGAAGTGGTGGATCGACATATCCACGATGAGCGGGTAGTCCATCTGCTCGCGGAAGCCGCCGAAGTGCGGTCCCCGAAAGAAGTCCACCGTCACCGATGCCACGCGGCCAAGCCTGCCAGACGCCAGCACCTGCTTGACGGTCTGGGCGGGCACGCTGTATCGGTAGTTCTGCGCCACCATATGCAGGACGCCTGTCTCATTGGATACCCGCACGATATCGCGGGCCGCGTCGAGGGTGTCGGCGAGCGGCTTTTCGGAGAGGACTGGCAGACCGGCACGGAGCGCGGTGACGGAGACATCGCGGTGGAACCTCGGTGGCGTGACATTGAGCACGCCATCGGCCTGCACCCGCACCAGCGCCTCACCCAGTGATGGGAAGATGATCTGGGGATCGAGGCCGTATGTATCCACCTGCTGCTGTGCAGTGGTAGCACTGACCTCCACAAAGCCCGCGTAGCTGACGTCAGGGGACGTCTGCACCGCTTTGAGCCAGGCATTGCCCATCCCCCCGATGCCAACCTGAATCACCCGCATCATCGCGTGTTCCCTCTCCGTATCTGTCGTCCCTACCCCTGCTTCAGATACTCCAGGCTCTTCTGGATCCGTCCCTCGGGGTCGCCGCCCCCATTGAACTCAAAGCAGTAGGTGATTGCCTGTGGCAGGCGGTCGAAGGCCGCAAGAATATCGCGCAACGGCAACGTTCCACCACCAAGATACGTCGCGTCGTGTCCGTTTGGCGTGTTTGCCGGGTCTTTAAGATGCGCGTAGATGATGCGCTCTCCGAGGGTTTGGATTGCTTCGGCAACGTCCTGACCGTTCACCGTATAGTTGCCGATGTCGACATTGCAGCGCAACGTGGGTGAGTCAATCCGGTTGAGCACGGTGGTGATCTCTTCGAGCGTGCAACCGGGCGCCTTCATAAAGTTTTCAAGGGCAAGGACGATGCCGCGTGCCGCCGCATATTTCACCAGTTTGGCGGCGGCTTCCCACGCCTGCTCGTCGTCCGCACCGGGGACATCGCCGGGGAAGATCCGCAGCAACGGTGCTCCCAGTGCCACCGTGTCATCCATATCCGTGTGCAGGACGGTGGCGTCACCCTGAGCATTGAACAACGTCGTGAAGGTGGTGTAGGTAGCCTCCAGGCCCAGTTCGCTCATACGGTCGCGCACAGCGGGAATCTCACGCTCTTTGTTTTTCCAGTACACCTCGCGGAACTCCACGCCAGAGGTGCCCAGACGCTTGGCCACATCGATGACGTCGATGGGGTTCAGCGTGCCTTCGCGCAATGCTGCGTCATACTGCATGGTGGATATAAGCACCGGCCTTGGTAGTGCCACACGGTCCTCCTATTCACGGTTCGCTTCAAGCAAGAGTGTACAGGAGCGGGGTGTCGGGCGATATGCTCACAGAGGACGGCGACCTCGTCCCACCGCTCTATGCCTGTGCCACCGGCGACGTACCGAGGGACACATGTGGTGTGGTACACTGCGGACGAGACCAGACAACCGCAGCAATCACGGCACTGCAGGCTGTCACCGAAAACGAACATGAGGACGGCCCCGTCTACCCAACCACGGTATCCACGGGTCCACAGGCCACCACCGAGGACGTACATCATGCCATCCCAGTGGTACGATGCAGGGAGTCCGCCAAGGCGGACGTTGCCATGTCAGGCGCGACTTTAGTCGCCGGCCGCGCATGACCACCGAAGCGGGGCATGATCAACCCGTCGCCGATGTTCTTTTTCAGGCCAGTCAGCCCGTACTTCGGTGTCGGCCGCCCTGTGGCATACTGTCCGCACCCTCCAATCAACCAACCCGTGATATGTTAATTTCAGTGGAGATGGAGCCACGAAAATGATTCCAACCGTGAGCACGACACAGGAACAGGTGGACGCCCTGGTGCTGGCATCGATGCCGCACCAGGGACAGTGGAGTGAAGCGCAGTACCTCTGGTTGACCGACCACACCAACCGCCTTATTGAGTTCATAGATGGATCTATCGATGTGCTGCCAGTGCCCACCGACCGCCACCAGACGATCCTTCTGTTCTTGTGCGCACAATTCCACGCCGCTTTGGTGAAGGTCGGTGGAAAGGTACTCGTCGCGCCACTTCGGCTGCGGATCAGCGAGCGGCACTATCGCGAGCCCGACCTGCTGCTCTTGCAGGACGCCAGAGACCCGCGTCGCCAGGATCGCTACTGGTCAGGCGCCGACGTGGTTGTCGAACTGGTGAGTCCCGATCATCCCGAACGCGATACGGTGCAGAAGCGCCACGCCTATGCTCTGGCGGGTATCCCGGAATACTGGCTCGTTGATTTGCAGCAGGAAAGTATCGTCGTGTTGCAGCTGGTGGAGACAGAGTACGTCGTGTACGGCGTTTTCGAGCGTGGAAGGCAAGCGACCTCGTCACGGCTGGAAAGGTTTGTGGTGGATGTCAACGCCGTCTTTGATGCCGACTGATCCGGGATAGGAACAGTTCCACGCTCTGAATCCGCTGATATCACCACGTTAGTTTCACAACGAGAGTTCGGTGAACGAAGTCGAGAACGCCACTTTTCGACGGGAGTTCGACGGCTTGGGGCGAGTTATTTCGTTCACTGCCGCCTCTAAAAGTCGTGCTGCAGCCGCGTCAGCAGTAATTCGCAGCTCTCGTTGTACTACTAGCTGGTGAGGCTACATCTGCTTCTCGCCTCTTTGCAGGCAATAGCTGCCCGTTTCTCTGTACTGCCGGACAGGGGCACCCTCTGTTTCGGCACGATCCTTTCGGGCCATGATTCGCGCATTCACCGTTTCACCGTGGCTACCCAGGTAGCCACGGTGAAACGTCACCGATCTTCCACCGACTCAGTGCGCTGGAAGCTTGCCGTTGAACTGGTCGTAGATCGACTTGGTGATGGCGTCGATCTTGTCTGCGATACCTGGAAGCACATTCTTGACGGGGTCGGACTTCAGGAAGATGGCGTCCGACTCGTTATTCCACGCGTCGTTGATCTTGGGGAACTGGATAAAAAGGTGGTCCACGCTCTCCTGCGACACCTTCTGATCAATGGAGCCAAGTGTCACTTTCCGCAGGTCCTCGACGCTCTGACCGTGGCGGTCGGAGACGATCTTGTACCAGGAGTCGAGCGCGTCGCGTACGACCGGCGGCGTGTTCGAGGCGGCTGAATACGCCTTGACAACGTCGACCGCTGTAAGCACGCGCATCATCTTCCAAGTATTCTCTTTCTGGGTAGAGCCCTTTGCCATGATCCAGAAGTCGTTGTAGGTCGCAATCTTTTTGATCTGCTTTCCCGGTCCCGGAACGAGGGGCGCGACGCCGAACTTGAAGTCGGTGATCGGACTGAACGTCCAGAGTCCCCAGCCACTCACTTGCGTCATCGCGATTTTACCCGTCATAAACGGATGTGCGGTGGCCGCTGACGCGAGGCCCGACAAATCCGCCTTGCTGGGAGAGATCTTGTCTTTATAGGTCAGATCCTGCATGAACTGCAGCATCTGTTCGAGGACCGGGTCGTGGAAATTGGTCTTTTGCGCGATGTACTGGGTGTAATGATCGGGCATATAGGGGTCGGTCCCCCACAACCACGCCGGCTGGTGAGGGGCCCAGTCACCGTATGCATGCAGTCCGTACTGTGCATCAGGCTTGCCAAAGTTCTTGGTCAGTTTGCGCGCGGTATCAATGAGCTTATCGTGGTTCCAAGAGGTATCGCTCCAGTCGGACGGTGGATAGGGCACTCCTGCCTCGTCAAAGATTTTCTTGTTGTAGATCGTGAACGTACCGAACGTCGTGAGTTGATTCAATCCCCAGTGCTTGCCGCCAACTTTGTACTTATCCGCCAGGCCGGGCAGGAAGTAGTTGTCGACATCAAACTTATCGGCATTGATGTACTCATCGAGCTCCTGCGCCATTCCGCGTGCCCAGTAGTCGAAGTAGTTGCCGCCGAACCCCCAGATGTCGGGCGGCTTGCCGCCCGCTGTCATCGTGTTCAGTTTGGGGATGTAATCTTTGCCTGGCACAATGATCTGGGTCACCTTCAGATCGGGATACTGCTTTTTGATCGCGGGGAGAAAGATATCCTCCTGCGCTTTCGTCTCGGCGGGGTTGGAGCGGACGAGCCAACCGATTTCGCCGCTCGCCTTGCCTGCCGCTGGTGGCGTCGTTGGGGCCGCGGCAGCCGGTGCTGCCCCTGCGGGCGCCTTTGTGGCGGCAGCCGGTGCCGCGGCCCCAGGCACCTGTGTGGCTGCGGGTGCCGATGTACCGCCACCGCCGCAGGCCTGGAGCGCCTGTTTCTGTCCTCGGTAAGCTTTCTTATTCCGTTCGCGATGACCCGTGCCATCACACACGCGATTCGAAAGGGTGTCGGGACGTTTCGCTACACACACGCGCGGGGCGTGCATGTCCACCACCTCGTTTAGGGCATCCTCCTGTTGTTGTTCACGGGGTATCTCTGGCTCCTGCAGGTGGGGACGGGAAAGGGAGCCGAGGCCCGTGGCGGCTGGGGATCCCGCCTTACGTCGTTTCTGTATGGATCGGGTTCGGCCCTTACGCTGGATGAGTTTGCCATGTGGCTCAATCTCAAAAACGACTACTGGGCCAACGAGGGGCGCGAGAGTATCGACGCGGTGGTCCTTTTTGGCGCAACGCTCACCGTGGGAGCACTCGGCGGCCCCTTCTTTCGCACGCTCGCCAACTCCTGGAACGCTCTGAAGAGATGACACATGCACAGCAGCCCGCTGTGCCGACGGGGTCCGTGGCGAGCGATGCATCAGCCACAGGCATCACCCGCTCTGAACAGTACGTGCGGTCGCGGCGCCTACTCCCTGGCAGTTACGAGCGCTATCTCTCGGCAGCCTCTCATGTCCCGTTCTCGCCTTCTTCGCTGGTTCGGTCTTCCTTTGACTGTCCCAGGGAGTCGGGGTTTTCCTCCACGTCGATGACCCGTCCCAGGCGGTCAAAGGTCCGAGTTTTTGGCCGCGAGCCCACCGGTATCCCTTTCAGGCTCCCCAGCGAAGCGAGAAAGGTTGCCAGGAGTGCGACCACCAGCACGGTAATGACCCAGGAGAGAAGCTCCATCATTCGGGCAACTCCGCCCCGATGTTCACGGGGTGCTCCTGTTGCATGTGGTTCGCGGCAGTCGGCCCATCTACGCTCAGATGAATCCGGTCGTCGATCCTGGCGACCAAACGCCACGGGATCTCTGAATGCCCCAGAGGAATGGCACCGGACCGTTTAAAGGCGACACGACGGAGGAGCGATGCAGGGCCAACGCGCAGACCGGAGACGCACAGGCGCTCCTGCCGTGGTTCGGCCAGCAGTTCCGTGACCCTGCCGAGTCGTGTTCCGTCGGCCGCCACCACGGGCTTGCCCAGAAGTTCCAGGTAGCGCACTGTCATACTCCTTTAATGCCCGGGGATGTGGCTGATAAATCGTCGGTCCACCGCCTGCGCGAGCACCATCAGCCCCGCCTGGTCGCGACTGACGTCGAGATGGAGAATCACATCGATGGCCGAGACGTTGTGCCAGGGAATTTCGACCGGCTCGGGATGCCGGACGCCCAGCAGACCATACGCCCGCCGTGCTATCCACTCCATCCAGCGCGGTAGGTTGCGCGCCAGGGCCAGCGGACCGGTGATGACGGCAACGACCTCTGGCTCCTCGGAGGTGCCATCAGGACGCGGTTCTGGAATGACCAGGAGAAGGTCATCAACCTTGCCCGCACGGTTTCCCGCGCGGTCCGCGAGCTCCTTGTCGACCACGTGCTTGCCTAGCTCCATGCGTTCCTCCACGCGCGTGCATGCATTACGAACCGCCTGTCATGATGAGCAGCGGGACAACAGCAACCGTCACGACACACAACAGCAGCAAGATCAAACTCGCGGTGATATTGACGGCGGGAGAGTTCCGTTGGTCACCCATATAGTCACGATCATTTGCGACAATGAGCAGGGGCAAGAAGGTAAACGGCAGCGCTGCCGCGGCAATTGCCAGGGTGACAATCGTGAGCTTGATCGGATCGACGCCGGTAAAAGCCAGGGCCATGGCCAGACAAAGCATCGCCAGATACAGCATATGGAACATCGGAGCCTGCCTCGGTTTCCCCTTCTTACCCCAGTCCCA
>JAABUZ0100005186.1_pt1 | contig 17307 bp, 17 predicted proteins | sample 5562091 | NCBI WGS metagenome assembly JAABUZ01 (sample SAMN12813069, study PRJNA571459) | rock metagenome | isolation source: Antarctica rocks | place: Antarctica: Victoria Land, Linnaeus Terrace sud | collected 2015-12-21
CCGGGGCGGTGATCGACAGATCCGGATAGAGCCCTCTTTCCGTTTCAATGGGTGGAAGCCTCACCCAAACGTCGGCACGAAGCGTGGCGCCCTGGATCGCGTCACGCGCCTCGTTGTCGTCGTCTCTAAGCATCAAGTCGCAGAGAGAGCGCGCGAACCTGGGGGAGTGATCTGCCAGCCACGCGACCGCCGCGGTCAGTTGGTTTTCGGCTTGGTGCCGAGTCTTCGCCTCTGCGTTCGCCTCCGGGGCCTTCGGGGCGAGCGTCGTGAGTTTCTCGAACAGGGACAGCTCCGGGGTGCCTCTGAGATCGCGGTAGATCGGATCGTGTTGATCGCTCACGCCCGCGAGCGTATCGAAGCCCCGCGCAGAGAATCAGACTGTCAGGTCCGAAGCGCCGGATGCGACTCTACCCGTAGGCGGTTCGAGGACTCTCGACCCCACCACCCACGCAACTCCTCCCGGACTCCTCTGTTCTCCTCTCCGCCAGCGATTTGACCGGATACTTCGAGTGCCGGCACCTGACCCGGCTGGATCACGCGTATGCGCTGGGCGATCGCAGCGTGACGCCGGTCTATGGTCCTGACGCCGAGCGGCTGTTCGCCAAGGGGATCGAGCACGAGGAGAGCTATCTACAACGGCTGAAGGATGAGGGCTCCGAAGTGGTCGAGATTCCCGACGCCCGCCGGAGCCCCGAGTCGCTCGCAGCGGCCGTGCGGTCGACCGAGCAGGCGATGCGATCTGGCGCGGAGGTGGTCTGTCAGGCCGCGCTGCTGAACGACGGGTTGCGCGGCTACGCGGACTTTCTCTTCAGGGTGGATCGGCTCCGCGGCTTGACGGCTTGAGCTACGAGGTCGCCGACGCGAAGCTCTCCGGAGCGCCGAGGATCTACCAGCTCCTGCAGCTGTGCTTTTACAGCGAGCTGCTGCAGACGGCGCAGGGCGGCGATCCGCCTGAGCGCGCGCATCTGATCGTTGCCAGCGCCACCGGCGAGCGGCGCTCGTTCCGCCTTCGGCGCCTGCTCGGCCGGCTGTTGCTCGCCGAGCCCAGGACCGACTGCTGGGACACCTGCCGGGTGCCGGTGAAGCACTGCGAGGTTTGCCGCTCGCGTGAGGTCGCGAGGTCAGCTGGGCCGGAGAGGGGCAGAGGAGCCGCGCAGCAGCTACCCTGGCGGGTGAATCGATGAGGACACCGCCAGTGCCTGAGCGCCTACGCCGCCCGGTCCTGCCCCCGCATCACCCACAACCGGTTTGACCCGACGATGGGCGAGGAGCCGGATCTCCCGCCGCCGCCGGAGTGGCAGAAGCGATTCGATGAGGGCAACTTGTTCGAGGCCCGAGTATTCGAGGCGTTCCGGGCTGCCCTCGGACCGCGCTGCCTGGACCTCAGCGAGATGGCGAAGGCGGACCCGGGCAAGAATGTGCTCGTGGCCGCCACCGTGGACGCGATGACTCGCGGCGTGGAGGTCATCCTCGGCGGCGGGCTGCCCGACGACGTCGCAGGCGGTCGCAGCGGGAAGCCGGACGTGCTCGTTCGGGCCTCCGACGGCGGTGGGTATCGGGCCGCGGACGTGAAGTGGCACAAAGCCGTCGCAGCTCACGATGTGAAGAAGCCTGGAAGTGTCGACGTGTCCTGGATCGACGATCCCGCTCGGGAGCGCGCGGTGGTCGAGGTCGGCTGGACGCTCGTCACGCGCGTCGAGGACTGGCTGCAGCTCGCCCACTACCACCGGATGCTCGAAGCTATGGACTGCGCGGCGCCGGGCCCTGCGACCGGCGGACTGATCGGCACCGGGGAGGTGGACGGGCGCTCGCACCCGATCGCGTGGATCGACCTCGCCGAGCCGAGGATCGCCACCTTCTCGCGCTCCTCGGCCACGGGGAGGACCAAGCGCAGCGTCTTGGAGAGCTACGACCACGAGTTCTCCTTCCGCCGGCAGGTGGCCGAGCGCGCCCTCGTGCGCCGCGAGGACCCGACGCTACCCGCCCTGGTCGAGCCGATCCTGCAAGAAGAGTGCGAGTGCTGCGTCTGGCGGCAGGCCTGCCCGCTGCTGCTCTCGGACGACGACGCCACCAGGCACCTGCCGCCTGCTCCCGCTGACGCGAAGCGGGAGTGGGCGCTGCTCCACGCCGCCGGCGTCCGCAGCCTCGGCGACGTCGCCGCTGTTGAGCTGGAGGGCCCGACCGTCCAGTCCGTCCTCGAGCAGGTCGGGGACCGCGGAAAGGTGCGCAACCGGATCGCCGGCTACCGGCGCAAGGCGGCGATGATCCAGCGCGGCGCTCGCATCGAGCGCATCGGCAGGGAGCCCCTCGACCTGCCCGTCCGCGACGTGGAGGTCGACTTCGACATCGAGTGGGATCCCGATGGGCGCATCTACCTGTACGGGTTCCTGATCAGCCGGGCCGGCTTGGCGCCGGCCTACCACGACGTCTCGTCGTTCGAGCAGCTCACCGACGAGACCAACGCCGAGCTGGCCCGCCGAGCCGTCGCCCGGCTCGTCTGCGAGCGCGACGGGGCGGTCGCGAACAGACTGAGCTTTGCCGTCTTTCACTACAGCGGTCCCGAGCGCAGCGGCGTCCGCAAGGCCCTTCCAGAGGGGGACCGGCCCGCCTTCGACCAACTGGTCCACGACTGCTTCATCGACCTCTGCGATGTCGTCAGAGCCAACTTCTTCGGGTTGTGGGGCCTTGGCCTGAAAGAGGCCGCACCCCATCTCGCCGGCTTTCACTGGCGAGACGAGGATCCCGGCGGGCTCAGCTCGCAGGACTGGGCCGCCGAAGCCTTCGACGGCGACGAGGCGGCGCGGCAGCGGGTGCTCCGCTACAACGAGGACGACGTGCGGGCGACGCTGGCGCTGCGTCGGTGGCTGCGAGCGCAAGCCTGAGAAGCCGCCGCTCGCGTGTGCCTGCCTGGTGCGCCGGATCGCCCGCTGGGCTCGCGAACCTCGAGGCATCGCCGAAGGAGGCGCTTCTCGAGGGCCGCCGTTCTGTCGCCGTACGTGCAGCGGCAGCCGGCGAGCGAGCGCTCGCCTGTCAGGTTGCTTCCGCCAGGCGCGACCCATATCTCATGAGCGATCGCACCAATGGCGACATCCCCACCCCGTCGCTGAGCGTCGAGCTGTCCGGACCGCGGCTCGAGCTTCTCGAGGGGCTGTTCACCCGCGCGGCGCTGAGCGCCGGCGCGGTGCATTTCGAGCGGGTCGCATGGACGACCGAGGTCTCGGAGTTTCCGGAGATCGGCGAGACGATCGCCTCGACGGTCCGCCCGTCGGGTGACACGCGGCTGGTGGCGCGACCCGGCGCGGTCGCGCTGATCGAGTTCTCCTCGTCGCCGTTCTCGCAGCGGCATAGGTTTGGCGCGAGCCTTGCCGCCTGCGACCGGCCCACGCTGGAGAGCCTTGGGGAGGAGCTGCTGGCGCTGCTGACCGAGGCCGGGCCGCCCGAGGACCAGAAAGTGGAGATCTGCTTCTGGGCCGGCGGAAGCGAGGTGGCGGCGATCTCAAAGCGCCTGGAGGTCGAGCCGTGGGCGCAGATCGAGCGCAACTACGCCGCGGCCACCCGCACGCAGTTGAGCGCCCTGATGCGCGACTTCCGGGCCGGCGAGGGCGGCAAGCTGCTGCTCTGGCACGGCGAGCCCGGGACCGGCAAGACCTACGCGCTGCGCACGCTGGCTTGGGAATGGCGCCGGTGGTGCGACTTTCACTACGTGATCGACCCCGAGGTGCTGCTCGGCTCCAACAGCCCCTATCTGCTGCGGGTGCTGCTAGGCGACGCCGGCCGGCTGGGGATCGCGCGCGCGACCGGCTCGCGCTGGCGGCTGTTGATCCTCGAGGACTGCGGCGAGCTGATCGCCGCCGACGCCAAGGCCGCGACCGGCCAGGCGCTCTCGCGGCTGCTGAACCTGACCGACGGCCTGATCGGCGAGGGGTTCAAGACGCTGATGCTGATCTCGACCAACGACCCGCTCAAGAAGATGCACCCGGCCGTCACCCGCCCAGGACGCGAGGCAGCCCGCGTCGCATTCGAGAAGCACTCGCCCGAGGAGGCGCGCGAGTGGCTGCGCGCACACGACCTCGACGGCGGGCCCGGTGAGCGGACGAGCCTGGCCGGCTTGTACGCGCTCGCGGGGGGACGACGTCACGAACCGCTGATGAGAAGCATCGGCTTTGCGGCGACATAGCGGACGTTCCGGCGTCGCATCCGCCGAACGAGATCGCTCGAACGCCCCCCCACCCCCCTTCTGGTAATAGAGCCACCGAACCACAGCCCTCAGGAAGGCGTCCATCGAGCAGCGATGAGGCGGAAGCGTCTACTTGGGTCGCGCGTTGCTCATCCAGCTTGGTCTTCTTGGATTGCCTCAAGCTCGAACAGCTTGCCCACCGGCGCCCGGGAGGCATCGGGGAACCGTTTGATCCCCACGCCCTCGATCTTGCCGGTGTGCGGGTGGCGCGCGAAGCAGGGAAGTAGTCGCTCGTGCAGCCGGCGGGCGAGATTGACGCGCTCGGGAGAGATGCCAGGCCCGCCGGCGCGGCTGAGCGCGAGCGCCGAGCCGACCACCAGGTCGGCGGCCTGGATCCCGAGGGTGTGGTGGCTCGGGCTCAAAAGGACGGGGTCGACGATCCGCTCCAGGCTGGTGAACGGCGTCCCGTCGTCGGCCAGCCGGCGGGAGACCCGCCGAAGCCGCTCGTCCTGGGTGCCCTCGCGCTGGTCAAGGACGATCGCGCCGTAGCTGTCGCGATCGTCAAGGAAGCGCTGGAAGCGCTCGGCGATGAACATCAGCGCGGTTGCGTAGGCCTCCTCGGGGGAGGCGAACAGCTCAGGCGCGACGCGGCGTCCCTGCGCGGTGTGCAGCTCGACGACGAACGCCGTCGCGCCGCACTGGACCAGCAGATCGGCGAGGCTGCCAGCGAGATGACCGTTGCGCTTGACGTTCGTCCATTTGACCTCCGCGTCGGCCGGGCGGCCATTGGCGCTCGTCAGCCGCCCCCAGCCGGCTCTCAGTTCGCTCCAGCGCTCGGCCGGGATCGCGACGCCACCGAGCACGAACAGCGGCTGATGAGGCGTGCCAGACTCATCCAGGAACAGCAGGTGCACCGCGGCAGAGCGTATATGCCGATCCGCATGAACCGCCCGGCGAATGAGCATTCCTCAGCCTGGCGTTACGCCCCCCCGGCCGTGTCAGGCAAGCGGGCCGGCGCGCGACTGAACTACCGATCCCCTATGGCAGGCAACCGCTTCACGCCGCTCCACGAACGCTCTCTGTTTCGGGGATGGCTGCCGGTGCGCCTGGACGGGATGTGTGGGGTCGAACCTCCAGGCGGGAGAGAGTCGTCGCGCGAGGGGCCGGCGCACGCGGGCGCTCCGAAGCCGACGCCGCACGGAGGCGAGTCGTGATGCGCCGCTATGGTTGGTCGCGACCCCGCCCAGGACAATCGCCCCGCGCACCTTCGGTCGTTTCGACGCCTGGCTTGCGCCGAAGGCACGCAGGTCTCGCGTTGGGGTTCGTGTGCTGCTTGGGATCGCAATCGTGCTCGGCACCAACCTCGTGGCAGCTTCTGAGCCGTCGAGGCTCGGGACAACGATCTGGATCCCGGCCCTGATCTGGATCGGAGCGTGCGTCGTCTTGCTCGCACTGCTGATCGGCCCTCGCGGCCGTCGCATCTGCGGTCGCATCTGGTTCTTTCTCCTGCACGCGGGCGACCCGCCGATCACTCCGGTGTGCCCACACTGCCGAGGCCGAGTCTCCCCGGCCGCTACTCGCTGTCCGCACTGCACTTCTGAGCTTGGCGGGCGTCCGTCGCGGTGGTAACGACCAGCGAGGAGTCTGCCGCTGGAACCCTGGCGTATCGTGCTGGGCGTGAACCCGCGACGTTCTGACCCGCCGGACGATCATCGAACCGTCGGGCGGCGCAGCCTCGCCTACCACTCGCTGATCGCGAGCCGCCTATCGGAACGAGATGTGCGCCGGGCCCGCGCAAGACTGGACGACTGGGAGGCACGCGGGAGCGTCGATCCGTACTGGATCACCCGATACCGCGCGCTGCTCGACCAGCCGATCGCGCAGCTCAAGCAGACGCTCGTCGCGGACACCGAGGACGCGTGCGAGCTGCGCCACGCCGGCGTGTTCACCGGCGTGCTGAGCGAGCGCGAGCGCGAGCAGATCATCCGCACCGTCCACTGAGCGGACGGGGCGCCCGGTCGTGCGCATCGACGAGCTGGAGCACGTGATCCGCGCCGCCGCCGTCGTCGCCCGCGAGCCCGACATCGTGGTGATCGGCAGCCAGGCGATCCTCGCCACAGACCGTGAGGCACCGAGCCCGCTGAACGCCAGCATGGAAGCCGACGTGTACCCGCGCGAACATCCTGAGCGCGCCATCGACATCGACGGCGCGCTCGGTGAATACTCCCGCTTTCACGAGACCTTCGGCTACTACGCCCACGGCGTCGGCCCCGAGACCGCCAAGGCGCCAGCCGGCTGGCAGACCCGGCTCATCCCGATCCACAACGAAAACACACGCGGCGCGACCGGCTGGTGCATCGAACCCGACGACCTCGTGCTCTCAAAGCTCGCCGCCGGCCGCGAGAAGGATCTCACATTCGCCCGTGCTGCGATCGCCCGCGGCCTCGTGAATCCCGGCGAGCTGCGCTCCCGTGTCGCCGGCATGCCGCTCGATCAGGCTGGTCAGCGGTTCGTGCACGCCATATTGAACGCCCTCGCCGACGATGGCGCGAGATGACCGTCCGGGGCGCCCGAAAGCTCGCCGAATTGCGCCACGAGCGCGGCCTCTGGCATCAAGCGCTCGCCAGCCGCCTCGGCCTCATCCAGGCCCAGTCTCACGCACCGAGCACCAGCCCGACCCCCTGTCGCTCAACACCCCCCAGCTGTCCACGGTTGCCAGTACCTCGAAGCCGTCGGCTACGGCTCGAACTGACCGCCATCAACGACCGCCAGCCAGCGACGCTGCGCCTCGATCACCCGACCAGGGCGAGCAGACGCACCGCGCCTGCCGGGGAGGTAGGCCGGATCGGCTCAAGCTGACGCGCTTGCCAGCCTGAGCGCGTCCCACGCACGTGAAGACCGTCATTCTGACGCTGCTCAGCGGGTCAGCATCACTTGCCCGCCGTCAACCGTCGCCTCGCGGTTCGGCTTATGTCCTCTCGGGCGCGCTCTTTCGGAAGGCCAGCGCCGGGATCGTTGCCAAGCGCGGCTTCCGGGACCAGGTGCAGGCCGCGGGGGTCACCCTCCGCCGCCAGGGGCGGAGCTGGCGGGTGAGGACGATCGGCGGCGATGGCCTCGGGTGGCGGCGTACCGCGGGCGGTCGCCCGGGACCTCGGGCTCGGCTGCCCGTAGCGCACCAGCCTGCGGCCGGCTCGCGCAGGCCGCTATCCCATCCACACCCCGACGCGCCAGCCGACCGAGTGACGAACGCGCGGGGCCGGCGTCTGGTGGAGGACGTGCAGGACGTGCAGGCGGGAGACGTGCCGGGGCCGGCGGACCTTCCCGAGCCGGCAATGGGCGCGCGCAATCGCCCGGCGGGCGGCCGGGATCGTGAGGTGACGCAGGCGCGGCACCAGGCAGCGCGGCACGCTCGCGGTGACCGCGTAGCGCGTGAGCGCCGCGTCATCGACAGCGACAGCGACAGGGCTGGCGCCGACCCGCAAGCGCCGGCCTCCGGCCATGAACTGCCAGAAGATGCGGGACGGAAGCCCCTGCACCACGGTTCCGGGGGCGGGCTGCGCTCGCAGGTGCGCGGCGGGATTGAAGACGTTGTCGATGTCCCACTGGTCGATCGTGACCGAGGGCTGGATCCCGCCGAAGACGTTCCAGCCCGAGACCGGCAGGGGGGCGCCGCCGGCGACCCGGAAGATCTTCCCGGTCGTCGTGACCAGGAAGGTGCCGTCCGCGGGGAACGGGCTGAGTGAGTTGAGCTGATCCGGGGTGATCGTGGTCACGGGCTGCGGGCCGCCGAAAGGCGCCCAGTCGGAGACCAGCAGCGGCGCGCCACCGGCGATCCGGTAGACGGGGCCGGTGCCGCTCACCTGCACGAACGTCCCGTCGGGGAACGGCGAGATCCCGCCCGCGCCCGCGGAGGCGGCCGCGCCGTCGAGATAGTCGCCGTCGATGTTGATGGTGACCCCGCCGTAGGTCCGGTCGACCCCGCCGGAGTACTGGTGGATGCGCTGATGGAAGGCCCACACGTTGCTGGGGACGTAGGGGTCGGCGGTCGTGAGGCGGCCGTTCCAGTCGGCCACCCAGATGTCGTCGGGCTCGACGAACGAGGTCCCCTGCGCCGCCGCGAAGTCGCTGATCCCCGACGCCCCGCTGCTGTAGACCCCGGAGAGGTAACCCTCGGCGTGCAGCGTGGACGTCCACGCCGACAGGAACGAGAGCACGGTGCGGGTCGCGCTCCCACCGGTGGAGTAGGCCTCCATGTCGAAGTAGATCGGGTTGCCCCTGCCGATGCCCACGCCCTGCGCGTTGGTAACCGCATCGCGCGCCGCGGCGGCGCCCTGCGAGGTCGCCTGGCTCGATGAGATCCGGGCGCACCCGCAGGAGTTCGTCGGTGCCTGCAGCCCCACGTAGGTGGGGATGAAGTGCCATCCCGCCGAGGTCTCGGTCGAGATCCACGACGAGGTCAGGTTGGGTTGCGAGCAGGCCATGTTGGCGCCGCCGAGGTAGACCCCCACGGTGCGGTAGGGCGAGCCCAGCCAGGCGGACATCGTGCCGGTGCTCGGGGTGGCGCAGGCATCGAAGCCGACCCCGACGGTGGGCCCCGCAGCCCGGGCCCGCCGCGACGCCGCGGACGCGGCGCGCGCCAGCGGGACCCCCGCGGCGGCGGGCGCGCTGCGCACGGGCGGGAGTGCCCGAACCCCGAGGGCCCGCTTCACCACCCCCGGCTGGCGATCCCATGTCGCACTCACCAGCACACCACCTCCGAGGCTCAGGCGGGTAGCGTGGGCCCCGCTGGGCAGCCCGGACGCGCTGGCCCCCGCCGCGGCGCGGGCTGCGAGCGGTGCCAGGAACAACGCCTCGGTGCGGCCCACGGCGTGGGCGGGACAGTGCTGGCTTCGGCTCCCAAGTCCGAGGTAGACGGCGTGACGGTCGAAGCGCACGCACGTCCCCGGGGCCCTGGCGAGGTCGAAGACCGGCCAGGACGCCGGCACCCGGACCGAGATGCCGAGGTAGCGGACGAACTTCAGGTGTGGCGCTCGGGCGGCGGCCAGCGCCGTGGCGCTGCAGATGATCCCCACCAGCACAGCAAGCGTCGCGACTCTGGACGTGCGACTCACAGCGGGCGATCCTAGCCCATAAGTGCTGCTTTACGGCATATTTATCCCCTCAGTGAACCGGCGAGCGCGAGTGCGGGGCGATGTCGAGCTCGAAGAGCCAGAAGTCGCGGCCGATCACCGGCACCGAGACGTTGTAGACCGGAACCGGCCCGATCCTTCCCTGGAAGGTTCCGGCGTGCGCGTGACCGTGCAGCACGAGGTCGGGCTCGTGCTGGACGATCGGCGCGGCCAGCCGGTCCGAGCCCAGGAACGCCCAGATCCCGGTCGGCTCGCCGGCGATCGTCTCCGGCGTGGGCGCATAGTGCAGCAGCACCACGCGTAGCGGGCAGACCGCGACCTCCCGCAGGCCCCGCTCGAGGGCCTCCACCTCCAGCGAGGTCTCGCGGTAGACCCGGCGCAGCAGCGGCTCACCGAAGTCGGGCAGGTGCGAACCGGCGAAGCCGCCCAGGAAGCCCTTGCTCCCGACGATCCCGACATCCACACCGCCTGCCCGACAGACCGTCCACCCGCGGTCGAGCACGGTGACCCCCGCGGACTCCAGCACGGACACCAGCTCCTGTGCCCGATCCGCGTGCCAGTCGTGGTTGCCGAGCACCGCCACCACCGGGATCTGCAGATCCACGCAGGCCTCCGCCAGCGCCTGCGCCTGCTGGGGCTCGCCGTGGGTGGTCAGGTCACCGGCCAGCAGCAGCAGGTCGGCACTCGGGTCGAGCCTGGCGAAGGCCCGCCGAACCTCCTCGGGATGGTGCTCTGAGCAGTGGATGTCGCCGGCGGCGGCGATCCGCAGGCAGTGGCTGTTGGCGGGGGCCTGGCTCACAGCAGCATGGACTACCCGCACGCGGGTATCTCACCCGATGATGGCCGAGAGTCACCCGATGATGGCCGAGAGCGACAACAGCCTGGAGGAGATCGTGGCAGCGCTCAAGGCGGTGGTGTCCACGCTGCGCCGGGCGGAGATCCCGTTCCTGCTGGCCGGCAGCTCCGCGGCCTGGGCCCGGGGTGCGCCGCCGCCCCACAACGACCTGGACCTGATGCTGGCGCCCGAGGATGCGGAGCGGGCGGTGCAGGCGCTCGGGGACGCGGGCATGCGGACCGAGCGTCCGCCCGAGGAGTGGCTGTACAAGGCGTGGTGCGGCGACATCCTGGTCGACCTGATCTTCGGGCCCTCCGGGCTGGAGATGAACGAGGCGGTGTTCGCACGGGGCCAGACGATCCCGGTGATGGCGATCAGCACCCCGGTGATGGCGATAGAGGACGTGCTCGCGACCAAGCTGAGCGCCCTCGATGAGCACTCGCTGAACTACACGCCGCTGCTGGGGATCGCCCGCGCGCTGCGCGAGCAGATCGACTGGCCTGCACTGCGGGCCCGTACGGGAGAATCGGCCTACGCCGAGGCGTTCTTCACGCTCGTGCGTGAGCTCGGCATCGCCCCCGCACAGGAGGGAACGGCTTCATCCCCCGGACCCAGCCGGGTCCGGGTCATCACCGGCGGCTAGAGGGTCCGGGTCATCACCGGCGGCTAGAAGAACCGTCAGATCGCCGGCGGGTTCGGTCCGGGCGGGAGCGGACCGGGATCCGGCGTCGGGGTCGGTGGCTGAGGATCGGGGACGCTCGGCCCGGGGGGGCCCGGCACTGGAGGCGCAGGGCCCGGCGCCGGCGGTACGGGGAGGCCGGGACCGTTGCCCACCCTGACAATGTCTACGATCACCTTCACAGGACTACCCACCTTCACCAGGTCCCATGCGCTGCGGGTTATCTGCGCCCGATCGCTGGGTAGCGCAAGTTACGATGAAGGTGCTCGTGGTCACCAGCCAGCAGATCTCCGCGCAGGAAGTGCGGGACGCGCTGCCCGGCGATCTGGATCCCACTCAGGGCGAGGTGATGATCCTCGCCCCGGCGCTGGCCGAGGGCCGGATCAAGTTCTGGACCTCTGACGCCGACGAGTCGATCGCCCGGGCCCAGGAGGTGCAGGAGAGCAGCGTGGAGCAGATGAAGGGTGACGGCGTGGCCGCCCGCGGGGACACCGGTGAGAGCGATCCGCTGACCGCGATCGGGGACGCGCTCGGAACCTTCGCCGCCGACCGGATCGTGCTCTTCACCCGTGCTGAGGGCGGTCGCTACCTGGAGGACATCGATCCCGCGGAGATCCAGGAGCGCTTCGGCGTGCCCGTCGATCAGGTCGGCTGAGCTCCCAGCCGCTCCAGCTCGCGGGCCAGCCGCAGCGCGTTGGCCGGCGCGAAGCCCTCCCAGTCGTTGTTGAAGTAGGCGTACACCTCGTGGGTACGCCGCCAGTGCGAGATCCGCTGCGCCCAATGGTGCAGCTCGGGACGCGAGTAGTTGCCGCGGCGCCCGCGCGAGCCCCAGTGAAAGCGAACGAACCGCCACGAGCTCGTCGCCTCGTGGCTCTGGAACGGGCGCGAGGGATGGTCGCCGATGGTCAGCGCGACGCCGTGCGCTCGCAGCGCGGACATAACCTCCGGCACGAACCAGCTCTGGTGGCGGAACTCGATCGTGTGGCGGCCGGGCGGCAGCGCCGCCAGCCAGCCGTGCAGCCGCCGGTCGTCGCGGTGGAAGCTCTCGGGCAGCTGCCAGAGCACCGGCCCCAGCCGCCCGGCGTCCACGAGCGGGGCCAGCGGCGCATAGAAGCGCTCGATGCCCTGGGCGACGTCGGCCAGGCGCCGGATATGGGTCAGGTACCGGCTGGCCTTGACCGTGAACAGGAAGTCCGCCGGGGTCTGCCGCACCCATCCCGCCACCGCCTCAGATCGGGCAAGGCGGTAGAAGGTGGAGTTGACCTCCACGGTGTCGAAGCGCTCGGCGTAGAGCGAGAGCCACCGGCGCTTGGGCTGAGGCTCGGGGTAGAGCCCTCCCCGCCAGCTGTCGTACATCCAGCCCGAGCAGCCGATGCGTATGCGCTTCATCGCGGGGGTAGCACCCCCGGTGTTCGATGAGCTCGCTCTCCCAGCAGGCCGCCAGGCGGCTTGAGCGTCCTCCGCCGCCGATGCCCGATGCTGCAGATCAGGCCGAGTCCGAGCTGGCCGAGCACGTGAGCATCACCACCCATCCCTCCTCGATCCTACGGGCGCGGAAGGATGTCGATCGTGGCCGGCCCATGGAGCATTCGTGCGGGGCCTTGCGTCAGGTGGCGGGATGGCTGAGCGCGAGGTAGTCGTCGTCACCGGCGCCTCGAGCGGCATCGGTCGTGCTGTGGCGCGGGAGTTCGCGCGACGCGGGGCCGCGATCGGCCTGATCGCCCGCGGGCAGGCGGGGCTCGACGCGGGTGCTCGGGAGGTGGAGGAGCTCGGGGGCGTGGCCTACGCGCACGCCGCCGACGTGGCCGAGTACGACCAGGTGGAGGCGGCCGCCGCCGCCATCGAGGCGCGCCTGGGGCCGATCGACATCTGGATCAACAACGCCATGACCACCGTGTTCGCGCTCTTCGAGGACGTGGAGCCCGAGGAGTACGAGCGCGCCACCCGGGTCACCTACCTCGGCACCGTTTGGGGGACCAAGGCGGCGCTCCAGCGGATGCGATCGCGCGACCGGGGGACGATCGTGCTGGTGGGCTCGGCGCTGGCCTACCGTGGGATCCCGCTGCAGGCCCCCTACTGCGGCGCCAAGCACGCGATCAAGGGCTTCTTTGAGTCGTTGCGCTGCGAGCTGCGCCACCAGGGCAGCAGCGTGCACGTCTCGATGGTGCAGCTGCCGGGCCTGAACACTCCCCAGTTCGACCACTGCCTGAGCCGGATGCCGCACCATCCGCAGCCGGTCAAGCCGATCTTCCAGCCCGAGGTCGCAGCCCGTTCGGTGTACTGGGCTGCCCACCACCGCCGCCGGGAGCTTTACGTGGGCCTACCCACCGTCTACACCATCCTCGGCAACAAGCTGGCCCCGTGGGTGGCCGAGCGCTACCTGGCGCGGACGGCGATCGACGGCCAGCAGAACGACCAGCCCTTTGACGGAGCGGCGAAGGCGAACCTGTGGGGGCCGACCGACTCCGACCACGACGAGGGGGCGCACGGGATGTTCGACAGCGAGGGCAAGCGCCGCAGCGAGCAGGCGTGGCTCAGCCGCCACCGGCGAGAGATCGGGCTGAGCGGCGCAGGGGTCGCGGTGGCCGCGGCTGGTAGCTGGCTCAGCCGGCGCAGGCCCTGAGGAGAGAGCCCGGCGCCGTCTCCCGAGTTGGTGGCGGTATCTTTGGGGCGTGCGAACTCTGCTGCCGGACCCGCCGCCCGCTCCCTTCGACGAGCTGCTGGAGCAGCGGCGGCGGTGGGGCGGGGATCGGTTCGACGAGGTGTGGGACGGTGTGCTGCACATGAACCCCTCCCCGCACCGCCGCCACGCCTACCTCCAGGCCCAGTTGATCGAAGCGCTCGCACCGCTTGGGCGCGCGCGCGGTCTGACCACCGTCGGCGAGTTCAATCTCGGCGTGCGCGAAGACTTTCGTGTGCCCGACGCCGCGCTTCACAGCCCTGGTCCCGACGAGCTCTACAACTCCACGGCCGCGCTGGTCATCGAGATCATCTCGGCGAACGACGAGACCTGGGACAAGCTCGGCTTCTACGCCATCCATCAGGTGCAGGAGCTGCTTATCGTCGATCCCCACCAGCGCGAGGTCCACTGGCTGAGCATGGCGGGCCAGAGCTACACGCCGATCGAGCGCAGTCGCTTAATCGCGCTTGGTCCCGCCGAGCTGGCCGAGCGGATCGACTGGCCGCCGGTCGAGCACTGATCAGCGACGACCCGCCAGCCGCCGCCGCGGGCGCCGGCCTGATGCTGCTCCGTCGCGGCGCTTAAGATCCAGCCGCTGCGCCAGGCGGCTGGAGAGCGCCATGATCGTCAGTGCCGGATTGGCCGAGCCCTGGGTGGGCATCACGCTGCCGTCGGCGACGAACAGGTTCTCCACCTCCCAGGAGCGGTGGTCGGAGTCGACGACGCTGCGCTCGGGGTCGGTGCCCATCCGGCAGCCGCCCACGAGGTGGGCGTAACGATCGATCTCCAGCACGTCCTGGGCCTCGGCGGCCTGGAAGATCTCGTGCAGGGTGCGCTTGGCGAAGGCGATGCTCTTGCGGTCGTTCTCGCACTGGCTGTAGTCCATCCGCGCCACCGGCAGACCCCGGCTGTCGGTGACATCACCGGCCACCGTGACCCGGTTCTCCGGCTGGGGCAGCAGCTCGCACAGCACGCCGAGCGTGTACCAGTGGTTGAAGTCGCGCATGTACTCACGCAGCGCTGGTCCCCAGTGGCCGTCGGCGAGCACGTGCCCGGCCCATTCGATCGGCAGCGGCCCCACCGTCTGGATGGCAAAGCCCCGGTCAAAGCCCCTGGTGGTGTCGGTCTCGTAGAACTGCTCAGAGCAGATCTCCGGAGGCGGCGCCTTGTACATCCGCATCTCCTGGGGAAAGCGACCCGCCACCTGGGGGGCGCCCTGCACCATCACGCAGCGGCCCACCTGGTCGTTGCCGTTGGCCAGGCCGTGGGGGAAGCGACGGCTGGTGGAGTTCAGCAGCAACCGGGGCGTCTCGATGGAGTAGCCGGCCACGGCCACCGCATCGGCGCGCTGGAGGTGCTCGGAGCCGTCCTCGCGCAGGTAGTGCACGCCGGTGACCCGCCCGCTGCCCTCGTCGATCTCGATCCGGCTGACCATGCAACCGGCGCGGAACTCGGCCCCGTGCTCGATCGCGTCAGGGATGTGGGTGACCAGCGGCGAGGCCTTGGCGTTGACCTTGCAGCCCTGGAGGCAGAAGCCCCGGTAGATACAGTGGGGGCGGTTGCCAAGGGCGCCGTTGGTGATCCCCACGGGGCCGACGCGGACCTCGATCCCGAGCTGGCGCGCTCCCCCCCAGGCCAGCTCGGCCCCGCCGGCGATCGGATGCGCGGTGTGGGGGTAGCCGTGCGGGTCCCCCCAGGGCCAGAAGTCTCCGGCCACGGGCAGCTCCAGCTCCAGCCGCTCGTAGTGGGCCTTGAGGTCCGCATAGGCGATCGGCCAGTCCTCCGCCACGCCGTCCTCGGTACGGACCCTGAAGTCCGAGGGATGAAAGCGCGGGCAGTAGCCGGCGTAGTGCACCATCGAGCCGCCGACCCCGTGGCCGGAGTTGTTCTTGCCCAGCTGCACCGGGTCGCTGCCGCCGGTGACACGGTCCTCGGTCCAGTAGATCCGATGCGAGCCGGCCTCGTCAGAGACCCAGTCGCGATCGGGATCCCAGAACGGCCCCGACTCCAGCACCACCACCTTCCAGCCGCGGCGGGCCAGTCGCTGGGCCAGGGTGCTGCCCCCGGCGCCGGCGCCGACGATCGCGAGGTCCACCGGGTGGGCATCGTCGTAGCGCGCCATCCGCTCCTGGGGCACGGCGCGGCGGTGGACGTCGAGCAAGAAGGCGGAGTCGTTCTGAGGTGGACGCACCGCGCCGCGCAGGAGCGTGCGGGCGCCGTGGCGCAGCGAGTCGCCCCTCACGAGTCGCGGGCCCCGCGCTCGCGTGTGTCCTTGGCGGGGTCGCGCTGGAACGCCGGCGCTCCCTCCCAGCTCTCGCGCTGCCCGACCCCCAGGCGGGCGTAGCCGCGGGGATAGGCGGGTCCCCCGAAGCCGATCTCGTTCCACGCCCACGGATGGGAGTAGAAGGCACTCAGCACCGCGCGCATGACAACGCTCCAGGCCTTGGCCGGCGGCAGCTCGTCCCACACCTCACCGTGCAGGGAGCCCTTGGAGAAGGCTTCGATCACGCGGTCCTGAACCTCCCCGCCGCCACCGGCGAAGTCCCGGGCTCCGTGCTGGCGGGCGGCGGCGTCAAGTCCCCGGGCCACCCGGCGCCAGGTCTCCCGGTCATCGGGCATGTCGTCGTAGTGGAAGCCGTCGAGCTGGCCGGCGAAGAGCTTGGCGTCGACCATGTTCAGCACCGGGATCTTGGGCTCGCGGTCCTGGGCCATCACGCGGTCGCAGAAGGCGCCGAGCGTGGTCGCCTCCTCCCGGGTGAAGAAGCGAACCTCGGGCGCCTGCTCCACACGCTCCATCACCACCCGGCGGGTAACCTCGTCCCAGTGGCCGGCCTCGTCGAGGACGTTGTAGTCGGGGTAGCGCCCGTGCATCTGCGGCGTGACGCCGTTTCGCTGGCGTGGCAGCTCCCGAGGAGAGGCGGGCTGGCCGTCCGGACGCAGGTTGGGCAGGTGGTGGGCCTGGCTGAAGTCGCGGCTAAGGCCCGCAGCCCGCTCGGCATCCTCCCTCGCTTCTTCGGGCTGCGCTCGAGTCATCCGGCTCAGCGCTCGCGTCCGAGCGCCGCCGCGGCCAGCCCCATGCCCCCCACCAGCGCCAGCGAGCCGGGGGCCAGGAGCGGCGGCCCCATGACGATGTTGAACATCGGCTCGCTGAAGCCGCCCGGCTTGCGCGCCACGCCGCGCACGTGCGTGACCACCCCGATCACTCCGTCCAGGCAGTAGAGCGCCGAGAGCGCCGGCAGCCACGTCCGGGCGGCCCGCTCGGAGCGAACGCCGGCCAGTCCGGCTGCGGTGAGCGCCGGTGAGAGCGCGATCGGGGTCCACATCCACTTGTCCCCAAAGGAGCCGCGGAAGTGCTCGAAGTAGATCTCCGCGCCCAGCGGGAGCGCGCTGAGCGCCGTGGCCGCGGAGAGGGTCCGCTGCATCCGTCCCCGGGAGAAGTTCCACCACCAGCGGACAGCGGCCCGCTCCGGGGGGGTGCGCCGGCGCAGCGCCAGGCTAGGCCGCATAGCTCGCCGCCTCGGAGCGCTTGAGCTCCAGCCCGATCCCGGGCCGGTCCAGATCGGGGAAGAGGGCGCCGTCCCGGGGACGGGCGGCGCCGTCGAACAGCAGGCCCTCGATCCGCACGTGGTCGTGGAAGTACTCCAGGTGCACGAGCTCTGAGAGCGCCAGCGCCGGGTGCAGGTGGATCGACGGGCCGCAGTGCAAGGACAGCGGCACGTGGTGGGCGCGGCAGAGGCCGTCCACGCGCAGCAGCTCCGTGATCCCGCCGCAGCGGGTCACGTCGGCCTGGAGCACGTCGACCGCGCC
>JAABUZ0100005188.1_pt1 | contig 17305 bp, 32 predicted proteins | sample 5562091 | NCBI WGS metagenome assembly JAABUZ01 (sample SAMN12813069, study PRJNA571459) | rock metagenome | isolation source: Antarctica rocks | place: Antarctica: Victoria Land, Linnaeus Terrace sud | collected 2015-12-21
GGCTCACGCCTCACCCCACCGACCCTTCGGGTCTCGTTGCCCGACAGGGCGCACCTACGGTCGAGCTAACTTGTCTTGCTCGCTTGCGATCCGTCAAGTATCGACCTGCCGCCCACCTATGCTCTCGGCATACCTTCGGCCCTTCGGGCGGGGCGTCCCACCTCATCAATAAAAAATGGAGAGACGGATCATTCAAATCTTCAAACCTTTGGCGGCATAGATTGTGTGTTCCCCGTGCTCCACAGGTGACCACCAGCAAGCAAGCGGTGTCGCCACTTTGCGGTAGACTCAGCGCCACTTTGCGGTAGATCCAGCGCCACTTTGCGGTAGATGGCGACATCACTTCGCCGTCGTTCTGGCGTCGGTTCGGCGTCGGGTGCCTGGTGCCCAAAGGGCGGTGGCTGGCTGCTTGCGTTGGTGACTAGAAGGGGGAAAGGTGCCCTGGTCAGAGGGCTAGCGTCGCCCTGGCGCAAACCTAACGGGACCGCGCTACCTTTCCGCCAGGGCTGTATCGATCAGGGGGCCGCCTGCTGCTTGCCTGCACCGGCTCCTACTCACGCGTGCCCGCGCCTCTACAGTCCACACTTATCTCTCTACAAGGGGGACCAGATCGCTTGCAGGCTGCTCGTAGATCGCTTGTAGGTTGAATGAGCACGGGCTGCCGCGCTGCGAAAAGGGGGGTGCCCGTCTCAGATATACTCTTCTACCGCTTTTAAATTGGCGACATGAGGGCATGGAGAAAGGCCAGCTTGTGTAAGAATTGGTCTGCCTGCACGCCAGGCATTTTGGGAAATCTTTCTATATACTTAGAGGAAAGAGTTCTGCTCCAGTGGAGAGAAACCCTTTGGGCTGTGGCTTCTGATTGCCAGTCGGTACCCAATTGGGTACCCCACCAGGGCGCGGTCAGCCACAGGCGCACGTCGGCAGGATCGTCAGCCAGGGCGTGAAGTGCCAAGTACATACAAGAGCGATGCAGCTTTTACGCCTTTTCGCTTCGATATAACCGGTTATATTTTGGCATACTGCGCCGCCAGGTCACTCTCGTTGCTGGCTGATCTGCTCCTCATAGAGTTCGATGGAGGGCCAGTAGAAGGCGATCATGGCTTCGGCTTTCTTGAGCGCGCTCGGATCGACAGCGCCGCCCGACTCGTGCTCGTGCAAAACATCGAGATGGGGCTGGATGGCGTCAAGTGCGGCGTTGTACTGCGCGAGGTTCACCGTGCGCGGCCTGGCGCGGTTGGCATGGAGCAGAAGGCGGACGCGCTCGCCAGGGCTGGCAAGTGATGGCGGCGGGGCTGGCTGATTGTAGTCGAGGGCAGTCGGTGCCTCTTCGTCCCCCTGGGGGGCGAAGCCCTGATCTTCCACATCGTCCATCAGCTCGTCCTCGACCGATTCAGTCGGTGCCTCTTCGCCGTCGCCCTGGTAGCCATCGAAGTCGAAGCCCTGATCTTCCAACCAGCTTACATCGTCCTGGTCTGGCGCTACGGACTCATCGAGGCCGTAGTACTTCCGGTGCCGGAGCTGATAGAGGCGCTTGATCTGCTCGATCTGGTCGTCGGAGATGGCAAGTTGCCCTGCCAGGGCGTGCCAGCCTGGAATGCGGTAGCCAATCCGGGCCTGGTACTTTGGATTAATGCAGCCCTTGTCGGCCTCGATGAAGCCAGCGCGCAAGAGCCAGCGCACCGTCTCGCGCACGACCTTTTCACTATAGCAGGTGTCGCGCTGGATCGTCTTGAGGCTCGGAAAGATGTTATCCCCGTTGCGGCTGGCATAGGCGGCCAGGGCGGCGAAGATCGTCGCGATCCGGACGGGCAACGGCAGCAGGCGAATGGCCTCGATAATGTCCGTGCGGATCGAGGCAAGTCGAGGCGTGGGGTCATCGGGCAAGCGCAGAATACGGTAGCGGCCCCGAACGCGTGGCGACGAAAGGATGGAGATTTCCCCCAATGCTTCCAGCTCGTGCAGGATACGTATAACGGTGTTCTCGCTGGCCCTGGCCGCCGTGCAGATGTCGGGAAGCGGGCGGTCCACATACCCGTTCTCGTCAGCTAGGCGGGCGAGGGCCTGAAGGATGCGCTTATGCGTGTGCGTATCGAGGGGGCGCTGGCGTACGTCGGTGACGATGGCGCGATTTAGCATAGCGCACCCCCTGGAAGGGAGGCGAATGACTGATCGAATTGTATAGATAATGATATTCGTGTTATAATTGACATGCAGGTCTCCTTAGACATGCGAGTCTCCTTAAGGGGGAGATAGGCCGGTTGCTTTCTTGTCGGGATGCACAACCGGCTGGACGATAGGTTTTAATTCAGCTCTGGCGGGCTGGATTAGTAGAAGAATGGGGCACTCACGAGCTTGGCCGCAACGTGGATGCCCATTTTTTTATGCCAAATTGAATAGTCTTTTTACTTCGTTTACCTCGACAAGCTTACTCCTACGATCTAACGGTGTTGATTTAGTCTTGATCTCTTTTTGTCGCACTAACCTCGAAAGCTTCTCATAGTCGATATTCAGCATTTCCGCTGCTTGCTTCATGGGTATCCACTGTTCAGCACTCATAGTGTGGCTCCTTTCCTTTTCACCTATTGTACCATAGTGATTATCTGATTTCAATAGTGTAAGATAATCGTAAGTAGGTTGACATTGTAGAAAAAGTAGTGTATCTTTGTTCATATGGTACGACTATCTTACATCAACTACCTATAACTAACAACGTATGTGACCATGTAAAGCAAATTAGTAGGGCGTCCAGGTAGCAAAGAAGCAAGAAAGGAATGGAAGAATGGCGACGTGCGTGCTTATTGATCGGAAGTCGGCGGCTATTCAGCGCATGCAGCGCACTTTTGTTAATGTTCCAGAACGTCGGGTCGGAAATGTAGAAGAGACATTGAACACGTTAGGCGTGATGGGCAATTATGTCCGCACGGGTGACGCGTTTGATGTCTACGTCTCGGAATACGTAAAAGTCAACTTGATTTGTACATTCGTCCAGGCGCACGGCCTGTATAAAGCTGATCAGATCATCTTCATCGATGGCTCATTCGGCGAGGACGAGACGATCACGGACGAGGATCGTATGACCCCGCCGTACGAAGTGTAGCGCGTTCAGGTAGCCAAGAGTAAAAGCCTGGTTGGTGTTGTAACCACCTTCCAGGCCAGTCAGGAAGGAATTTGCTTCATGACACAGTATTCTACACCTACGCAAGCCGACACGCTAGCGCGGGCCAGATCGGGGGACCAACAGGCTATTGAGGAGCTGATGGCAGCATTCTTGTACCGGGCGCGCCCCCTGGCCTGGTCGTTCGCGCAATCGTCGGGCCTGGAAGTAGACGACCTGCTACAAAATGTGGCGCTGCGCATGTGGCGGCACTGGTCGGACATCCTCTCCACGAACAACCCGTACCCGTATGCCTCAATCGTCGCGCGTCGTTGTCTCATCGATCAGTACGCGAAGGTAGCGCGGCGGCGGCGGATCGTTCGCATGATGCCGCTAGAGGAGGCGTGGGTATGACGACAGCAGAGTGTTCGAAGGGCCACGAGCTGGCGCACTGTTCCGACTGTGGATCGTGGTATTGCCCGACCTGTCAATTCAGTCTTCATATGGCTACCTGTGAGATCAAAACGAATGCACGCCTAGTCGAGCAGGCTCGCCGAGAGTTCGATGCTATTCCGTCCCTGGCCGAGCGCTTTGTCGAGGACAAGAAACGGAGGTTGTGGTGAATATTGCTGCTGCAAAACATACTCTCTCTTTTGCATCGGAGGAGAATGCAAAAGCTGCTCGACCCTATCTCGCTCGCCTGTTCGGTCTTTCTCTTGAGAGTTTTCAGTTGACCACTGATGAGTGGGGTGCTGATCTAGCTTTTATCACGCATGAAGACTTAGCCTCACCTTTGCGTGGCCGGCTTATTCAAATTCTCCAGCCTGATGATGTCCAGTTCAATTTGGTTGTCTGGGTTGATGTCAGCGATCTACCGGAGGAGGTGTAAGGAATGGTTGGTCATTGCTTTTCTTGTGGCAAAGATAGCGTTCCTCTCGTTCGTGCGGTTGTTGCAACGTATGTTGTGAATATCTGTTCTCGTTGTAGTGCAAAGCGTGGTCGAAAGGCGGGGAAACGATAATGCCGCAGTTTCACATTTTTGCTCAAAAGCGCATTAATAGCCGGAGTGCGGAGCTCGAAAAGCGCACAGTGAACGGGACGAAGGATCAGGCGGATGAGGAAATTGAGGCGCTGGAAGACGACGGTTTTGAGATAGCAGATGTGCATGTCTATCATGCATCGATTGTAGCGCGACAAGCTGCTACGCCGAGTGGGCGGCGTGGTGGGCGTTCTTATCGGTAGTCTTATTGGCTCTGGGTGGCGCTGCGTTCATCCAGAGCGAGAAAGCGAGTGAGAGAAATGTCAAATAAGCTGAATATGACGATTGCTCGGACGCATACGCTGACTTCTCGGCTTTTAGGTATGCAACTTACGGGCGGGAATCTTATCGGTGTGGGCTTGTCGGCATTGCAGATGTCGGCGGGCTTTTTGATTATCGGTGGTGGCGTGATCGCGCAGAATGCATTGCTGATGGGGCCATTGGTGTTCCTGGTCGGCATTGCCCTGGCGATTTTGGTTGAACGCTTAAGCCTCGGCGGGCTGAGCGGAATGCGTGTAGCGAAGGACGATTTGAAGCGTATTAAGGAACTCTACTTTGCGCTGGAAGCACCAACGGATCAGCAGACGGCGAAATATGAATCGCAGAAGGAGGACTTGGAGAAGGATAGGAAGACAGCGCGCAACTTTGCTGCTCTGGGTATTGTGCTCTCTGCTGGCGTTGGAGATGTGTTCTGGCATTTCTTGTTTGAGTCGCTCGGATGGGTTGGCTATATCCTGTCGGTAGCGTGCGCGGGGGTGATCTCGCTAACGTTCATCCACTCGGAGTTGTTCAAGAATGTCACGGACGGTGTGCTACGGCATATCCTTTCGGACTTGAACTTAATGAGAGTGGCGGTTGCCAGCGAGGGCGCGAATACAGAGCTCGGAATGATGGTGGACGCCTACTCGGCGGTTGCCAATGATGCGGCGGCCAGGCAGCCGGTCGAGGACAAAATGAAAAAGACGATCCTGCGTCGGATGGATCGGTACGCAAGCCGGGCGGCGTCTGTCGCTGATGAAGTGGATGCGCTCAACTCGTTAGGTGTGAATGTGGTTGAAGGAAGCATAAGCGGCATTAGTTCGGTGCCGCAACTCGCATTACCGGCTGCCAGGGGCAAGTATCCGCAATTCCGTGATGAACTGATCCGTATGTTGCGCTCTAACCCGAACTTGACGCAACGAGATGTCGCTGATCACTTCCAGATCAGCCGGTCAACTGCAAGTGATTGGATTGCAAACGTGCGCAATGGAAAGTAGCCGAGTGCATATCGACAAAAACCGAGCAAGGTTGCTCGGATGATGTGGTTAGCGCTCGTTAACGTCGGCGGTGCTCGGCGGTGCTCGGCAAAATCTGAGCTCGAAATTCGGCGTAACCGAGCAAAACCGAGCAAGAAATTTTGAATCCGAGCAAAACCGAGCAAGTTTGCTCGGCAAAAGTGGGGGGACCACTTGAGGGGGAGGTATTCAAAAGGAAGGTGTTCGGCTTGTCGGAATTGTAGTGAGAAAGTTGGGCTAGCAGGCGGTTACTTTGCTAGCCCGTTCAATGAAATCTGAGGAGATATTCATATGAGGAATTTTATCACACAGCGGCGTCAGCGTGAGACGGAGGAAGTCTATACAGGGCCAACGCAGAAGGTGCAGGCGTTGAGGATTTACGCCTATTCCGCAATGTGTGTGGAAGATGGCTATCGGGAGCATAGCGTGAAGATTGTAGAGCTTTCTGGTGTTGAACTGTCGCCGTATCGGGTGCATGTTGCAGGAGGCAGTAATGAGTGATCTCGGAATTTGGCCGGAAATTGGCACTTTGCTTGTAGGAATGGCGGCTTCTGGTATTGGCAATCATTTACAGCGGAAGCGTGAGCGTGGTCGTGAGCATGCTATTCCGATGAAGACAGTGGCGCTTACTCATCCAGTTCCAGCTTCCTTTGGTGGGGGAATCTGTAGCATGCGTGACTGTGAGACGACGGCAACTGATATTGACCATGAAGGCTACTTTGTGTGTGGCGAACACGCCGCCTATCAACGACAACGCCTCGTTCAAATGCAAGCGGAAGCACAGTATGCGCAGCGCCCGCCGCAACCACAGCCGCAAATTCGTCCAGTCCAGCCTGCCCGTCAGCCGCAGCGTGTTGATCCGCATGATGAGGAGACGGTGCGCGATCGTCGCTCGTATCGACCGGAGCCGAGGACGAAGCGTGACTATCGAGACGAGTTCGAGGATGATGGCTTTGAGGATGATGAGAACTACCTGGACGAAGAGGAGTTCTACGAGGAGGAAGACCTTTGCCCTCATCGACTCGATCCAGCGCGTTGTCGTCGTTGTATCGACTCGATGCAGCGCGCGCGATCGCAACGCCCTGCACAGCGTCCAGCGCCACAGCAGCGCCCACAACCGCCACAGCGTCCCCAACAACGTTCGGCGCAATCACGCCGCCCTACGTCTCAAGATGATCGTCCTGTCAATCGTGGCGTGAAGTCACTTCCACGCCGAAGGAGGAGCTAAAATGGACATCTTCAATTATGTGAAGCGTTTTGCTGGTGAAGTTTTGGTCGAGTCCTACATTGTAGAAGCGATCCAGGATATTGAAGCTTTAAATCGTGTGCCTACAGCGACAGCTATACAATCATGGATTTTTGATGTACACGGCGTTGAAATGCCACTCGGCGTTATTGTGAAGTATATCCCGAAGAAAGAACGGGAGCAGCTATGAGCGAACAGGCAAAACAATCAACCTTAAGTTGTGAATCGCCTGGAACGCGAGTTGTAGGAAGGCGGAGATGAGCAGTAATGCATATTGATATTCCCTCGTTCTACCTGTTTCTAGCCATTGTGTGCCCAACATTCGCTATTGTGTTTGGCATTGCTACGCGCAAAATCAGCAATGATCGTCGTTCTTGGACTCGAAAATATCATTCTGACAAAAAGTAGGCTGGTATGCAGAAGGAAAAGAGCGGGTATATCCCGCTCTCGCTGTGTAGGGAGTGTGGCGGGCATGCGACGTTCCCGCTTATCAATCTTTGCTTGCGATGTTCCGAGCGCCTGGCGCGGAGAATTCGGCGCTGGCGGATCATTTATGGTTTGGAGGATGCAAAATGAATTGTGGTCACACTGAGAACATTTGGGTTTGTCCTGCTGAGGCTGTGAATGTATGTGAGTCTTGTGGACGAAAGCTTTGCAGGAATCATACGAAAATTGATACATTGCATCTCTGGTATCTGTGCGAGGAAATATGAGTAAGAAGCTTGAGGATTTGTTTTTCGATGATGAGCCGGTGCGAGAGATTGACTCCTCTCGTTTCTTCGATGGCATGAGTAAGTGCTTGCATGGTGCGAGCATCAGTCAGTGTGATAATGCGGAGTGCGCTGAGGAGTGGGAGTTCCGGTGCGCGGTGCGCGACAATCCTGAGATGTCGGCAGATGAGATAGTGCGGGGTCTGAGTTAAGCGAAGGAGAGGGCTATGTTTAGGTGTATCGATTGTGGCAAGCCTCTTGCCAGGGAAGCGGTCGGAGGAGAGAGCGCCGTGTGTCCGGAGTGCGTGGCGCGCTACTTCGATCAGCGAGACGCGACGATCCAGGTCGCTCGCATTAAGCAAGAGTCAAGGATCAGCTTCAAGAAGGGGCCACGGAGGAAAGCAAGATGAAAAAAAAGATGTATGCATTCGCTTCTAATGCTCGTGACTGGAATGCATTTTTGGATAATTTTACTGCTGAAATAGGTAGATATCGTGAGTTAGATCATATCCATTGGAGTTCGACATACACGGGTGGCGTAGGGAAGCTGACCGTAGATTATGGCGAGAGGGAGCGGGAAGAATTGGTGAGGAAGGGGTTTAGGCGGATTCGTGCGGTTGGTGGTCCAAATGAGCTTGAGGGTTGGTGGTAACTCAGTTACCAGTGCGCGAAGTTTCGCGAAGTCGCTATCCACAGGGCCAGGCTTCGCCCGTTTCGCGAAGTCGGCCAGCATCCTATCGCCAGGATAATCGGCAGCATAGAGGAGCGTATCGATAATGAAAAAGCAAAGGAAGTACTTCACGTTTCAAGAGGTGTATGATCTGGTGTTGTGGGCGAAAAGGAACGAGCACGCGGCAAAGAAGCCAGGGGAAGCCCATCCAACGATCAAGGCTCAAGCGTTGTTGCAAGCGGGTCTTCGCGACTATGACGACAACGAAAATCATGATCAGTTTGCCAATGCGTATGTGGCGTTGTTTGATGGCGCGGGCGTTCGAGCGGTTGCGGAAAATGTGTATCGTGCTCTGTATGCAGATTTGAAGTTTACTCGTTTGTGATGGAGGAAGCGGCCCGAACTCGCATCCAGGCCGCTTCTCGTTTGGAGGAGAGTGAGAGGATGAATGCAATATTGAAGCGCCAGGCGCGACCCTGGCCTCAGAGATATGCAGTTTTCGCGAAGCTGGATAGCGGGATGATCCACGAGGACGGGACGATAATCAGGTGGGATGATCGGGCCGACTTGCAGCTCGTGCTTGACCTGGCGGCGGCGGAGGAGTGGGCAGAGAAAATACCACAAATAGTCTATATCGTCGGCGGGTGGGACGCGAAGAGTTTACCTGCTACAGAGTGGTTTACCGCGCCCGAAGGGTGGACGCGCCGCCCTGGATATAATCGAGATCCGCTTATTGCTGTGTACAAGAGCGAGGCGGGCCAGAAGATCACACTCTACTCGACGGCGCAATGGTTTGGGAGCTGCGACAATGCCAGTCTGTGCCGCCGAGCGTATACCAGGTTACGGGAGCTTTTGCGGTCAAGCTTCGATCCTGGGGCCGATCTGCTCGGCACGCCAGCACGAACGGGCCTTGATCTATTAGCGCGATCCTTGCCCCGCAACTCAGCCGGGACGCCCTACGAGTACCCGGTTCTTGATCCTGAATTTCGCGAAGTCATTGAGCACAACGTCGGCCAGGGCCGTATGGAGTTCTTGCCCCCACTCGGTCCCTGGTCGGATCGGCTGTACATCCTGGACGCGACCTGGATGTATGCGGCCTGTGTACGTCATATGCCAGCGCCCCCGATAGAGCACGACACGAGCAGCGAGTTCGCTGGCTATCGCTGCGCGTTCTATCGCGTCGAGTTTAGCCCTGCGGAGGGCTGGCAGCATATCGGACTTTTGCCGACGTGGGACCGGCAGGCAAAGAAGACGATCTATCCGATAGCGCCAGGCGTCTATCCTGCGATCGTGTCGGGAGAGGAGCTGCGCCTGGCACATGAGAATGGCTGGCAGATCACGATCCTTGAGCGTTGGCTGTTTGCGGAGGATCGGGCGGCCAACGCAGACCCGACGCGCACGTGGGCGGAGCAGTTGCGAATGTTGCGTGGAGCATGTACGGATAAGCGCGAGGGCAAGGCTGGGCCGCTCCTGCGATCAGCGCTGCGGGCACTTCTGATTAAAGCAGTCGGGGGCCTGCACCGCAAGGGACGCATGCAGCAGGTCGAGACGCCCCACGAACGGGCCGAAGAGGTAGACCCCGAAGGCGTTTTAGAGATCACGCCAACCGTCATTCGGTGGGAACGCCCGATCCCTCTGGCTCCTGAGATGGCCGCCTTCAATCATCCAGAGTGGGCGGCGTTAGTCTGGTGTCGGGCGCGCGCTAGGTTGGCAAAGGCGGCGCTAACCTTGCCCCGTGAGAGCATTGTGGCCCTACGATCCGACGCGATCGTCACGACCTGTGATCCTGGGTGGAAGGATGACGGGCGGCCAGGCATCTTCCGGCTGAAAGCCTGGGTTGACCTGGCGGACCAGGGCGTGCCACGAGATGAGCGGAGCTATCGGAAGCTCTTGAAAGGAGTCGAGGATCATGGCTAATTGGTTTCAGCGCACCTTCAATCGTATAACGGGGCGGGGCGAGTCTACGCCCCCGCCAGCGCCAGAACCACAGGAGTCAGCGCCAGCGCCCGAAGAAGCGCCACGGCAGCGCGGGTTGTTCGGGCGCATACGCGATATCTTCCAGCCAGAGCGGGATCGGCTGGATCGTGAGCGCCAGGAGCTTGAGGAACGGCAGCGCCAGGTCGAGCAGCGCGAACGAGAGGTCGAACAACGCCAGCGCGAGATCGAGGAGCGCCAGGCACCGCCGCCAGCTCCACCTCGTGAGTTGCCCCCGGACCTACAGGGCATACCGCCGATTATGCCCCTGGGGCCGAAGGGGCGTGACGGAGCAGCATACACCGGGGCCGATGAAGAGGGGATCATGGAGCGGCTACGCGAGGCGGCAGACCTGGACAGGCGTGTGAGTTTGCGCGTCCACGACGAGCACGGCTGGCATGATCTCTTTCTCAATGACCAGGGAGGCAAAGGCTACCATAAGCCAGCCAGAGGCGTCTCAGCCGGATTTTTGCTAGGGGCTATTGATGAGTATGATGGCATTGGAGATTGGATTGACGACGGTGCCGACATCGGCGAAGATGGAGGCTATGAGGACGAGATCGGCAGCCCGGACGGCTACCAGCTTGTTGTTTGGAGGTAGAGCATGCAAGAAGATTTCTATGTAAGACAATCAGATGATGGAGTGTGCCCAAAATGTGGGAAGTCAACCTATAAGGGCGATTGGTACCGCACCAACACGACGCGAGGCCAGGAGCTAGCCGAAGTCCTGTGTACCTTCTGTGCACAGGAGCGCGAAAAGTTAGAAGACTGGTGCCATAATCTCATCTATGAGGCGAGATGTCTGCTTGACGATTTTTTAGAGTTGCCAATAGAGGCAAGTGAAGAAGATATTTACACTCAGGCAGATGTCGGGTTATATAATGTCTATCGTGCTGTAAGGCACATTGAAGAATTAGCAAACATAAGGAATGGCTACGGCGGAGAGTAAGCCAGAGAGGAGAAAAAGTATGCATTATAAGCAGTATGAGCATCCAGTTTATAAGCCAGGTATGCGCGTCTATGTTGATCCCGCTATTCGGCAGATTCATTCTGAGCATAGAGTGGCGGGTAAAGTCGTGGAAGTGGTGCGCGGAGCTGACTACTCGAAACTCCTTACCCCTTCCGAACTCAAGCTACTTGAGGAGTTAGAACCAGAAAGCGGTGTGCCGGTCTGCTTCGACGGGCACATCTACTACATTGAAGACGAGTACGTCAGAGAGGTTCCAGCGTGATCAGAGGAGAGAGAAATGGCTATCTATACTGAGCTATTGGGGTGTAAGTTTATCAGCGAGGCAGCGAGGAAAGAGCTAAAGCGAGCTGGCGTTACGATCCATAAAGGGGTGCCTGGCGTCGATAATGATATCGAGATTGTCGAGTTGCAACATGCAGGCAGCGAGGATCGAGGCGGGATGTACGTCTGGGATGTGCCCCGTGAGATCGAGATAGCGTCTCGCGGGCTGTATCTAGTCTACCATTTAGATGAGTCAGGTGATGGCCGCCTTCTATGGATGGACGAGGACATGGGCATGGTGCGGAAGGTGGTGTACGATCAGCATATAGAGGGGCTAGGGGAACTCAACGATCATCCCTTCTAGCTAGGCGATATTCCTGGAATATGGGCCTGGCCTCGTGCCTGGCCCTTTTTGTTTGCCCAAATATAACCGGTTATAATTTTGCGTGAACGGTAGAAGCGGCATTGTTTCCGTGAATACTTGAGCTACTATCGGCACCGATATCAACATGAAAAGACGTAGAAGCGGCGCTATGAGAGTTTTGCCCACTGTGATAAAATTGAGTGTCTGGACGTTTAAGAGTTTAGAAGCTTGAATGTTTGAAAGTCTGGACGCTTAGGCGTTTGAAGGAGGAACTATGCAGAAGGGAAGAAAGAGGCGTATTTCGATTCTCAATTTCAAGGGTGGCGTGGGCAAGAGTACGCTCGTTGAGAATCTGGCGTACTGGCTGGCGTCTCATGGGTATCGAGTGTTGGTTATTGATCTAGATCGCCAGTCGAACGCGGGGGATATGTTGCTGGCGGGGGTTGAGCGGGAATTGAGTATGAGGCACGTTTTGATGGGCCAGGCTCAACTCGTTGATGTGATCCGCCAGGCGAGAGAGAATTTGTATGTTGCGCCAGCCGACGCCGATCTGGATGACGCGATTGAGTACCTGATCTTGCACCGAAAGCAGGGAGCAATGGAGATGCTAGCCCGCCAGCTCGTGGACACTGACTACGATTTTGTGCTGATCGATCATGCTGGCATGCTATCGCCAGTTATGCGCGCTGGCCTGCTAGCGTCTGATGAAATACTGGTGCCAATGAAATTAGAACCCTATGCAGTGTCGGGCCTGTTTGATATGTTCCATAAGCTTCAGTCGGTGCTGGTGGATCATCCAGTAGACAATAGTGGGATAATCCCGTTTGCCGTCAATCTCAGGCTCCAAATGTCGCGCACGTACTTAGGGGAGCTGCGCGAGGAGTTTGGGGAGTTGATGTCTGCGCCGGTGAGGGCTGATGTACTGATACAGAAGGCACAATCGGTACAGATGAGTGTTTTTGAATATGTTGAGAAGTATAGTCTGGTGTCGAGGGCGGCTTTGGATATTGAGTCGCTGGCCCTCGATTTGATTGAAGAGGGAGCCGTAGTATGAAGCAGGATGATAAGGAAGGCGAGAGCCAGCCTGGGACTTCTAGCAAGCGGTCGGGATCGCCTCCTATTGGTGGCATTCGATCCCAATCAAGGTATGGAACCTTCGGAGGTGGAGTTCAAGAGTCTAAAAGTCTAGACTCTCAAACGCCCGAACCTCTAAACGCTCAGGCATTTGAAAGTCTAAATGCTCAAACGTCTGAAAAGAGGAAGCGTCGGCGGCGGACGGTCTACCTGGAACTAGATGTGGATCAGTGGGTGAGAGAGCGGGTTGCAAAGTCTGAAGAGGAGATGAGCGGCGTAGTGAATGAGGCGTTGCGGGCGCTTATGAGAAATGCCCAATAGGGCAGAAGGGAAAGAGAGATGAAGAAACAACCAACCTATGATGAATTGAAGCACGATCTGGACTCGAAGATGCTTCAGGCTAGCAACCTGAAGACGAAGCCAGAGCAGCAAGGCTTCATCAACCGAACGTTTACCAGTATTCACAAGGCGTACCAAGAGAAACAAGTCAACCACGATGGATATATAAAGCTCATAAACCGGCTAGCTGCCTATGCTGGCGGCGCATACAATGATTATATTGACACACTGGCCGGAGCCGCGCAAATGGACATGCTAGAGCTTGCCATCCAGGGGGAGATAGCACAGTTTTCGCCAGAACAATCTCGCCAACGTCGGGACTCTGTGACCGGCATAACCGGAGTAGAGCCAATTCAGCCGGATGAAGGCAAGTAGCAGAGCAGAGGTTAACAGGGGGCCAGGCTTCGCGTCTGGCTTCCTTTTTGTGGGTATTCGGCTTTTGCTGTAGGATTACTGCTTTTTCCGACATGTGTAACTTTTGTTAAATTCGGCTTCTACCGTTGACAAGCCGAATTTAACAGTAAATATCAGGAAAAAGCCAACTGCTGAATTGTACCAGTAACTCGCACTCCGCCAGATGATGCTTTGGGTACTGACCTTGGTACCAAATTTGATACAGACAAATAGGAAGTCGCAAACTCGCAAAAAAATCCGCATAAACTGCGGATACTGTGCTGTAGACTTGAAAATAGGAGAGCAATGAGTTCTCATTTTTTAGAAAGAGGAAGAGAAACGATGACATTGATAGAAGAGTTTGCGACTATGACTCCGGATGAGTCACAAAAATACGTCCTCCTCTCATTTCCCTACCATGAACAGTTGATCGACCAGATAAAAACAATCCCTGGCCGAGACTGGGACCCGCGAAAGAAAGTATGGATTATTCCTATTGCACACGAAGAGGCTGCTCGTTGCGCTATTCGGCCCTACTTCCAGATCGAGGGTGAGGAGTCGTTTGTGAAGTGGAAGACGATCAAGATGATTGTGACCTTCGAGCAGAATAAACCTCGCAGACATCGCAAGGGAGTGCTGATCGACGGCCAGAATATCATAAATCCCAATTATGGGAATCTCTATACAATGGCGACCACTTTTGATATTCTTGAGTCCACAGGAGGCTTTACCCTGGGCGACGAGCATAGTCCGTACTTTGATGTACGCTATGAGATTACAATTAAGATACGAGAGAATGCCGTGATTGAAGCGATACGCGGCACTCATGAGATTGTACAAGAAGAAGTATAGAAAAAAGGAGACCATCATGAATCCAGCAATGAGTATTGCCAAACTTGGATTGCCTTTAGACAAAACAAAGTCCTATCCAAAACCACTTCCTGCCGAACTTGAAAGGTGGTATTGCTATCCGATAGACGCAGGTCATTCTATTGTTTGTGTGCTCAAAGAGCACTATCAGACAAACACAGATCTGACCAACTCTCTTATTCCGATTCCAGTGAAAAGTGTGTTGCGTGGTTACGAGGTACAAGGCGACTATGTTATCGTTGATCTTCATGATGATCCAGATCTTGGTCCTATCGTTCCCGAAGGCGATGACGAGTACTAGTGCGCTCTCAAAGGAGAAACAGATGAGAATCGACCCCCACGCTCTTCATCATGAAGAGCTGCCAGAAGATCCTGCAACACGTGCGCAGATATTCTCTGGTCGAATACTCGTTGATCGGGACGAGCATGGACAGCTCTTTGCGTATGAGGACATAGCTATTCCTGAGATTGATCCAGGTGTTCCTCTGCGTCATGCTTTGCTTTCCCATGAGTATAATAAATATCCTCTCCTCATGGATCAACGAGCAATGCCGACTGATGAAGAACGCACACAGTTTCCTGCTATCTATTGCCATGCTGCCCTGCGTGCAGGTGGCAATCTGACACCCTACGAGGTAGCAAGGGAACTCGTTGCTGCCCTCAAGAAAAAGCGATCAGCGTTCTCATCAGAGCTTCAGCAGGCACTTCACGTGTTAGAAGACACTATAGAAGAAAGAGCGATTAAATTTGATCGGAGGCTTCGCGAACCGCTTTCAGCGTTAGTTTCCTGCATCCAGGCCGAAGGCTTTCCACTGACCTTTGAGGACATTAAAGCCAGGAGTACTGACCCTGAGACACGGAAGTTCTACTATGGGTTGAAGTATACGTTGCGAAAAGCAACGGTCCTTCTTCACTGGTATGAGGTACCAACGCTCTATATTCAGCGTGTAACGGAGTATAATGACTCCTATGACAATCCTATCACGCTGCGATATACGATTCTGAGTAGTGATCGCCACAAAGCCGAGGTGGAGCTGGCCTCGAACTGGCTTTCGGGACAGAATGATCCTGATCTCATCACCTGGGAACTGCTTGCCAATGACACGCCCATCCAGGTGTTAACCAGAGAAAGAGAGACCAACTACCAAGTACTCTCTCCGCTCTGGGGAGAATGGGAGCGTCGGTCGGATGACGACATCGATTTCTGGCTTCAATAAAAGATGGAGACTGCGGCTATTTTGTAGTCTCCACTGCTACACTTTAAAGGTATCATGAACAATAGTACACAAGATTGCCTGGATAGGAATAGAACTGACGAACTATTGAACATATTAAACCTGCCGACATGGGAAGTAACCAAAGTAGAAGAGCGAGACGATGAGATGATTATTACTGCTCATCCTTCTTCAACGCTTTCTACCTGTCTTTTCTGTACCCATCCTTCTCTCTTTAAACATGGAACTGCTCTTCATACGTTCCATGAGGCTCCCATTTATGGCAAACGCGCGATCATCTGTGTAGATCGCCAGCGCTACCATTGCCAGCATTGTAACAAAACGTTTTTTCAACCGCTGGAAGAAGTTGATGAGAAACGACGCGTCACGAAACGACTTCTCACCTATGTTCAGCGACGTTCTCTGACTCGAACGTTCATTTCATTGGCTGAAGAGGTAGGGCTCCACGAGAAAACGATACGGCGCATTTTTCATGACTACATTGAAACGCTAGAACGTTCAACGCATGTTGCAACTCCTCGCATTATGGGGATGGACGAGCTGCATGTCATCCACCAAGCCAGGGGTATCATTACGAAAGCGTATAGTTCTCCCAACAGTCTTTTCTTCCTGATTCTGGACTGTTTGCACTTTTGCACTTTTAGCTTCTAACACTTTTACAGTTTCGGATAGCACTGTCTCTGGTTCTGCATCCTGGCCGCCGAACTGGAAAGCACTATTGCCAAGACGCCCTTTAAACTTTGCCGGTTTCGGCTGCGGCTCATTCACCCGGTCACCTCCATCTGTCTAAGGTATACATCTCCAAGTTTCCCAAAATCACGAGCTGCATTGCTCTTTCGATGATGCAATTGATCATACTCAAAAACCGTAAGGTTATCATCTTGGGCATTCGATACCGTTGTATCCGTATGGATCTCGCTTAAAATCAAGTCTCCGAAACTGCCTTGTAGATTATGTAAATATTCGGATGTCATATCTTTACGATAATCCGTGTTATAGGGTATAATTCCAGCGTTGCGTATCATATGCTTACGCAACTCAGATCCGAGCTTCACCACCATATCTTCTATACCGTCAACAGAAAACGGCTCCAACTCACAGGGGATAAGCATATCATGGCTTGCCAGAAGAAGCGCATACATCACCTGGGTGTATGCCCCTGGATGATCAAAAAGGACAATATCTATCTCATCAGTTAAGTTATCTAATTGATCGCGTAGTGTCTCATTTGCAGCGGGGGTATCTTTCAAGTGAGAAACTGCTTTGTCCAGGTTACTATCTGCAGGAACAATATACAGACGATCACGCAGACCAGATAACTCCGGATTCGTTGCTGTGCTCGTTTTGCCAACTCCCCCTTTGAAGTTCTCTATGCTGGTTCTTCTCATGATATCCCTCCTCTTAGCCGCGAACGTCTTTAACTGTTTACATTTTAACCGCTAAGCATGAAAAGACGCAAGCGGGTAAGACTGTTTACATCTTAAAGTGTTAAATGTTAAAGCGGTTAAAGTGTTCAGAGATAGCCTCTACCATGATACAATAGAATGAGGCAATCGTGGCCGTCACGATTGCCTCATCTCAGAGAGGATAGGTAGTATGGGGGAATGTCTTCACTGTGGTAAGGCATTACCACACAGGAAAGAGCGGGGACATAGAGAACGCGAATATTGTTCTGATGCATGCCGCCAGCGAGCCAACAGAGCGCGTAACAAACACAAGCACAATCTTGACCGCATTATCAAAGAGTCCGACGAACGCATCTACAACGCGATCTATCAAAATGTTCATC
>JAABUZ0100005189.1_pt1 | contig 17305 bp, 12 predicted proteins | sample 5562091 | NCBI WGS metagenome assembly JAABUZ01 (sample SAMN12813069, study PRJNA571459) | rock metagenome | isolation source: Antarctica rocks | place: Antarctica: Victoria Land, Linnaeus Terrace sud | collected 2015-12-21
ATTCAAGCTGCCCCCCCGGCCCGTGACCTCGCCAAAGGCGTAGGCCGAGGAGGTCGAGATGGTGAGGGCCGCGAGCAGACCGGCCTCGAAGATGCCGAGGGCGAACAACGTGGCGCCGACGTTGCCGATGAGCGGACGCAGCGCCTGCGCGAAGTCGGCGCCCTGGAAACTGGACGCGTTGACGCCCGTGGCGAAGAGCGGCGCGGTGGCCACGACGACGGCGATAGCGGTGATGGCGGCCAGCCCCGCGCCGGCGGCCGTGTCGATGCGGCCCTGGCGCACGTCGGCGCGCGTGAGGCCCTTGTCGGCGGTGGCGCTTTGCTGGAAGAAAAGCATCCAGGGGGTCACGGTCGCGCCGATGTTGGAGAGCAGCAGCAGGACGACGCTGTTGGTGATGCCGCCCGGCAGCGGCCCCCATGTGAGGAACGAGCGGCCGATGGCGCCCCAGTGCGGGTGCGCGAGCAGGGCCGCCGGCACGAACAGCAGGTTGAAGGCGGCCAGGCCGAGCGCCAGCCGCTCCCACGTCCAGTAGCGCCGGCTCGCCGTGGCCGCCACGATGAGCAGCAGCGCGCCGAGGACGGCGACGGCCGGCGGGACGCCGAAGTAGCCCAGCCCCGCGCGGACGGCGATGAACTCGGTGATAAGCGTGAGGAAGTTGCCGAGCGCGAGGTCGCCGAGCGAGAACCAGCCCCAGAAGGGGCCGAAGCGGTCGAAGATCATCGCGGCGTGTCCCCGATGCGTCGCCGCGCCGAGCCGCACGGTCATCTCCTGAACGATGTAGGCCATGAAGAAGAGGGCGGCGATGAAGGGTAGGAAGAAGCCGATGCCGAACTGCGCCCCGGTCTGGGCGTAGGAGATCATGCTCGGCCCGTCGTTCTCGCCGATGATGGTCAGGATGCCGGGGCCGACGAGCAGCCAGAGCAGCAGCGGCGAGCGCCCATGCCGTCGCGCGGTGCGTACCCGTGCGCGGTCGCCGGCCCGCTTGCGGTCCTCGGTCGTGACAATCAGGGACGCGGCGCGCATCACCGGCGGCGCCCCCGCATCCATCCCCTGTCCCTTGAGGTCAGTCAATCGTTCCCCGCCCGTCTGAATGATTGTGTTGGTCGACGCGCACGCGCCGGGCGATCGCACCGCCCAGCGTCTGTGTCGTTCCGCCGATACATAGGGTGAGGACGTCGCCGTAGGGCGCGACGCCCTCGACCACGACAGCGGCGCCGGGGACCAGGCCGAGCGACCCCAGGTACTGCAAGAGAGCCGGGTCGCCGTCCGGCACGCGCACGACCGTCGCGGTCGCCCCAACCGGGAGGGCGCTCAGGGCGATGCTCCCGTTCGACGCGATCGTGCCCTCGCGCGTGGGGATAGGATCACCGTGCGGGTCGCGCGCGGGGTTGCCCAGCTTGGCCGCGATACGCTCCTCTAGCTCCTCCGACAAGACGTGCTCTAGGCGCTCGGCCTCGGCATGCACACGGTCCCAGGGCATATCGAGCAACTCGGCCAGGAATTGCTCGATCAGGCGATGGTGGCGCACCATCTCCAGGGCGACGGCGAGCCCCTTGTCGGTCAACTCCGCCCCGTGGTAGGGCGTGTGGCAGACGTAGGGGCCGGCCGGGTCCGTGGCGAGATGCTTGAGCATCGCCGTGACTGAGGGCGGCGTGACGCCGAGACGCGCGGCCAGATCCTGCGTCGTGGCATGCCCCGTCTCCTCGTGCAAGCGATAGATCTGTTTGAGGTAGTCCTGCTCGGCCACCGACGGTGCGTGCGTCATGCCACGTCCTCCCTCGACGTACAACTAAAATTAAGTTCACCTAAATCATAGATGAGAAGAGAAAATATGTCAATAGTAGACAACGTTAAATTAGAGGAAAGGGCATGGGAAAACCGAGTGTGTGCTGTCCGCGACGGAGAGGCCGTGCTCATACTTATAGCGGCCGAGGGGCAGGTGGCCGTGTATGACGTGTGCCTACCCTCAACGTCTATGATCCGCCCGGTCGTGTTCCTTGGCGCGCCCACCGCACAAGGCACGCGCTGCGGCGCGCGGAGAAAAGACGGCGACGGCTACGGTTCGCGCACCATCGACCGCGCGAACGACGACATGCTGCTACGCCGGGAGTGGACACCGGCGCAGGTCGAGGCCGCGGTCGGGTGGTTCAAGGGCATGAACGCCCAGGGCCAGGACATCTATATCCGGCCCACTGGGAGCAGCGGGCTCTACCTGATCGACGACGTGCCGGCCGCGACCGTTGAGCGGATGCAGGCCGAGGGCTACACGCCGGCGGCCGTCGTCGAGACCAGCCCCGGCAATCTCTAGGCATGGGTGCGCGTGTCGGACACGCCCCTCTCCAAGGAGGAGGGGACGGCCGTGGCGCGCGATCTGGCCGAGCGGTACGACGGCGACCTGAGCAGCGCCAATTGGCGGCACATAGATGTTAGCTCGGATAACAGTGTCCCGGCGTGCTGGGAAAGTGACGATGCCGACTGGTGAACGGTCTAGCGACACAAGGAGCTGCGTATGGCCACGAACGTTGATGTCTACGTTGATGCATACATGGGCCGCTTCATTCATGTCACGGAGCACTACGCCCGGCAGTTCGACCACGCCCGGGCCGGCTACCTGCGCGTCGCCGAGCCCGTGACGCGCGCGGTTGTGCAGGCCCATTTGAGGGGCGACAGGAGCATCGGGCTCTACCTCCTCGACGCCCGCGACCAGTGCCGCTACGGGGTTCTGGACCACGACGGCTATCGGCTCGACCGCGACGCCGATGGCCAGGTCCGACGCAGCCCCGAGGATGGGGTGCGGGTCTTACAGGGTGTGCGCCAGCGACTGGCTCAGCACGGCCTGGATGCCGCCGTCGAGAGCAGCCGGCGCGGCGCCCATCTGTGGATCTTCGCCAGCGAACCGGGGGCGGCGCGTGACATGCGCGCGCTGCTGTCCTGGGCTGCGGACGGGCGGGCGATGGAACTGTATCCGAAGCAGGACACGCGCGGGAGCGGCGTGGGCAGCCTGATCCGCGCTCCTTTGGGCGTGCATCGGGTCAGCGGCCGACGCTATGGCTTCCTCGCGGCGTCCGGTGACCTCGTGGCGCCGACCATCCGGGGCCATATCGACTATCTGGCGACGGTGCTTCCGGTCGATGTGCGCCAGGAACTCGCCCGGCGGCCGCACCTCCGCGACGGGCCGGTGACCCTGGGGACAGGGGCGTCGCTGCTGGACGGATGTGATGCGCCACTACCACCCGTCCCGACCTCGCCTGGCGACCGCAGTGTAATCCGCGTCTGGCTCGAGGCAGTCCGTTGCGAGGATGTGGTGCGGGCGTATCTCCGGTTGGATCGACGCGGGGTGGGTCATTGTCCCTGGCCGGAGCACCATGCCCATGGGGATCGCGCTGCCAGCTTCCAGGTCCTGGCCCGCGTGCAGCGCTGGAAGTGCTACGCCACCGAAGAGACGGGCAATGCGTTCGATTTCGTCTGCCGCATGGAGCGAGCCACGCCGAAGGAGGCACTGGCCTATTGTCTGGAGCGCTGGCCGTTGCCCCAGCGATCACGGGAGGGCCGCGGCCGTTGATCCGCGGCGACAATCACGAGCTATGGTCCAGTGCGCGCGATGCGTGTGGTGTGACGGACAGCGTCAGGCCGGACATCAGGCGGATGGTCAGCGCCAGGATGGAAAGGAGACGGAACAAGCGTATGCACACCGTGAACTGGGACTTGTATCGGTTCCGTTGGGTCCTGCTGAGATGGATGAAAAGCTTTCGGTAAGCACTCCGCTACCCACCTCGAATACGGCCGCACGACGATCTTCACGACGAACTGAGGGTTCAATCGGGCCGACGTAACCGTCTTATCCGACGATTCTTCGGCCAAAATGCACCATCTCAGCACGTCCCAACGGAACCTGCGCCAGTCTGTGCAGTATCGCCACACCATTCATCGTGCCCAACGCCGCTTCCAGCGCGACCCCGCCGCCTACCTCGCCGCCCTCGAAGACCTCCTCCTCAAGAGTTTGCCGTCGTAGTTTTTTTGGCGCGCCCTTTTTTCATATTTATGGCCCCCACGTGCGCTATCCTGGAAGGACGCAACGGAGGCCTCCCCGCGCGAGCCCTTCCGCTGTATCGCCGCGCGTTGACGATGCTCGCGCCATACATCTGCCAGTTCGTATTACTTTGCGGTAGTGGTGTATAATACATCATCACGAGATATAAAAAAGGAGAATAGAACATGGCTCTCGACGATTTTGTGGAGTCCGAGGTGGCGATCACGGCGGCGGCGGCGGCTGTTGTCTTTTCGCCGCGCGTGCGCGGTGTCCTGCGCAAGGGCGCCGTCTACGGGGTGGCCGGTTTGTTGGTCGCCGGCGACGCGGTCGGGTCGTTCGTCCGTGGCGTCGGCCGTGGCGCCCAGAACGCCGCGGGAGGCGCCGCGGCCGCGACAATGGATGCGGCGGGGAACGCGGCGAGCGCGACGACGGACGCTGCTAAGAACGCGGCGGGCGCCGTGACGGACACGACTGAGTCCACGGTGAACGCGACCGCGGTTGGCGGCGACACAACGAGTACGACTCCGACGACGCCCGAGGCGGCCGCGGATGAGTTAGCCGCCGTCGCCCAGGGGACAACCGACGGAACGACAACGACCGGCCGGCGGAGCCGGCGCGCCCAGGCCGAGCAGACGGGGGACATCACGAATGAGTGAAACGAGTGAGACGCGGAGCGAGACCGCCGCCAACGTCGATCAGCGTCCGGCCACGGCGCGCGCCGAGGATGCGGTCGACCAGGCCGGGGAGCGGGTGGGCCAGTTCGCCGCCCTCCTTGGCCACCGTCTTCAGGTATTCGCGGCCCGCGCCCGTGAGGAGGCCGAGGATATCTGGGCCGAGGCGCAGAGTATGCGCCGCGCGGACGAGCAACCCTAGCCAGCGCGCTCACCCCGCCTGCCCCGACCACCCATCTCACCTCCCCTCCCCTGCCGACGACCAGGCGCCCATGGGTCACAGGCCCATGGGCGCTCCTATTACAAAGAAAGTTTTCGCGTCCACATGAGTACAGCTAGCGCCGTCGAACCACACCTGCTGCGCGCGGTCCCGGGCCGCACGCGCGTCCATATGCCCGGCCTGTCCGCGCACGACGTCCCCGCGATTGAAACGGCGATCCGGCGCGTGCCGGGTGTCCGCGCCGTCGAGGCCCAGCCCCTCACCGGCAATGCCCTGGTCCTGTACGATCGGCAGGTGACGAACGACGGGGCGATCCTCGACGCCGCGCGCGCGTTCGAGCGTGGCGTGCCCCACGGCCCGGGCCCGGAGGGTGGGGCCGCCACGCCCGCGTCGAGCGAGGAAAAGCAGGCGCCGTCGACCGCGTACACCCGGTCCCCGCGCGTGATCTCGTCCGGCCGGGGGAGCGCCAAGCGCGCGCGCATCGCCGTGCGCGGCCTCGACCGCGACCCCGACCTGGCGCGTCGCGTCGTCGAGCGCCTGGAGCGCCGCCCCGGCGTGCACGCCCACGCCAACCCGCTCACGGGCCGCGTGCTGGTCGAGTTCGACGCGCGCCAGGAGGACATCCGCGACCTGCTGTCCGATGTCGAGGGCGTGGAGCTGCCCGACCTCCCCGGCGAGGACAACCCGACGCACCCGCTCGACCCCGCGCCGCTGGCGCAGAGCGCGACGCGCACGACGGGCGCGGCCATCGGGCTGGGCCTGGTCGCCGCGCGACAGGTCGCCGGTGTGACGGTCTCCGCCCCCGGCGCCGCCCAGGCCTCCGGTATCATCGGCATCGTGCAGGGCTTCCCCGTGACGCGCAACGGCGTGCGCGCCATCCTGGGCCGCAACCTCTCCGACCTCCTGTTCAGCGGCGCCAACATCGTCGCCCTTGCCCTCTCGGGCAACCCCCTCGGCTTGACCGTTACGGGGTTGGAGTCGCTGCGCCTGCTGACCGAGGTCGTGGCGCGCCGCCACGCCTTCAAGCGCTACGAAGACCGGCTGGGCGACGTGGCGGACGCGCAGCCGGGCGCGACAGTGCGCCTGGAGGCGGGCGAGCGCAGCCCACTGGCCGCCACCGTCGACGCGGGGACGGGCACGGCGATCGAGCGCGACGGGTCGCCGGTCTCCATCGGCCCCGGTGCCGCGATCTCGGCCGGCGCGCGCGTGCAGGGTGGACCATTTGTGGTCACGCTGCGGGCCGATACGCCGTTCACGCCCCAGCCGCGTCCCGCGCCCCCGACGACGGACCTGCCCGACCGCTATCAACGGGCGCTGGGCCCGCTGTCGCTGGCCTACGCGGTGGGCACAGGCCTGATGACGCGCTCGCCTGGCCGCATCTTCGAGTCGTTGCTGCTGGTCAACCCGCGCGCGGCCCTCGTCGGCGCCGAGTCGGCCAGCCTCGGCGCGGCGGCGCACGTCCTGCGCGCCGACGTGACGGTGGTCGGTTCGCGCCCGGATCGCGGCGTGCGCCTCCCGAACGCGCTCGTGATCGACGGGCCGCGCGTGCTGACGGACGGGATTGAGTTGACCGGGGTTGTCCCGCTCACCGAGACGCGCGAGGCCACGGACGTGCAGTCGCTGGCGGCCGGTGTTGCCGCGGCGGCGGGCTCGCCCTGGGGCGCCGCCTTCCGCGCGGCCGGCGGGACGCCGGCGACCGAGGGCCATTTCGACGGGACGACCGCCAGCGCCACGATTGGCGGCGCGCGCTATACGCTCGGCCCGCTACAGTCGGGGGAGAACCTGCCGGCGGTGGATCGCCTGCGCGGGCGCGGGGCCACGCTGCTAGCGCTACGCGGCGGTGATGGGGCGCCCATCGCCCTCTTCGCGCTGCGCGCCCGGCTCGCGCCCGGCGTGGCCGACCTCGTGGCGGCCTGCCGCCGCCACGAGGTGGATCTCGGGCTGATCGGCCGCGGCGCGTCCGCGCGAGCGGTCGCCCACCGCGCCGGCGTGCCGCTGCTGGACGAGGATAACGCGGTGGCGGCCGTGCGCGCCCGCCAGGAGCACGGCGACCGCGTGGCCGTGCTCTCGGATAGCGCGCACACGGCGGAGGCCTTCGACGCCTGCGACCTGGCCATCGGCCTGACCTCGGGGCGCGGCAGCCGTTTCCCGGCGCGGGCCGACCTGTTGGCCCCCGACCTCGCGGGCGTGGTGTCCATCGTCGAGGCCGGCGCGCAACGCGAGGCCACGGCGCGCGACTCCGTGGGCTTCTCGGTCCTGGCCAATATCGCCGGCGCCATATGGGGCTTCCGCGGCGGCGCGGGCATCGAGCGCGCCTCGCTCGCCGTCTATGGCGCGACGCTGGGCGCCCTGGTCGATGGCTGGGCGCGCCTGCGCGGCGGCAAACGCGCGCCATCGACCGTGGCGCGGTTGGTCGATCCGCGCCCCGAGCGCTGGGGCGCACGCGACACGGCGGATGTGCTCGAGACGCTACACACCGGCGAGGAGGGTTTGACGAGCGCCGAGGCGGCGCGGCGGCATCGTGAGACGCCGAAGCCGCCGCGCCGCCACGAGTTGTCGCGCGCGATCCTCGGCCAACTGCGCTCGCCCCTCGTCGGCATTTTGGCCGCCGGCGCCGGCCTCTCGCTCGCGCTCGGTTCGCCGCTTGACTTCGTCCTCATCGGGGCGACGATCGGCGTCAACGTGGCCGTGGGCGCGTGGCAGGAGCGGCGCGCCGGCCAGGCCGCCGCCGCGCTGGAGCGCCTGGGCGCGGCCACGGCGCGCGTGCTGCGCGACGGCGCGGCGGTGACCGTGCCGGCGTCCGACGTCGTGCCGGGCGACGTGCTCGTGCTGCACGCGGGCGACCGCGTCGCCGCCGACGCGCGCCTGCTTGAGGCGCGCAACCTGGAGGTCGACGAGGCGTCGCTGACCGGCGAGTCGCTGCCGGTTCCCAAGGCCCCCGACGGCGGGAGCGACGCGAGCCATGTGGTGCTCGAGGGCAGCGACGTCACGGTTGGCACAGGGCGGGCCGTGGTCGTGGCGGTGGGGCAGGGCACGCGCATGGGCGCGACCGCTGCGGCCCTGGCCATCGAGGAGACCGCGCAGAGCCCGCTCGGCGCGCGCCTCGCCCGCATGTTCCGCCAGGTGCTGCCGTTGATCGGGGTCGGCGGCGCCGTCGTGGTGACCTCGAACCTGCTGCGGGGACAGGGGTTGCTGCCATCGCTGCTCGTGGGCGCGAGCATTGCCATCGCCGCCGTGCCCGAGGGCCTGCCGCTGCTGGCGGGCGTCGGTCAGGCCGCCGTGGCGAGCCGCCTGGCCGGCCGCGACGCGCTGGTGCGCCGGCTCGGCGCGGTGGAGGCGCTCGGCCGCGTCGACGTCGCCTGCACCGACAAGACCGGCACGCTGACCGAGGGTAAACTCGCCTTGACCCTCGTGGCCGATCCCCACGCGGACGCCCCGCCGTCGCGCGAGGGCATGCCCGCCGACCTGCGCGCGGTGTTGCGGGCGGCCGGCCTGGCCAGCCCACGCCCCGACGCCGCCGACGCCGGCGCCCATCCCACCGATGTGGCCGTCGTGCGCGGCGCCGTGGACGCGGGCCTGGACGGCGACCTGCGCGTGGAGCGCACGGCGGAGGCGCCGTTCGATCCCGCGCGCGCCTTCCACGCCACGGTCGCCGCTGGTCACCTCTACGCCAAGGGTGCCAGCGAGGCGCTGCTGCCGCGCTGCGACCGCGTGCGCGACGGCGGCGTGGAGCAGTGCCTCGACGAGGCCGGCCGCGAGGTCCTGCGCGCCCGCGCCGAGGACTTGGCCGGGCGCGGTCTGCGCGTGCTCATGGTCGCCGCGGGCGTCGCCCACACGCCCGTCGATGACCCGCACGGGCTTGTGGCGCTCGGCTTCGTCGGCATCAGCGACCCGCTACGGCCGGACGTGCCGGCGGCGGTGCGCCGCTGCCAGGAGGCGGGCATCCGCGTGATCATGCTCACCGGCGACAGCCCGGCCACCGCGCGGGCCATCGCCGGCCAGGCCGGCCTGCTCGACGGCGGCGATGTGCTCACGGGCGCCGACATCGCCGAACTGCAGAACGGAGACCTCGACCGGCGCCTGGAGCGCGCAGCGGTGATCGCGCGGGTCACGCCGCTGGACAAGCTGCGCATCGTGGAGAGCCTGCAGCGCCACGGCCATGTCGTGGCCATGACGGGCGACGGCGTCAACGACGCGCCGGCGCTGCGCCTGGCCGACGTGGGCGTGGCGATGGGTCGCGGCGGGACCGAGGTGGCGCGACAAGCCGCCGACGTGGTGCTCGCCGACGACGACTTCGCCACGCTGGTGGAGGCGCTGGTAGAGGGCCGCAGCTTCTGGCGCAACATCCGGCGCGCCCTGGGCCTGCTGCTGGGCGGCAACCTGGGCGAGCTCGGGCTGGTGGTCGGGGCCAGCGTGCTGGGCCTGGCCTCGCCGCTCGTTACGCGCCAGATCCTGGCCGTGAACCTGATCACCGACGCCCTGCCCGCCCTGGCCGTGGCCCTGCAGCGGCCGGCGGACCGCAACCTGGCGGGGCTGGCCCGCGAGGGCGCGGGGGCGCTCGACAAGCCGCTGCGCGACGACGTGTTGCGCCGCGGCGTGTCCACGGCCGCGCCCGCGCTGGCGGCCTACCTCGTCGCGCTCGGGACGGGCGGCCTGCCGCAGGCGCGCGCGGTCGCCTTCGCCAGCATCGTGACGACGCAGCTCGCGCAGACGCTCGACGCGGGGCGCACCGGCGACGGGCTGACCCGGCCCGTCGTGGCCGCCGTGGCCGCCTCGGGCGGCCTGCTCGTGGCGGCCCTGACCGTCCCGGCGTTGCGCGAGACGCTCCTGCTGGCCGCGCCGAGCCCACTGGGCTGGGTGTTGATCGGTGTGGGGGGGCCGGCGGCCGTCCTGCTCAGCCGCGTGCTCGGCGCGACGGACGCCGGCGCGCGCCGGCCGGCGCTACCGATCCCGACGCTGCCCCGGCTGCTGCCGGCGCCGCGACCGGCATAACGCCTTGGCGCCGTCGCGCCCGCTAACGAGGGTGCGACGGCGCGGGCCATGTGACCGATGAGCATCGCCGGTTACTTCATTGTTAAGCGCATGTTATGAAAGAACGTTACATTCGTGTTAAATAGAGTGCTAGCCCGCCTTAGTCACGACCCCCTTTGCTACTCTCTCCGTGTCTCCGTGGTGAATAATCCAGGCTAGCCGGGCGGATAGAGGTAGATGGACATGGGCACGACTGTAACCACGAGCGCGGCGCGCGAGCGGCCGCGCCTGCTACATGCGCTGCCCGGCCGCGTCCGCGTCTACCTACCGTCCTGGTCGGGCGCGCATCATCGCCGCGTCGAGGAGCGGATCTGTGCGGGACGGGGCGTGCGTCGCGCGCGGGCCAACGCTCTGACGCGCAATGTCCTGGTCTTCTTCGACCCGGCCGTGACGAGTATGGGGGAGATCCTCGCTGGACTATGCGCCCTGCCCCGCCCCGCCCCAGACGCCCCGGATCTGCCGTGCGTGGCGCTCGCGCCCGCCCTACCCGGCGCTATCCCCGGCATGGGGCACCCTCCGCGCGCCCGGATGGGCGAGGGGGCGATTGGCCGCCTCCCTGTTCTAGGCGCCGTGGTCGGCGGAGCGGCGGGGGCCATCCGCCCGCGCCGCTCCGCCCCCGCCGCCCATCCCGCGGGACCCGGCCTCGAGGACCCCGGAGCGGCGCGGCCGGCCCCGTGGTATGCGACGCCGGCCGGACGCCTCGTCGCCGGCAGCGGACTGCTCGTCGCCCTGGCCGGCGCCGCCTCCGCGGTGGCGCCGGCCGCGGGCGCGTGGGTCTACGGCGCGGCGACGCTGCTGGCCGTCCGGCCGCTCGCGCACACGGCATGGGAGGCGCTGCGCGCGGGACAGCCGTTCACCATCCAGGCGCTCGTGACGGTCGCGGCGGTCGGGGCGCTCGGGATCGGCGCGGCCGCCGAAGGCGCGCTGGTCGTCTTCCTCTTCAACCTCGGTGAGTTGCTCGAGGGGCGCGCCGCCGGGAGCGCCCGACGCGCCGTCGCGGCGCTGGCGGCCGCCACGCCCGCGCGGGCCCTCCTCGTCGTCGGCGATGGGACGCGCGATGTCCCCGCCGCAAGCCTCGTCGTCGGCGACCGCGTGCGCGTGCTGCCCGGCGCCCGCGTGCCGGTCGACGGCGTGGTCGTGGCAGGCGAGGCCGGGGTCGACGAAGCGTCGCTGACGGGGGAGCCCGCGCCGGTCCACCGGGGGCCCGGCGCGGGCGTCTACGCGGGCAGCATCCCCGTCGACGGTGTCTTGACCATCGAGGCGCGCGCGGAGGCGGCCGACACGATGCTGGCGCGCATCATCCGCCTGGTCGCGGAGGCCGAGGGCGAGCAGGGGCGTACCGCCCGCTTCATCGACCGCTTCGCGCGCGCGTACACGCCCGTCATCCTCGGCGGCAGCCTCGTCACGGCCGTCCTCCCGCCGCTGCTATGGGGCGGGGCGTGGGCGACTTGGGCCTACCGGGCGCTGGCGCTGCTGCTGCTCGGCTGCCCCTGCGCGCTGGTGATCTCGACGCCGGCCGCCATGAGCAGCGCGCTTGCCACCGGCGCGCGTCGGGGGCTGCTGATCAAGGGCGGCCAGGTCCTGGAAACGCTGGCCGAGGTCCGCGTCGTGGCCTTCGACAAGACCGGGACCCTGACCACGGGCGCGCCGCGGGTGACCGACGTCGTGGCCCTGGGCGACGGCGCCCCGGATGAGGCGGCCGTGCTCGCCGCGGCGGCCGCCGTCGAGGCCACCTCGACCCATCCGCTGGCCCGCGCTATCGTCGCCGCCGCGCGGGCGCGCGAGCTCCCGCTGGCCCTTGCCCTGGATGGGGCGGCGCGGCCCGGCCGCGCCGTCACCGCCACGGTGGGGCGACGCCGGCTGACCGTCGGGAGCCCGCGCCACGCGCGGGAGGTGGGCGTGCCGCCGGGGGCGCTCGACGCCGCGGTCGCGTGTCTGGAGGGCGCCGGCAAGACGGTGGTCATCCTGCACGAGGGGACCCGCGCGCTGGGCGTGCTCGGCCTGCGGGACGAGCCGCGGCCGGACGCGTCCGCGGGCGTCGCGGCCCTGCGCGCGCTGGGCGTCGAGAGCGTCATGGTCAGCGGCGATAACCCGCGCGCGGCCGGCGCCGTCGCCGACGAGATGGGGATCGTCGCCCTGGCGGGCCTGCTGCCCGAGGACAAGGTGGCGGTCGTCCGGCGGCTCGCGGGGCGGGGCGTCGTCGCGCTGGTCGGCGACGGCATCAACGACGCGCCGGCCCTGGCCACGGCGGACGTCGGCATCGCCATGGGAGATGGGGCGGACATCGCGCTGGACACCGCGGCCGTCGCGCTCCCGCGTGGCTCCGTCGCGGCCGTCGCGGACCTCCTGCGCCTGGCGCGGGCCACCATGCGCATCGTCCACCAGAATGTCGCCGTGGCCCTGGGGCTCAAAGGGGTCGTCCTGGTCGCCACGCTCCTGGGCGGCACGACCCTCTGGCTCGCGGTGCTGGCGGATACGGGCGCGACGGTCCTCGTGACGCTGAATGCGCTGCGCCTGCTCCGCGGCGGGGCGCACGGGTGACCGGCGCCTCTGACAGGCGCGCATCTCATAGAAAGACGGGACCGCGATGAAAAGAGCAGACCACGACATAGATATGGCGCGCTCCGACGCTCAACGGTTGCGCCACGATCCGGCGCGACGAGAGCGCCTGGACGCACGCGTGCATCGCTACCTGAACGCGCCGGTGGCCCTGGCTTCGATCTTGTTCGTGCTGGTCGCCTTCATTCAGCTCAACAACACGGGGGGTATAGCCGTGCCCTGGCATCGACGGTTCTGGCGCCATGGGCCACCGGGGATCATCTTCTGGGGGACCTGGGCCTTCCTGATACTCGAGTATCTGGCCAAGCTGATGCTGGCGCCCGACAAGGGGGCCTACCTCCGCCGCCATTGGCGGGGCGCCGTGGTCGCCGCGTTGCCTTTCACCGGCGTCGTGCGGCTCGCGGACATCGCGATCGTGGCACCGGTCCTCGGCCTCCTGCGCGGGAATGACGACCATCCGCGCCTGGCCATCCTGCGCAAGCGCAAGCTGGGCCGGCTCCTCCTGATCAGCGCCCTGGTGGTCTTGCTCGCAGCGGTCCTGGAGTACATCCTCGAAAACGGGGCGAGCGGGGGCACGATCACGACCTTCGGGCAGGCCCTGTGGTGGGCCGCCGCGACGGTGACGACGGTAGCCAACCAGCTCTACCCCGTGACGACGGGCGGGGAGATCGTGGCCTTCCTGCTCATGGTCTACGCCGTCGTCGTCTTCGCGTACCTGGCCTCCTCCATGGCTTCGGCCCTGATCAGCGGCGACGCCCGGCAGGCCGCGCAACAGCCGAGCCGGTCAGGACCGTCCGGCCAAGCCGTGCGGCCGGACCAAGCGGGGCGGCCGGGCCAAGCGGCGTCCGGCCCTAGCCAGGAGACGCCGGGCGGCTATGTCGTGCTGTCGCAGGGCGAGCTCAATGCCCTGCGCGCCCTCCTGGACCGCGCGCAGGCGACGAGGCCACCGGGGTGACCGGTGTGCCGGACGGGGCTATGCGTCCGCCAGCGGGCGAGGCATGGGCGATAAACCGATGAACGATTGTAGGGCGGTGAGAGGACGACGCGCGTGACGGATGGTTCGCACAAGGGGCGGCGCGGCGACGCGCAAGGGGATGCAGGGGGCGCGTCGGATAACGCGCGGGCGGCGCGGGACGCGCGGACCAGCGGGGCGCGGCCCCATCCATTCCTCGAGCCGCGGCGGCTCCTGGCCGAGCTGCTCGGGACGTTCGGGCTCACGTTCGTCGCGGCCGGCGGTCCGGTCATCGTCGCGGCCAGCGGCTCCAGCATCGGCTTGCCGGCCCTCGTCGTCGCGCCGGCGCTCTTCGTGATGGCCATGATCTACTCGGTCGGCAACCTCTCGGGGGCCCATTTCAATCCGGGGGTGACCCTGGCGTTCACCCTGCGCAAAGACTTCCCCTGGCGCCGCGTGCCGGGCTACTGGCTGGCCCAGCTGGTTGGCTCCGTCATCGCCGCGCTGTTGCTGCGCGCGCTCTTCGGCTCCGCCGGCCACCTCGGCGCGACCTTGCCGCACCACGGGGAACTAGCCTCGCTGGTCATGGAGATCGTGCTGACCTTTTTCCTGATCACGGTGATCCTGGCCACGGCCACGAACCATAAGGTCGTCGGGCACAACGCCGCGCTGGCCGTGGCCGGAACCATCGCGCTCGACGGGCTGTTCGCCGCGCCGATCAGCGGAGCCTCGATGAACTCGGCGCGCTCCTTCGGGCCTGATCTGGTGGGCGGCCAGATGTCCACGTATTGGATCTACCTGGTGGGGCCGCTCAGCGGCGCGGTGATCGCCATGGTGATGGCGTGGCTGCTGCGCGGCGGCACGTCGGAGTACGCGATAGAGGCCGCACAGGGCGAGTAATCTTTGGCACGCGTCGTGCGATTGTTAAGAGAGTACTCTAGCAGTCTGTCGGAGAGAACGAAGCGATGGTTTGCCTAGCTGGGGTGCCGCTGTCCGAGTGGGGCGTGCTGGCTGCGGCCACACATGATCGATGCATGGACGCAGCCAGGAAGGTTCCGTTGGGGCCTGCTGAGATGGCGCATTTTGGCCGAAAGATCATCGGATAAGACGGTTGCTTCGGCCCGATCAAGCCCTCGGTTTGGGGTTGAGCCGAGATACGCCCCAAAATAGGAATTAGGCTGGACGTTCAGCTCCTTCGGCTCCCTGTACATCATCCAAGGGCAACTCCATCGCTCCGGCGAGCGGCGTAGGGACGACATCGAGATTGACCACGTAATCGCCGAAGCGCTTGATCGTGCGCGTGATGTAGGGGCTCAAGGTGGCCACGTCCGCCCGCGTCACGGGGTAGCCCTCATGGATGAGGTCGCGGATCGCATAACTCATGTCCACGACGGTCTGCACGATGGAACTCGTGGCGACGATGTCGAGGTATTTGGTATGCGAGCAGGATACGTGTAAAAGTAGGACATAGCGGAGGAGGATTCTATACGTTCGACGGCTTCCAACCGCCAAACGCCGGGCTCGATGTCTGCTAATTGTTCAATGTAGACATAAACGGGCCGGAAATACGCCTCTGATGTCTGCTAATCTCGCCTGTAAACCCGTCTGGTGATGTCTGCTAACACCTTCGTGGTAGCCAGATCACCTATTAGAGGCTCCAAACGGCCGTTTCTATGTCCTACTTTTACACGTATCCTGCTCGCATACCTATTTGACCCTCTTCTCCTGTTCCTCCGGATCGTTCTCGGTGATGATCCCGTCCCCGCCGAAGAAGCAGAACTTGGAGAAGCCGTTGTAGGCCTCGACCTTGTTGGTGCCGGCCTGGATCTGCTCGCGGAGATGGAGGTCGGAGATGTACCGCAACAGGAACACGGTGCGCACCACGCGCCCGAGCTCGCGGAAGGCCTGGTACAGCCGGTTCTTGTGGCTCTCATTGCCCAGCTTGCGCAGCAGGATTGGTGTGGAGATCTTGCCGGCTTTGATCGAGAGCACCACCTGCAACAGGTCGGGCCAGTGCGTCTCGATCAAGGCCCAGTTGATGGTGTCGCCGAAGAGCACGTCGATGTGCTGATAGCGGGCGTCTTTGGCGGGACGGTAGAAGGTGAGGTCCTTCCAGTTGCGGATACAGGGTCGGAGCTGAATCCCCAACAAGTGAGCCAACGCGAACACCGGCGTCGATTGCCCCTGGGTGTCGGCATGGACGGTCGTCGGCTGCAGCGCCGAGGTGTTTTTGAACAACCCATCGATGATATAGATAGCCTCCCACACCCCGCACGGGATGAAATGCGAAAAGATGGCCACGTAACGATCGGACACATGATGATAGGCGATGCCGCCATAGCTGCCATAGCGGATGCTGTAGTCAGCAACCATGTTCTCCGCATACACGTCGAACTTGGTGCCGTCGGCGGCCGCCGCGGTGCCCTCGCCCCATAGGAGCGGCAGCCCGTGTAGATTACAGGTAGAAAGTCAGCACGATTCTAGGGTAAAATGCGGCGCCATGCGGGGTCCTTCGCGAGACGTAGCGCGCGCTGTTCCACGGCGAGACCGGGACGGCCGCGAGAGCGCTGCGGCGCGGAGGACCCGGAAGGATGCTGAGATACATGGACCGTTCGACTATCCACTACCTGAAGCAGAAGGGGTGGAGTAACACACAGATTGGCCAATTCGTCGGCCACCATCGCGATACGATCGCCAAGGTGCTGCGTGAGCCGCTCGACAAGGAACCGGGGCCGCGTGAGCGCACGCCCCAGGCTGCCGCGTTCAAGGGCCAGATCGAGGGGTGGTTAGACCAGGGGTTAAGCGTGCAGCGCATGCTTGAGTTGGCGCACGAGGATGCCACCCATCCCTTCACGGGCAGCGACGCCGCCTTCTACAACTATGTCCGCCCGTTGCGGGCGGCGCGGGCCGCCCTCGCGGTCAACGCCGTGGCGGTGCGTTTCGAGGGCCTGCCGGGGGAACTGTTGCAGATCGACTGGGGCGAAATGCGGCAGATGCCGTTCACGCGGCCGACGCTGGCGGAGCAGACGCGGTACTTCTTCGCGGCGCGCCTCAAGCACAGCCGCTTCATGTTCGTCCGGTTCACGGCGGACATGCAGGAGGAGACGCTGCTGCGCTGTCTGATCGCCTGCTTCGTCGAACTCGGCGGCGTGCCCTGGGTGGTGACCAGCGACAACATGAAGACGGTCACGCTGGGCCGCGACGACCAGCACCAGCCGATCTGGCACCCCGCGTATCAGAAGGTGGCGCTGGAATTCGGCTTCCATCCCGTGGCCTGCGCCCCGGCGGCCGGGAATCAAAAAGGGTCCGTCGAAAACCTCGTCAAATTCGTCAAAGCCAACTTCCTGGCCGGACGCACCTTCTATGACGACACGGACCTGGACGAGGAATGCGTCGCGTGGCTCCACCGGGTCAACGCGGAGCGCCCCTCCGACGCGACGGAGCAACTCCCGGCGACGCTCCTCGCCGTCGAGCGCCCCCATTTCAAGCCACTCCCCGCCGTCGCGCACGACGACGGCATCTTCGACAGCGTGCTGGTCACGCGCGAAAGCCTGGTGACCATCGCCACCAATCGCTACTCCGTGCCGGCGCACCTCGTCGGGCAGGCGCTCACCGCGCGCCTCCACCAGGAGCGCATTGATCTTTTCCAAGGAGCGGAGTGTGTCGCCTCGCACCCGCGCCACCGGGGACGTCATGCCCGCGTCGTCGTGCCCGCGCACTTCGAGGCGGTCTTCGCCGTCAAGCCACGGGCGCGCGTGATGGTCTATCGCGATTGGGTGGTCGGGTTATCGGAGGGAGCGGCGGCGTACGTGAGCCTGCTGTGCCAGAAACGCTACGCCGAG
>JAABUZ0100005191.1_pt1 | contig 17302 bp, 15 predicted proteins | sample 5562091 | NCBI WGS metagenome assembly JAABUZ01 (sample SAMN12813069, study PRJNA571459) | rock metagenome | isolation source: Antarctica rocks | place: Antarctica: Victoria Land, Linnaeus Terrace sud | collected 2015-12-21
GGGCCGATCGCCGCGGAGGGCTACGTGCTCATGGGCCAGAACTGGCGCTACTCCTCTCGCAAGGCCGAGCGCGAGCTCGGCTTCAAGGCCCGTCCGCTCGACGCGACCCTCGAGGCCACCATCGAGTGGTACCGCGAGATCATGTCCGCGGGCGCGTTCGCCGAGGACGGGCGCTCGCCGCTGTCGGTCGCCGCCAGCGGAGTGCGGTTGGCGCGGCGGCTCGGGGGCGGCGCTGCGCTGCGGGCGGCCGAGCGGCCCGCGGGCCGGCGGTTCGTCGCCGGGCTCGGGGGCTGAGCGCGGCGCAGGCGGTCAGGCGACGGTGAGCAGCCCGGCCTGCTGCTGGCCGTAGAGGTAGCCGACGAGCGCCTGGGTGACGCGCGGGTCGAACTGCCGGCCGGCTGAGCTCAGGAGCTCCTCGATCGCCTCGGCGTAGGACATCGCCGCCCGGTACGGGCGGTCGGTGGTCATCGCGTGGTAGGCGTCGCAGGCGAGGATGATGCGGCTGCCGATGGGGATCTCCTCCCCGGCGAGGCCGTCGGGATACCCGGTCCCGTTCCAGCTCTCGTGCTCGTGGCGCACGATCCGGGCGACCGACCCGAGGCCGGGGATGACGCGCAGGATCCGCTCGCCGATCACGGGGTGCTGGGCCATGAGCTGCCACTCCTGCTCGTCGAGCGGCGCGGGCTTGTGCAGGATCGCGTCGGGGATCGCCACCTTGCCGATGTCGTGGAGTAGAGCGGCGGCGCGGACGCGCTCCACCTCGGCTCCGGACAGGCCCAGGCTGCGGGCCACCGACCCCGCCATCTCGACGACCGACTCGGAGTGCTCGCCGGTGTAGCGGTCGCGCTCGAGCAGGGCGACGGCCAGGGCTTCGACGACGTCTCGATGAGGGCTGTCCTCGCCCAGCCCCGGCTCGAGGGTCGTCTCCTCGCAGTGCACCGCGACCCGGCCTGCGCCCTCGGCGCGGGCCCGGGCGAGGGCTCGGCCGGCGTGGTCGAGCAGCTCCTCGGGACTGGCCGACGCTCGCTCCTGGGCGGCGATGCCGGCCGAGATCGAGGTGCCGCGCACGGGTCCGCTCTCGAGCACCTCGAGCTCGAGGAGGATCCGCTCCAGGCAGATACGCGCGTCCGCGTTGGTCGTCTCGACCAGCAGCAGGGCGAACTCGTCGCCTCCCGTGCGGCAGACGAGATCCTGCGAGCGGGTACCCGCCCGCAGGACGGCTCCGACCGCGACGAGCAGGTCGTCTCCGACGGGATAGCCGTGGTGGCGCTGAAGGTCGCGGAAGCCGTCGACGTCGAGGAGGACGAGGGACAGGGGACGGCGGTGACGGCGGGCGCGCTCCGCCTCCTCAGCCAGACGGCCGCGGAAGTAGCGGAGGCTCAGGCAGCCGGTCAGCGGATCGCTGCGACCCTCACGCTGGCGCTCGCGGGAGCCTTCGAGCTCCAGCTCGGCGATGCGCCGATGGGCCTCGGCAAGCTCGCGGGACAGATCTTCGCGGTCGGCACGGTGGAACATTGCTCCCATCATCGGCATCTCCGCGTCGAACTGGAATCGTGTCGAGCGGGCGCCCCCCCGGCTTGAGCCGGGCGCCTTTCGTGTCGATTCGCACTCGACACCATGACCGTTCGGCGCTGACATGAAGCCATTGCCTACCCGCTGGGGAACCGCCGTCCTGAAGGGCACCGGCGAGCGCGAGCTGGCCGGGCGGCTCGGCGGGGTGCTGTACCTCACCGCCGGTCTGACCGCGCCGCTGATCCTGCTTCTGCCGGCCAGCGAGACCCGGCACTGGCGGCTGGTCCTCACCCTCGCCGGCCTCGGCGCGGCATGGGGCCTCGTCAGCCTGTTCCTCGTCGGGTGGGAGCGCGCGTGGCCGCGGCTCACCCATCCGTCGACCACCGCCGGGATCGGGATCTGCGCCGCAATGATGGCGCTCACCGGCGGCGCGCAGTCGCCCGCGCGCTTCTACCTCTTCTTCGTCGTGGTCTTCGCCGGGTGCTTCTACGCCCGGCGCACGGTGCTGCTCTACGCGGCGGCGTGCGGCGTGGCCCACGCTCTGCCGCTGCTCTACACCCACGGCGCCGGGCGCGCGCGCTACTTCGGGGAGCTGGCCATCGTCGTGCCCACCTACTTCGCCCTCGGGTCGCTGGTCTCCGTCGGGCGCGGGCTGCTCGACCGCCTGCACGAGGAGCAGGAGCGCCACGCCGCCGAGCAGGGCGCTCTGCGTCGGGTCGCCACCGCCGTGGCGGAGGCGCACCTCGCGGCCGGGGACGTATTCGCGCTCGTGGCGCGCGAATCCGCAGAGCTCCTCGGCGCCGACGCCGCCGGGATCCTACGCTTCGAGGCCACCGACGAGGCCAGGATCGTCGGCGCCTGGAGCGTGGGCTCGCCGACCGCGGAGAGCGGCACGGTGTACCGGCTCCAGCCCCAGAGCGAGCTCGCCGTCGTCCGCCGGACGGGGCGCCCGGTGCGGATCGACAGCTACGTCGATGGCGCCAGCCGCGTCAGCCAGCTCGGCTACGAGGCCTGCGTGGTCGCTCCGGTGAAGGTGGGCGGCGAGCTGTGGGGCGGCATCGCCCTGACCACGCTCCCCGGTCGCTCCTTCGCGCCCGGTGCCGAGGAGCGCCTCACTCACTTCGCGAGCCTGCTCGAGCTCGCGATCTCCAACGCCGAGTCCCAGCAGAAGCTGACCGTGCAGGCCTCCTCCGATGCGCTGACGGGGCTGCTCAACCACCGCTCCTTCCACGAGCGCCTGCGCTCGGAGGTCTCGCGCGCGATGCGCCACGAGCGTGAGCTCTCCCTGGTCGTCATCGACGTCGACTCCTTCAAGCGGATCAACGACGAGGCCGGGCACGAGGCCGGCGACCGCGTGCTCTCGAGTATCGCCGGACTGCTCGGGCGCTCGGCGCGGGCCGGGGACGTGGTGGCCCGGATCGGCGGCGACGAGTTCGCCCTGCTGCTGCCCGAGACCTCGCGGATGGACGCCTACCTCGTCGCGGAGGCGGCTCGCCAGCTCGTCTCCTCCACGGAGCTGGCCGACGGTGTGCACGTGACGCTCTCCGCCGGGGTCTGCGATCTCGGAACGGCTCCCGACGCCGAGTCGATGTTCCGCCTCGCCGACGGAGCCCTCTACTGGAGCAAGGCACACGGCCGAGATGTGTGCTGGATCTATGACCCCGAAGTGGTCCCCGAGCTCTCGGCCCGTGAGCGCGCCGAGCGGCTCGAGCGCTCCCAGGCGCTGCTCGGCATCCGCGGGCTGGCCCGGGCCATCGACGCGAAGGACCCGAACATGCGGCGCCACTCCGAGCGCGTGGGCGATCTCGCGTGCCGCATCGCCGCCGAGCTCGGCTGGTCGACCGACCGCCGTGCCCTTCTGCGCGAGGCAGCGCTCGTTCACGACGTGGGCAAGATCGGCGTCGCCGACGCGGTGCTGCTCAAGCCCGCCCGGCTGGACGCCGCCGAGACCGCGGCGATGCGCGAGCACCCCGCGCTCGGCGCCCAGATCGTCGCCGACCTTCTCGCACCCGAGCAGGTGCAATGGATTCGCTGGCACCACGAGCGCCCCGACGGTGCGGGCTATCCCGACGGTCTCTGGGCGGAGGAGATCCCTCTCGGCGCGGCGATCATCGCCATGGCGGACGCGTGGGACGCGATGACCGTCAGCCGCGCCTACGCGCCCGCACGCGTGCCCGACGACGCGCTGGCGGAGTGCGTGCGCCTGGCGGGAAGCCAGTTCGCGCCCGCGGCGGTCGAGGGGCTGTGCGCGGTGCTGGCGCTGAGCGCCGAGCAGGAGTCGCCGGCGGCCGGGTGAGGCGGCGGCCGCCGGGCGCTCGATGCGGCTGAGAGGACTCGAACCTCCACGGGGTTGCCCCCACAGGCACCTGAAGCCTGCGCGTCTACCAATTCCGCCACAGCCGCGAGGACCGGTCTGCGCTACGTCGCCCGCGCGCGAGAGGAGACGATAGCGGCGACTGACCGAGGCCGGCTTGAGGCGGCATCGCGCCAGAATCGCTTGCTAACCTCGGCCCGCCCGCCGCTATCGTCCAGGGGACTAGGACGCCGCCCTCTCACGGCGGAAACCGGGGTTCGAATCCCCGTAGCGGTACTCACGAAAGCCCCGCAAATCGCGGGGTTTGCTCGTTCCGGGAGGGCCTATGCGCCCGTAGATGCGCCAGCGCGCGCTAGAGCGGCCCTCGCGGCCCGTTCCGTCTGACGCTCGGTCCCGCGGCGGCATGCCTCACCGGTCAGGAGTAGGTTCCGGACCGATGCGGAGGTTGCGGCTCCTGATCCCGGTGGCGATCGCGGCGCTCGCGTTCGGCGGCTGCGCCACTGCCGGCTCCGATACGTCGTCCTCGGAGTCTTCCTCCTCGCCGCAGGGGGCGCCGCCGTCGCATGAATCGGGCTACACCGGGCTCGGCGCGAGCACCGCGGCGTTCTCGGCGGACCATTCGACGACTGCGCCGAGGACTCCTACTCCGGGCGTTGGGACGCACCACATCGAACGCACTCGGCGCGGGCGGGTCACGGAGTTCTCGGTGGAGGAGACGGACCAGCCGCCGGCGAACAACCTGGAGCGGCTGGCGCTCGTCGAGGGCATCAACTTGCCTGACGATGCCGCTCCCGGAAAGCAGACGGCGACCTGTCACGACTTCCGAAGCCGAAAGCTAGCTCGGCTTACCGGAAGCCCGTTCGCCGAGGCCTTCACGATCAGCGGAAGCACCATGGCCCAGATCGCGGTCGTGCCTCGCCCCACCTGCTGAGCGCGCCGTCCTCGCGCGCGGTTGTTCGTCCCGTTGTAGGCTCGAGCGGTGATGTTCGGCGATCGGAAGGGCGGTGCTGGAGTTCGCCGAACGACCGTGATCGGGTGGCTCGTCGTCCTCGCGGGCCTTGCCGTGGGCGGGTTCGGAGCGGGCGTGGCGCTGGCGGCGGGCGGCGGGCTGCCCGTGGGCGCGATCACGGTGTCGCCGCCGGCGGTGGCGCTGGGCGACGGTCAGGTGGTGAGCGTCTCGGGGGTGGGCTTCGCGTCGCGGGCGGCGGTGGTCGTGGTCCAGTGCAGCGTCAACGCGGCGACCGGCGGCGCGGACTTCTGCAACGAGCGCTTCGTCGCGGTCGCCCCGACGGACGACAGCGGCTCGTTCACGGCCCGCTTCCGGGTGCACCCGGTGATCCAGACGGCGGCGGGCACGGTCGACTGTCGCGTGACGGCGTGCCTGCTCGGCGCCGAGAACCTGGGCGACCGCTCGCAGCTTGCGGCCACGGGGGTGACGTTCGCTCCTGGTCGGCCGGCCGCCCCGCCACCGGCGGTGAGCAGCCGGCCGCAGGCGGTCCCACGCTCGGGCGTGGTGGCGATCGCTCGGCCGGGCGCTCCCGCTCGGCTGCCGGTGCTCGCGCCGCTCGCCGCCGACATCTCCGCCGGGCGCATCGGCGTGGTGGCCGGCACGCGCAGTCGCGGCGTCCCGCGCCGGCCGGTGCGCGGCGAGGGGCTGCTGGAGCTGACGCTGAGCGCTCCGGGCACGAGCTGGCGCAGCTCGCGCGACACGTCGGTCGTCGTCGAGGCAGCGGTCGACGGCGGGCCCCCGCAGGCCATGGTGCTCTTCGCGGGCGCGCGTCCGTTCACCTACGAGGGATTCACCGGACCGCTGCGCACCGGGCGCCACCAGGTCAGCGTCCGCGTCCGTCCTGACCTGTCGCCAACGCAGGACGTCGTGCCCACCGCGGCGGTGCACCGCGCGCAGCTATTGGTGGTCGCCCCGCGCAATCCCGGCTATCGGGCGCTCGCCTACGCCCCGGTGCTCTACGACCGTGGCGTGGTCGCCCACAGCGATACCCCCCAGCTCACCTATGCCACCGTGAGTCCCCGGCCCGGCGGCGCCAAGCGGATCTCCTACGTCGTGGTGTGGAGCAACGAGGATGCCGGCACGGGCTTCGTGCCGTTCTTGCTGCGCGGCGGCTTCGGGCGCATGAACGACATCGAGGATGCTCTCAGCCTCACGGTCGACCGCCACGGCGCCGTCCACGACCCCGTGTACCTGGGGTGCACCACGTGCGGTCCCGGCTTCCCCGAGAACCGCACCGCGCTGGACGAGACGTTCAGGCCCTTCCACGGCGCCCACTTCGGCCACCACCCGATCCTGCGCGTGGCCACCGGCAACAACGACTTCTCCGATCAGGGCAATACCCCGTACCGCTTCCAGCAGGCGCTCGCCGCCCCGCCGCTGTCGGGCCAGACCCGCGAGGGCGCCATGGACCGGAACCCCTGGACGTACGCCATCACCGACCAGGAGGTTCAGCGCGAGCGGGAGGACTTCTCCACCGACCCCGCCTCGCCTGCACCCGGGGACACCAGGCAGTACCTCATCGTCGCCCTTGACGCCGCGACGCAGAACGTCGCCGCAGTCGGGGTCGATCTCCGCCTCGCCGGCGATCCCCGCCTCTATCGCAACGACTTCGACACCACCTACCCGCTGTACACCGGTGGTCTCGGCCGCACGGTGGTCAAGGTTCCCCTGAGCGAGGTCGACCGCCCGATCACGGCGCTGGCCCTGCGCCCGCAGTCCTCCTCCTCGCAAACCGCCATCCACGTGCGCTGCCTGCGCGTACTGCAATACACCCACGAGGCGATCGTCGAGCGTCGCGCACCCTCCCCCTCAGTCATCCTCGAGCCCCTGCCCTCGCTGTCGGCCAGCCCGGCCGCCGTCGCGGGCGCCACCGTATCGCCGGCGCGCCCGGCACGCGCCTCCTCCCCGAGCACCAACACGCGGCCTCCGCCGCGACACATGCCCAGCCGTCCGCGCTTCACGGGCTGAGACGCCGGTCGACGCGCCGTCCAAATTGGCGTGAAAGACCTGGCGGCCGTGGACCGCGGCCGAGCCGGGTAGGGGCAGCCCCGACGACGACTCGTGTGCGCCCGCGCACACTCGCGCGCCGCTGGAGTGGGTAGGCCAACAGACAAGACAGCACGCTATGCCGCAGACGAAACGAGGAACACGTACATGAGCTCATTTGCCGACAGGGCCCGCAAGCTTCCCGGGGTCGCCAAGGCCGAAGGAGCGGTCGCGGGAGCGCTCGCAAACGAGGGCGACCTGCCGATCAAGGACTACGACAAGCAGAGCGCGGCCGACATCGCGGGCAAGCTCAAGGGCTTCTCCCAGCGCGAGCTGAGACTCATCGACGCCTACGAGCGCAAGCACGAGAACCGGTCGACGATCACGGATCGCATCGCGTCGCTCAGCGGCGACGAGCCATGGGCGGGCTACGACGAGCAGGGCGTCGAGGCCATCGAGAAGGCGCTCTCCGAGGCCAACGACGAGCTGGCCCGGACGGTGCGCAGCTACGAGCGCGATCACAAGGGCCGCACCGGCGTGATCGACGCCGCCGAGCGGCGTCTCGCCAAGTAGCCGTACTAGGAGGAGCCGAAGAAGGCGAGCGCTCGCTCGAGTACCAGCTCCGGCGTCTCCTCGGGCAGGAAGTGCCCGGCGCCCGGCACCCGCTCGAGATCCATGTCGTCGGCGTAGCGCTCGAAGGAGCGATCGACTCCCTTCCCGATCGGATCTCGCGCGCCGATGATGAGGCGGGTGGGCGTGCGCAGGCGCTGGGAGCGGTAGTGGCCCTGCACGAACGGACGCAGCTCGCGGAGCAGGAACGTGCGGTAGAGCTGGGTCGTGGCGTGCAGGGACGCCGGGCGGCGAAGCGCCTCCTCGTAGAGGTCGAGCTCGACCTCGGTGAAGCGACCGATGGTTCGTGCCTTCTCGAGGATCGCCCGCGCGAAGCCGAGGCGCCCCACGGCCAGGCCGCCGAGGCCGGGGGAGGCGAGGACCAACTGATACCAGGCGCTGGCCAGCCGGCGGGGGTCGAGCGGACCGTCGGACGGCCACAGGTGGGGGATGGAGAGCGGCATGAACTGCGAGATTCGCTCGGGGTGGCCGAGGCAGGTCAGGAAACCGACGAAGGCCCCCCAGTCGTGGCCGATCAGGCGGACGCGGTCGAGCTCGAGCACGTCGAGCAGGCCGATCAGGTCCTGGGCGAGCTGCGCCTTCTCGTAGCCGGCGGCAGGCGCGTCGGACCATCCGAAGCCCCGGAGGTCCGGGCAGATGACCCGGTAGCGCTCCGCGAGCGGACCGATGAGCTCGCGCCACGAGTACCAGTGCTGCGGCCAGCCGTGCTGGAGCACGAGCGGCTCGCCCGCTCCGGCCTCGGCGTAGTGAAGGCGCACGCCGCGCACCGTGGCGTAGCGGTGCTCGACGCCGTCGAGGTGCGGCTGGAGGAGCGTCATCTCCGGCGGAGGCTATATGCGCGAGGTCGAACCTCGCCTGCCCCTACCCTGGATCGGAGAATGCCTCGTCACCCTCGCTACCCGCTCGCCGGCGCCCTCGCCGCCGCCGTGCTGCTCGGGCTCGTCCACCTCGCGGCCTTCGACGTGTCGCTCGGTCGTCGGGCGGACTCGGCGACGCTCGCCGGCTTCGCCGGGCTCTCGCGCCCCTCGATCGACCCGATCGCGCAGGCGGTGGCCAGCCTGGCCGACCCGCAGCCCTTCGTCGTCGTCCTGCTGTTGCTCGTCGGCATCGCACTGCTGCGGCGCCGTCCGCGTGTCGCACTCGCGGTCGGCGTCGCCCTGCTCGGGGCCAACGCCACGACCCAGCTCCTCAAGCCGGCGCTCGCCGCTTCCCGCAAGCCCTTCGGCCCGACCGCGCACCTGATCTCCGCCGCGGCGTGGCCGAGCGGTCACGCGACCGCGTCGATGACGCTCGCGCTCGGTGCGATCCTCGTCGCGCCGAGGGCCTGGCGTCCGGTCGTCGCCGCGCTCGGAGCCGCGTTCGCGATCGCGGTGAGCTACTCGTTCCTCACCCTCCAGTGGCACTACCCGAGCGACGTGCTCGGCGGCTTCCTGGTCGCCACCGTGTGGGTCGGGCTGGCCGTCGCCGGGGTGTTCGCGCTCGAGCGGCGTGGACTGGTGAAGCCGCCGGTGCGGCGCGCCACGCCGGTGTGGCAGGCGCTCGCCCCCGTGGCGGGGCTCGTGCTGGCGGGCCTCGTGCTCGGAGGCCTCGTCGCGCTCGCTCGCCCGGAGGCGGTGCTCTCCTACGCGCGCGAGCACACGATCTTCATGGTGGGCGCCGCCACGATCGGCGCGCTCGGGCTCTCGCTCGCCGCCGGGCTGACCGTGGCGCTGCGACGCTAGGAAGAGCCCTAGCGGTAGCGCCCCGGCTTCCAGAGCGGCTCGTCCCCGCCGTTAGCCGCGCGCGAGAGGATGAAGAGCAGATCGGAGAGGCGGTTCAGGTAGCGGACCACCTCGGGCCCCACCTCGTCACCGCACGCGATGGCCAACCGCTCGGCGCGCCGGCACACCGTGCGGCAGACGTGGAGCTGAGCGGCGGCCGGAGCCCCGCCGGGAAGGACGAACGACCTGAGCGGGGCGAGCGTCGCGTTGACCTCGTCGCAGCGCTCCTCGAGCCACGCGGTCTGCTCGGGCAGCATGCGCAGGCGCTCTCGTGCGGAGTCGCCCCCCTCGGGGACCGAGACGTCCGCCCCGACGTCGAAGAGGTCGTTCTGGATCCGGCGCAGCCAGTCGCCGTGCTCCTCGTCGAGGCCGGGCGCGTTCAGCGCCACGCCGAGCTGGGCGTTCAGCTCGTCCACCGTCCCGTAGGCCTCGATCCGCGGATGGGTCTTGGCCACCCGGCTCATGTCGCCCAGGTGAGTCTCGCCCGAGTCGCCCAGGCGGGTGTAGATGCGGGTGAGGTTGACGGTCACGGTTCTCGCGCCCGAGTCTAGAACCCGATCACGGCGACGTGCCTTGAGGTACACGCTGCGTGCTGAGACGCGTAGCCTCGCGCACGTCGCTTCGCTCCTGGAAGGTATTCCCGGGGCCGGGGAGCGCGCCTAGATCGGACTCGAGCAAGCGAGGTCGGGCGCCACCATCCCGTTGGACGAGCTCTGAGCGGTGGCCGGTGTCGAGCTGACCGCCGCCGCGGTTGCCGACCTCCGAACGCTCATCGCCACGCTGAGCCTTCCCACCGACACCTCAGAGAGAGTCAGGCGCTCGCTGCAGCCGCTTGAGCGCTTCCCGCGGATGGGACCTGAGCGGGCCGGTCGCTGGGCCGGTCTCCGGTTCGTGCTCGGTCCCTGGCGCTGGATGCCCCTCGTATACGTCTTCCTCGACGACGAGGACCGGGTGGAGGTGGTGGCGATCCAGGACGCACGTTCCTCCTCCGCGGCGGGCGCAGGCGGGTGATTCGCGGCCCCGCGTCCCGACCGCTAGCATGCGTCGCACAAGAGGCCGGTGGTGCCAGGGAAGTCCGGTGAGAATCCGGCGCGGACCCGCCACTGTGACCGGGAAGGACCGCCGTGGCGCTCTCCGATGAGGGGAGCGCAGCCACTGGATCGCCGCCAGCGAGCCGGGAAGGCGCGGACGGGACGAGGCCCGGGAGCCAGGAGACCTACCTCCGGCCTGTCAAGCTCATACGCCCTCGCGGAAAGGGGTGGCTCTCTTGTTCCATCGCTCTCGCTGGCTTCTGGCCGGCTCTCTGTTTGCCCTGTCTCTCGTTCCGGCCTCGGCCGTGGCATCGACGCCGCGTGTCTCCGTCCGGGTCGAGGGTGCGCACCGAACGCTTCTGCCCGCTCCGTCGGTTCAGACCAGCACTCGCCAGATCCATAAGGACGGGGGCAGCTGCGCGGGCACGAGCGCTGCCGGCGCCCTTGAGCGGGCCACGCACGGCCACTGGAGCGGCAAGTTCTTCTCCAGCTTCAACGACTACCTGATCACAACGATCGAGGGGGAGCGCCACGGGGGCAACCCCGATTACTGGGCGTTCTGGATCAACAACACCTTCGCGAGCCAGGGAATCTGCTCGACGAGGCTGCACTCCGGCGACCGGCTGTTGTTCCTGGTGGACAACACGAACCATCAGATGCTTCCGCTCGGCTTGCGTACGTCTCATCTCGCCAGGGCCGGGCGCAGCTTCGTCGTGAGTGTGGTGCGCTTCGACTCCTCGGGCCGGGCCAAGGCGGTGAGCGGTGCGATCGTCCGTGGACCCGGTGTCCGAGTCAGGACCGACTCGAAGGGCCACGCTCGCGTGCGATTCACCCGAGCCGGGCGTTTCGTCCTCAAGGCGTACAAGTCGGGGCTCGTACGCTCGGAGGTCGAGGCAGTGCGCGTCCGATGACGGGCTGAGGCTGACCGCGATGGCCCGTGTGTCCCTTGCTTCGGTATTGCGCTCGCTCGCGTTCGGCGCTTGTCTAGTCGCCTTCCTCCCATTGCTCTCGCCGGGGTTGGCGCCGGCCGCGCCTGCCGCGCGGTCGGCGCCCCGCGTCGAGCTCATGGTCGTCGGGAAGACCCGGGTCCTCTACCCGGCGCACGAGGTGCCGGCGCTCTCGACCACGGTGAGCGTCGGCCGTCGCCGGTGCGGCGTGGCCTCGGCCACGCCGCTCGCCACGCTCGCCGCCGGCCGGCGCCGGGGAGCTCCGTCGTTTCGCCTGCGTGACTACGCGGCGTGCTCGCGGAGCCCGGCGAACTCCGGTCAGCTCTTCGTCACCCAGATCGGACGGGATCGCAACCGCGGCCGCGCCGGCTGGGTCTACAAGGTCGACCGACGTTTGGGTACCACGGGCGCCGCTGACACGAGCGGAGCGTTCGGCACCGGGCGCCGGCTGCGCTCGGGCCAGCGGATCCTGTGGTTCTACTGCGGCGATGCGAGCTCGTGCCAGCGCACGCTCGAGGCCACTCCGTCGTCCCGGCAGGTGAGCTCCGGCGCGACGGTCGCGGTGACCGTTCGGGGCTACGACGACCAGGGCCGGGCAAAGCGGATCGCGGGGGCGAGCGTGCGCCTCGGGAGCGCCCGCGCGCTCACCGGTAGTGACGGCGTTGCGCGGCTCGCGGCCCCCAACCGATCGGGCCGCTACGGAATCACGGCCACGGCGGCCGGGCTCGTCCCGAGCTTCTCCGAGGCGGTGCGGGTGCGGTGAGGATCGCGCCGCTCGCGCCGCTCGCCGCGGCCGGCACGGTGCTCGCGCTCGCCGCGGCGGGCTGTGGACTGGGAGCGGGCCCGCGCACCTCCTCGGGTGTCTCGCTGACGGTCACGCGTGACTTCGGCGCCCGCGAGCTGGGGGCGGCCTCCGCGCCCTCCGCCCCGGGCGCGGAGACCGTCATGCGCTTCCTGCAGCGCCGCTTCCGGGTGCAGACTCGCTTCGGTGGAGGCTTCGTGCAGTCCATCGACGGGCTGGCCGGCGGTCAGGAGAACGGGCGCCCGGTCGACTGGTTCTTCTTCGTGAACGGGATCCTCTCCCCGATCGGGGCGACGGAGGCCAAGCTCCATGCCGGCGACCGGGTCTGGTGGGATCGCCACGACTGGAGCGGGAGCGGTGCGAACGGGAGCCCTGCGGTGGTCGGCTCCTTTCCCGCTCCCTTCACCCACGACCTGAGCGGCAGGCGGCCGCCCGTGCGGCTCGAATGCGCGTCCGACGCCGCCCGCGCCTGCGACCGGGTGGCCCAGCGGTTGCAGGCGATCGATGTCGTGCCCGCGCGGGCGGTGCTGGGCACGGGAGCGGGTCAGGAGACGCTGCGCGTCCTCGTCGGCACCTGGACCGCGATCCGGCGCGACGGAGCCGCGCGGCCGCTCGAGAACGGTCCGGCGGCGAGCGGCGTCTACCTGCGCCCGGCGCCCTCGGGTCGCACCTTCGCCCTCCTGAACGCCGCGGGCGGCGTGGCGCAGAGCCTGGCGGGCGGTACCGGCCTCGTGGCGGCGACTCGCTTCGAGAAGCAGGAGCCCGCGTGGCTCGTGACGGGCACCGACGCGGGCGGCGTGCTCGCCGCCGCCGACGCGCTGCAGGAGCGGGCGCTCGCGCGCCGCTTCGCGCTCGTGGTCTCGGGCGGCCGGATCGGGTCGGCCCCCGCGGGGGGAGCGGCGCCGTGATCTACCGTCGTCGCGCCAGCCCGCTCCACGCCGCCCGCGCCGGCGCGGCGTGCGCGTGGGTCGCCTCGCTGGCGCTTGTGGCGCTCCTGTTCGACCACCCCGTCACGCTCGGAGCGGAGCTCGTCCTGATCTTCGCCGCAGGAGCCGCCGCCGGCGTCGGGCGCGAGCTCGTGCGCGGTCTGGCCTGGTGGGTGCTCCTCTTCGCGCTTCCCATCCTGCTGATAAACGCGCTGGTGACGCGCAACGGCCTGACCGTGATCGCCCGTCTGGGCACGGTGCCGGTGCTGGGGCCGCTCGACGTGACGCTCGAGGCAACCGTCTACGGGGCGATCCTCGCCCTGCGGGCGCTCGTGCTCGTGCTCCTCTTCCGGCTCTTCTCGGCGGGCATCGACCCAGACGAGGTGCTCCGGATGAGCCGCCGCGTCTCGCTGCGCTCGGCGCTCACCGCGACGCTGGCGCTGCGGGTGCTGCCCATGCTGCGGCGGGACGCACGGCGCCTGGCCGACGCCCAGAGCTGCCGCCCGCCGGTCGGCGGGAGCGCACCGCGGGTCGCGCTGCTGCGCGCGGTCACCGCGAACACGCTCGACCGCTCGCTCGACCTCGCGGCCGCGCTCGAGCTGCGGGGCTACGGGGGGGCGCGGCGCCCGGCGCGCGCACATCGGCCATGGTCGCGCCACGACCTGGCCTTCGCCGGCGCGGCGCTCGCGCTCCTCGCCGGGACTGCGGTGGCGAAGGCGCTCGCGCTCGCGCCCTTCTCCGCCTACCCGTCGCTGCATGCGCCGATCGCCGCGGGCACCCTCGCGCTCGCCGGCGGGCTCGCTGCGCTGGCCCTCCTGCCGTTCGCCCAGCGCCGAGGGATCGAGGGCTGAAGCCGCATGCTCAGCTTCGACCGCGTCACCTACCGCTACCCCGACGCCTCGGCGCCCGCGCTGTGCGACGTCTCGCTCGAGATCGAGGCGGGAGAGCTTGTGCTCGTCGCGGGCGCGTCGGGCTCGGGCAAGTCGACGCTACTCCGCGCCGCCGCCGGACTCGCGCCGCACTTCCACGGAGGGGAGTGGAGCGGCACGGTCGGGGTCGGAGGGATGGACACGCGCGATCACGGCCCCGGCGAGCTCGCCGCCGTCGCGGGCACGCTGCTCCAGGATCCCGAGGCCCAGGTCGTGATGGGCAGCGTCCGGTCCGAGATCGCCTTTCCGCTCGAGAACCGCGGTTGGGCCGGGGCGGCCGTCGCTCGTGGGGTGGAGGAGGCGGCGCTCGCGCTCGGCATCGCCCACCTCCTCGAGCGCTCGACGCACGAGCTCTCGGGCGGTGAGCTGCAGCGGGTGGCCCTCGGCGCTGCGCTCGCCGGTCGCCCTGCGCTCGTTCTCCTCGACGAGCCGACATCGCAGCTCGATCCCGTCGCCGGGGACGAGCTCGTCTGGCTCCTTCGCCGCTTGAACGAGGAGTGGGGCACGGCGATCGTGCTGGTCGAGCACCGTCTCGAGCGCTGCCTCGCGGCGGCCGACCGGGTGATCGCCTTCTCCGCCGGCGAGGTGGCGTGCGACGCCGCCCCCCGGGACTTCCTCGAGTGGGCGGCCCGCGAGCGCCCGGAGCTCGCCACCCCGGCCGCTCGGCTCTTCGCACGTGCGGGTCTGCGACCACCTCCCACGGGCGTCAAGGAGGCGCGCGCGACGCTGCGCGCTCACGGCCTCCAGCCTCCCCCCGACGATCCCGGCTCGGTGTCGGAGCGCCCGGCGGCTCCCGCCCCTGCCGCTCGCCGCCGGCGGGGCACTCCGGCGGCCGCCCTCTCCTGCGAGCGCCTCTGGCACGAGCTGCCCGGCGGTCGGGCGGTGCTGCGCGGCATCGACCTGACGCTCGCCCCCGGCGAACGGGTCGCGCTCATGGGTCGCAACGGGGCGGGCAAGTCGACGCTGCTGCGCCACGCCGCCGGGCTGCTCGCGCCCACCCGCGGCCGCGTGCGCGCCGCCGGCCGCGTCGCCCTACTGCTCCAGAACCCGAACGACTACCTGATCCACGATCGGGTCGCGGACGAGGCACCGGCCGCGGCGCTCGCTGTCGCCGGGCTGGCGGAGCTCGCCGACCGGCACCCGCGCGAGCTCTCCGGCGGCGAGCGCCAGCGCCTCGCGCTGGCCATCGTCCTCGGCGACGGGACGGATGCCGCGGCGCCCGCCGTCGTCTGCCTCGACGAGCCGACCCGGGGGATGGACCGGGGCGCGAAGGACCGGCTCGCCGCCACCGCGCGCGAGCTCTCCGCACGGGACGCCGCGGTGCTCATCGCGACGCACGATCCGGAGCTCGCCGCCGAGGCCGCGGAGCGAGTCGTGCTCCTCGGTGACGGGACGGTGCTCGCCGACGCGCCGGCCGCCGAGGTGCTGGCGGGGGGCTGGTACTTCGCGACGCAGACCGCCCGCGTGCTGGGCGGTGCGGGCGGCGCCCTGCGCCCGGAGGAGGGCGCCGAGCTCCTGCGCTCCGAGGTCGCGGTGAAGGTCGCCTCATGACCTGGATCGTGGCCTCGTTCGCCCTGCTCGGCCTCGCGCTCGCCGCCGGCGTGGCGTGGTATGAGCGCTCGCGTCCCTCCTCGCGCGTGCTGGCGCTGGTCGGCACGCTCGCGGCCCTCGCGGCGCTCGGCCGGATCGCCTTCGCACCGCTCCCGAACGTCAAGCCCACGACCGACATCGTCTTGATCGCGGGCTATGCGCTCGGCGGCGCGCCGGGGTTCATGATCGGCGCGGTGGCCGGGCTGACCTCGAACTTCTTCTTCGGCCAGGGACCCTGGACCCCCTGGGAGATGGCGGCGTGGGGCGCGGTCGGCGTGGGCGGCGCGGCGCTCGCCCGGATGACCGGCCGGCGCATCGGTCGCGTACCACTGGCAATCGCCTGCGCGCTCGCGGGCCTCGTGTTTGGAGCACTCATGGACTTCTCGGACTGGACCCTCTACTCGGGTGACCACTCGTGGCGGTGGTTCGCGGCCCGCTCGGGCACCTCGCTCCCGTTCAACCTGGCCCACGCCACCGGCAACCTCCTCTTCGCGCTGGCCTTCGGGCCTGCTCTCGTGCGTTCGCTCGAGCGCTTTCGCCGGCGTCTCGACGTCCGCTGGGTCGCCTCCGTCCCGGCCGGGGCGACGCTGCTCGCCGTGCTCGCCGGTCTGGCGCTCCTCGCGGGCTCGCCGCCCGCCGCGCGCGCGGCGAGCTCGGCGGCCTACCTCTCCCACGCCCAGAACCGCGACGGGGGCTTCGGCGACCGGCCGGGGCTCGGATCCTCCTCCCTCTTCAGCGCGTGGGCCACGCTCGGCCTCGCGGCCCAGGGCCGCAACCCCGCGGACGCCTCCCGGGGCGGACTCAGCGCTCTCGACTACCTGCGCGCAGGTGCTCGCGGCCTGAGCGGCGCGGGAGACCTCGAGCGCACGCTGCTGGTGGTGGGGCCGGCCGGGGTCTCGGCGCGATCCTTCGGAGGGCGCGACCTCATCGGCGCGCTCCTCTCCCACCGCCGCTCCGACGGCTCCTTCGACGGGCAGGTCAACCTCACCGCCTTTGGTGTGCTCGGGCTGCGCTCGGGGGGTGTCGGCTCCGGCTCCTCCTCGGTGAGGGCGGCGGGCGCGTGGCTGGCGCGCCAGGCCGACCGCGACGGCGGCTGGAACTTCTACCGCGGCGGTGGCGCGAGCGACATCGACGACACCGGCGGGGTGCTCCAGGCGCTCGTCGCCTCGGGCCAGGGTGGGAGTCCGGCGGTGGGCCGTGGGGTGGCGTTCCTCGTGCGCCGCCAGAACCACGACGGCGGCTTCCCGGCCAACCCCGGCGGCGGCTCGAACGCTCAGTCCACCGCCTGGGCGGTCCAGGGGCTCGTGGCCGCCGGGCACGACCCCGAGGGTCTCCACCGCGGCGGTGCGCGCTCACCCCTCGCCTATCTGCGCTCACTCACCGCCGGGGACGGAAGCGTGCGCTACTCGCGCACGAGCACGCAGGATCCCGTGTGGGTGACGGGGCAGGCGGCGCTCGCGCTGGCCCGGCGGCCGTTCCCGCTCGGGCGGGTGGGGCGGCGCGGCGGCGGCGCGCGCGCGGCCGCCGCGGGGAGCGGCGCCGGAGGCGGAGGACCGGGTTCCTCGTCAGGCGGGACCGCCGGGAGCGCCGGCGGCTCCGGCGGCTCCGGCGGTGCCAACGGAGCCCTCGCCCCCGGGGGCATCCCCGACTGGAGCCACCTGCTCAGCGCGAGCGCCTTGACGTGGGCGGTCGGCGCGGGCCGTCTGACGGCGCTGCTGCTGCCGCCGGCGCAGGGGTCCCCGGCGAAGCGCTAGTTGTCCTGCTCACGGAGGTTGTGAACGCGGCTGATCGGGGGGTGCCCTCCGATTGAGCTGTGGGGTCTGCGCTCGTTGTAGTGGCGGATCCAGTGTGGCAGGGCTCGGTTGC
>JAABUZ0100005193.1_pt1 | contig 17299 bp, 19 predicted proteins | sample 5562091 | NCBI WGS metagenome assembly JAABUZ01 (sample SAMN12813069, study PRJNA571459) | rock metagenome | isolation source: Antarctica rocks | place: Antarctica: Victoria Land, Linnaeus Terrace sud | collected 2015-12-21
TGGTCAAGGCGATGCTGGAGAACCTGACCGCCCGCTTCCACTCGCCGGAGGTGGACGTCGACACCACCGTCTTCAACGCCTCGCGCATCGTCAAGCTCTACGGCACGGCGGCCTGCAAGGGAGAGGCGACCGCCGAGAGACCCCACCGGATCTCCCGCGTCCTCAAGATCCCCGTCGCCTTCACGCCGGTCCCCCGGAAGCTGATCGAGGCCCTCGCCTCGGAATCCGCACCCCCGACACCGGCGATGGGCCCGGCGATCGGACCGGCGACCCCGCCCCGGCCGAGCGACGTCGGGAGGTCGGCCACGCCGAGGGACGGGACGACCATCTCTCTCTCGGAGAGGTTCGATCGCGGCCGGAAGCTGCTCGAAACCTGCGAGCCGGCCGTCTCCGGCGAGGGGGGCCACAACAAGCTGTTCAAGGTCACCAGCCACCTCGGACCCGGCCTCGACCTCCCGCCCGAGGACGCCTTCGCCCTGCTCCGGGACGTCTACAACCCGAGGTGCCTCCCGCCCTGGTCGGAGCCCGAGCTGAGGCATAAGGTCGAGAGCGCCTACCGGCGCGAGACCCACCGGGGCTTCCTGCTCGACGCGTCTCGATCCCGGGTCAACGGCCGGGCCCACTCCGGCGGCGACGGGGCATCGGCGTCGGGCCCCCCGAGGGGCGGCGACGGGGCCACCGGGTCGCCCCCACCGACGAACGGGAGGGCCAACCACCACCAGGTCGGCGATGCCGACTTCCCGGTCAACGAGGCCCCGGACGACCCGCACCGGCTGGCCCGCGCCGTCCTGGCCGACTTCGCCCATCGGGACCGGCCCACCCTGGCCTGGTATCGCGAGACGTTCTTCGTCTGGGACGGGACGTCCTACCGGGACGACCCGGACCTGACGAACCGCATCGTGGCCCTGGTCAAGGCCGAGGTCGATCGCCAGAACCGGGCCGCCTTGCAGGCGTTCCACGAGCAGGCCGAACAGCAGGTCCTGGCCCCGTCGCTGGGCCGGCCGTCGAAGCCCCCGGTCGCCCCCAAGGTGACCCGCCGGCTCGTCGCCGACGTCATCCAGGCATTGGCGTCGATGACCGGGATCGCCGACCGGGACGCCGAGGCCCCGTTCTGGATCGGGCCCCGGGCCGACGACCCGCCGCCCGCCGGGATCGTGGCCGCGGCCAACGGCCTGGTCGTGCTCGACGCCGACGGCGGCCCGGCCTTGCGGCCCCATACGCCCCGGTTCTTCTCGACGTTCGCGCTGCCCTATCGGTACGACCCGGGGGCCCCGGAGCCCTCGGCCTGGCTGAAGTTCCTCGACGACCTCTGGGGGGGCGACCCGGCGAGCGTCCGAGAGCTGCGGAAGTGGTTCGGCTACTCGCTGACCCCGGACGTCGCCCACCAGAAGATCCTGCTGCTGATCGGCTCGCCGGGCAGCGGCCGGAGCACGATCAAGGACGTCCTCTCCGGCGTCGTCGGCCGCCGCAACGTCGCCTCCACCTCCGCCGTCGCCCTGGCCGACCGGTTCGGCCTGGAGCCCATCATGGGCAAGACGCTGGCGATCCTCGGGGACGCCCGGGCCGGCGACTCGCACGACACGGCCGTGATGATGGACCGCCTGCTGAGGATCAGCGGCGGCGACCCGGTCGAGGTCAACCGCAAGGGCCGGCCGATGCTCCACGACGTCCTGCTCCACGCCCGGCTGGTGATCGTCTCCAACGAGATGCCCAACTTCCGGGATTCGAGCAAGGCGATCGTCCGCCGCTACCTGCCCCTCTGCACGCCCCGTTCCTTCGAGGGCCGGGAGGACCGCTCGCTCCCCAAGCGGCTGATCCAGGAGCTTCCCGGCCTGCTCAACTGGGCGATCGCCGGCCGGGCCCAGCTCGCCGAGGACGGCGGGTTCATCACCCCGGCCTCGGCCGAGGACCTCATCATCGACGCCAAGGCGCTGGCCAGCCCGGTGTCCGAGTTCGTCGCCGAGGAGTGCGTCCTCGGGCCGGACCAGGACGTGACCGTCGAGGAGATCTGGAAGCGGTGGAAGGAGTGGGCCGAGCGGAACGGCCACCAGCAGAGCCACAAGCACCTCTTCGGGCGGAACCTGAAGGCCGCCACCGGCTACAAGATCAAGCAGGTCCGGCCACGGTCGGATGACGCCCGGGTCCGGATCTACACCGGTATCGGCGTCCGGAACCAGCCTCCTTTCTGACCCCGCCTCGCCCGCCGGCCCGGCCATCGCGCCGGGCCGCACCCCACCTCCGACATTTGTTTGGTCCGCAACCTATTTTTCCCGCCCCTTTCGAGAACAACCCCCGGTCGAGGGCATGGGGAAGCACGCCCCGACCTCTGACAGTTGTCTGGTCCGCAACCGGTCCGCAACGTGGTCCGCAATGATTGGGCAGTTGCGGACCACCCTATTTTCCATCATTCAAACGACTTACGACTCGAAAAACCTCTTGGTCCATCTGGTCCGCAATGTTTCCTCATTTTCAGTGAAGAAGCAATTAATGTGACACTGACTTTTGTCTGAGGTGTCACATTGTTCGAAGTAAGGGCTGACATAGGAAATGGCGTTTATTGCGGACCGGGTTGCGGACCAGACAACTGTCAGAGGATCGGACGCGGCCCTTGGCGGGGGGGGGGTTGGTCGTCCCTCGCCGGGGATCGCGAACGTCGGCGGCTTATCACTGGAAGGGACGGGGACCCGATCGTCTGCTCCCGCCCGGATCGTCGCCCCGCCGCTGGCCCGGCCAGGGTCGATGCGGACCGGCCGGGACGGGGGCCGGCCGCTAAATTCGGGCGGTGGATTCCGGGGTTGGTCCGCAAGTCGAATCATCCCGGAGGGATCGGGCGTTCGCTACCGCCCGTCGAACTGCATGGCCATCCCCGATGTCGGTGGGGCCCGGCGAACCTTCTGCCGGGCCGCCCACGCCTGGGGGATCGGCCGCTACCTCTGGAAGGCCGGGGTGGCCAATCACCTCAGCGACGAGTCCGAGTTCCCCGATCCGCTTTCCGCACGCGGTTCAGACTACCCCTCGACCGGTGGGCCCGGCAGGGCAATGAATGCCCCGATCGGGACGTCCGTGCGGGTCAGCCCCTTGAAGAAGAAGCTGATCGTCTTGCCGTGGTCACGCGCCCCGTCGATCCGTGCGAGGCGCGACAGCCCGTCCGGGGAGTGGATGCGGGCCGTCCGGCCGACGTAGCCCTGGGGATCGGCCGGGCGATAGTCCTCGAGGATCGCCACGATACCGGGGGCGTGGGCGATCCCGTAGGACTCCTTCATCTCGATGGTGTCGACGACCCGCACGCCGACCTTCTCGTCAGTCCGTAGCGGCTCCAGGCTTCGGCCGGATGCGAGTTCCATCCTTCTCTCCCCCGATCTCGTAGATGAACGATTCGTCCTGCCCCAGGATTGCGAGGGCTTCCAGGTCGCCGTCCGAGGGTCCCGTGACGAGCGGATGGGTATGCCAGTGGATGCGGACAACCCGCATCTCACCGCCCTCAACATCCATGTGGAGCGTCCGGCCGGGGCCCTCGCCCTTGACGCCGAATCTGATCCCGTCCCGCCCACCCCTAATAAGGGCCAGCCTCCCGGCCTCCATCTCCACCAGAGAATGTTCGGCACAAGTCTCCCAAGTTCGTCCCCTTACTTCATTTACCAAATCGTCGAGAGCTTCGCCAATACCTACCCATCTTACGAATACACCATTTTCTACGCTCATTTTAAGTTGCCCTTTCGATGATTAAATCGCTTTTCTTCTCACTCGCAATCTCCCAGACCTGGGTCGTTGCTCGGCGACACACTGCCGCTCTATATACATTATATTTCAAGTTCGGTAGTTTGCCAACTGTAAAACATGAAATTTACTAGATAAAATATTGTTATTCCCCTCCGACCCCCTCCGAACGTCCGCCCGGTTGGGCCCCGGATGCCCGGCCCGCAGACCTCGACTAGGCGGAGGCCGAGGGCGGCGGCAATTTTATCGGTGGTGCCGAGCCGGGGGGTATGTTTGGCCGGGCGGTCATTCCGGGCTCTCGTGGATTCGATCCAGCCAGACCCGCTTTCCCCTCCTGAAACCCGTCGCCAATACCCTGTCCTCCCAGAGGGGTTTGACGATGTCGGCCATCATGCCCTCGGGCACCGAGAACTCATACTTGGCACCCTTGTCGTCGACCACCTTAATCTTCTGACTCTTGGCGGTCGTGGCGCTGGCGAACAGGAGGCGCCCGACGACGCTGACCGCCTCGCCTTCGCCTTCATGGGCGAATAGCGCCGGTGGCCTTGGGGGGCGGGACAGGGCTATGGTCACCTCCTGCCCATCCCTGAATGAGGTTAACCCCACGACGTTGATCCGCTCGCCGTCGGGTACAAGCTTGTCGGCCAGACCAACGAAGTTCCGGTAGTAGGGCTCTTGGGGGATAAGTTCCTTCAGGCGTTTCTCGTCGCCGCGGCTGTAGGTGGCCAGGCATTCCATGACGTTGTCCACCACCTTCTCGGGTTGATTGACCACGTCTTGTTCGAGCTGGGGGAATCCGAGCTGCCGCATGGGGCGTCCGAGCTTCAATGTGACGGCGAAGCTCGCCGGCCGCGGGGCGGAGAGGTAGAACCGGAACTTGTCGGCGATTTCCTTGATGGCCTGCCCCGCCTCTCGGAAGGGCCTGTTCATCAGCCTCTCGATGCCGCGGATGATGATCTTTTCGGCCGTCTGAACCCGACCGACGAATTCTTCGCTCAGGGCGAGGCCTGGCGGTGCCTCCCTCCCGGAAATCGAGAGCTGCACATCCTCGGGAGCCAATTCGAGCCCTTTGAGCCCCAAGTGACGGCGGAAATTGATCTCTTCGATGAGGTCGAGCAACTCCTCGCGGACGAAGCCGGGCGGGCGGCCGGCCAGGGCCATGCCGACCAACTGCTCCGCTTCCCTGCCCAAACCCGAATTGAAGGCCAAGGTTGCGGCGCTGCGCAGCATGATGGAACGAGTGGGTTCCAGGTCGTGGTCCGATGCGATCAGGTCGACAGCTCGCCGCTCGATCGCGTAGGCGGCTGCGAATCGCCTCTCCGCCTCGACGAGGTCTCCGCGCGACCGGGCGGAGAGCCCGAGTTCGGCAAGTTCCATCGCCTCGTCGTGGAGTTCCGACGCGGCCTTGATCGCGGGGGTAATGGGGGTCATTTCATCACCACGGCTGCGAGCGGTGAGTTGAACTCGACCACCACGACGAAGACCGGCCCCTGGCCCTCGGACTGCTTGCTCTGCTTGATCTTCTGGTTGACCCTGGCCGTCACCATCCCTTTGCTGCCGGAGCGAATGCCCGAGACTTCGAGCCGTGCGCTCTCCTGGAATCCCGTCTCGGCCTTGAGTGACATGTAATAATCTACGCCCGTGGTCTTTATTGATCTCCTGACTACGTGATATTCGGTCATGTCGCTGACCAACAGGATGGCGACACCGACCGCTCCCTTCTCCGTCGCCTCATCGGGGTCGTTCCACTCACGCCGCGATTGGTCGTCCGAGGCCGGCCACGACAGGACGCACGATGCCTCGACATGGCCGCTAACGCCCAACACCGCGCCTTGTTTATGGCCCCGCTCCTCCAGGCAGACGGCCGAGGCATCGGCCAGCGTGGCACCGCTGTGTGGCTTCAGGCAAGGCATTCCGGCTGCGAGGCGGGACAATTCGAGTGGACGGAACGCCGGTTTGCCTTCGTCGGAGGATGGATGAGATCCGGATGGCTTGTTGCCATCGGCTTGCTCGTCTTTTCCGGGGCACGAGTCCGACGGCGCGGTGCGGGGGCGCTTGGGCTTTCCAGGCATGGAATTAGCGAGATCCTTGAGATAAATCATGTGTGATCGAGTCGAGTGGTACGACCTTCATTCAGCTTCCGGCCGACTGCCGCTCGGGCTTAGTCCGCCCCTTGGACCTGGCGACCTCGACTAGGCGGAGGCCGAGGGCGGCGGCAATTTTATCGGCGGTGCCGAGCCGGAGGTCCCGCTCGCCGGAGAGGAACCGGGAGATGACGGTGGGGTCGACGCCGGACTCCTTGCCCAGCGCATAGGGCGTGATCTCGCGCGACTCGATGACGTCGCGGAGCGAGCGGGACAGGGTGTGCTTGTTCTCGCGCGGGGCGGGCTTCTTGGGCATGGGGGCCTCAGGCGGTCCGGCCGAGGATCTTGCGGACGCTGGAGTGCTGCCATCGCTGGCCGCCTTCCCTGGTGGGGATGCCCCGCCGGGTCAGCTCGTCGGCGATCGCCCGGAGCGACTTGCCCTCGGCCGCGAGTCGCTTCATCAGGGCGATTGCCTCGGCCTCGGGCGGGCATGGCTTCAGGCCGCTGGGCAGGTCGCTCTTCTTCGACCTGCGGGGGTCGTCGGGGTCGATCGCTGAGCCGTAGAGCACCCGGCCGACCCGCTCGCCGGTCTTGATCTTGTGCCGCAGTGCGTCCCGGGTCCGCTCGGCGATCGCCTCCCGCTCCCACTGGGCCACGCTCATCAGCACGTTCAGGACTAGCCGCCCCGCTGCGGTTCGGGTGTCGATGGAGTCGGCGACGGACCAGAGCTGTTTGCCGGCCCGCTCGCCGAAGTAGCCGTCGATCAGCCGGTCCCAGTCCGCGACGGACCGGGAGAGCCGGTCGAGCTTGGCGATCAGCAGCCCATCGGCCTCGCCGCGGTCGACCGTCGCGAGGGCGCGGCGGAGTGCCGGCCGTTCGAGGGTCTTGGCCGACACCCCGTCGTCCACCTCGATCCGCACCAGCTCCAGTCCGTACAGCGAGGCGTACGCCTCCAGCTTGGCCCGCTGGGCGGGGAGCGAGACCCCCGTCATCGCCTGGTCTTCCGTGCTGACGCGGATGTAACCGACGGCCTTCATCGCGACGGATCTCCCTTCGCCGTGGCTCCCGACCGGCCATTCTATGTCAATTGACAGCTAAGTCAACCGGCAGCCAATGGCTGTCAACTGACAGCGTCGTTTCGCGTCGGCCCGGCCCTCGCATCGACGCGGGCGTGTGCACAGCCGGGCGGCTGTGCCCAAGTGGCTCTGTCGTACATCAGTAGGAGACATCGGACCGCGGGTAATCCGACCCCCCCTCGTGCCTTCGATCGTCCCTCGCGGGCGCGAGGGCTGTATTTCGACGGGCCTTTCAACGGACCGGGGGGCACCCATTGAATGATTGAAAGACGTGCCGTTTTTTGGGGGCCTCCACAAAAACTTTCCGACCGGGCTTCCGGGTGACTCGGGCGATGCATGCCGAAATTACATAATAAGATAGGGAGATTCGTCCGGTATGGACCGCCGGCGGCCGGGGCGGTCGGGCGGCTAATTTGGAGGCGGCTAATCAAAGAGTGTGCTTAAAGATGCCATGGCGACTTGAATATATGCACGGTGGACGTGGAAATCAAAATTGGTCGACGGGAGTGATGGTGCATGGCGCAGCATGATTGTGAAGCAACCCCGGCCGTTCCCCCGGCGACAAGGAGTATGCCAGGGATCTCATCAGCAAACTGATGCGAGACGAGTCTCAACCGGCCGAGCTGCGTTACCGCTGCGCCCTGGCCGTGGTGACGAGGGGGAGATGGATCAAGTACCCCCCCGATGTCCCGGGCAAGGTGCGTGCGGATTCCGAGGGCGACGGCCGGGGGGTCCGGTCCGATGGCGGGGGGGCGACGTCCGGCCCGGCGGCCGGGGATGGGGTCGAGATGGGCGACGCGACGCAGGCCGTCGTCCCCCGAATGGAAGACTCCTTCCCGCCGCCCCTCACTCCGAACAATCGGGTCTGGACGACGCGCGGATATCAGGAACATGGGCCGATGGGAGGTCCGAAGGTCGACATCGCCCCGGAAATGGGAGGGGTCATCACCGCCTCCGTGAACCTCCCCTACTCGGACGTTCGCCTCTACTCGGTCCTCTGGGACAATGGCCAATCCTCCAGGCATTACGCGAAGGAACTCTTCGGCATCGGTCGATTCGCGAGCATCGCCGAGTTCGAGGCCGCCATCGAGGTGGAGCACGTCAGGCTACCGGTCGGCCCGAGGGGCGGCTTCGCGGGGGCGGAGATCCGGCTCCGATACGACGGCTGCCATCAGCATTCCAAGCTGTTCAAGTGTGACAGTGACAGGGAATTCTGGGTCGGCTTCCTGGAGCCGATCGCCGGGCCTCAGGGGGCCGGGATCGAGACGCTCGAACCGCCACGCTCCAAGACGAAGAGGGGCTCTTCCTGATCCCACCGGCCGGCGCCGACCATCCCTGACCACTCCAGTCCATCCCGGGCCGCTCGCGACCATCCCCGACTCCGGGGTATAATGGGCCATCCCAGGCCACACCTGGCCACTCCCGGCCACCTGACGAGGATGATCGCGATGGCGAGCGTGGCGGAGACGGGGCGGCCTCCCCGGTTCGGATCGGCGGCCGAGCTGGCGACCTATGCCGGCCTGAGCGTGAAGACGATCCGGCGGCTGGTCGACGCGGGGCAGGTGCGGGGCCCGAAGGTGGGCCGCCGGCTGGTGATCCCGTTCGAGGATCTCGACGCCCACATCCTCAAGATCGGGGACCACCGTCCCCGGAGGCCGACCGTGCAGGCGACCCTACCGCAATCGAGCTTCGACGCCCGGGGCCGGGCCATCCTCCTGCCCGCCGACGAGGAACGCCGGAGGGCGACGGAGGCGATCCGGGCCCTCGACGAGCTGGACGAGATGGGGGACGAGGACGAGCAGCGCGCCACCCTTGAGGCCCTCCTGATGAACCTCGACGAGGACCGGCTGTCGGACCGGCGGCGGTTCCCCTGATGTGGCTCACCTTCCTCGACTCGACCCCGCTGGGGCTCGTCTCGCAGTCTCGGGGGACGCCCGAGGCGATCCGGTGCCGGCGGTGGGTGCAGACGCTCCTGGCGGCCGGGGTCCGGGTCGTCGTGCCCGAGATCGCCGACTATGAGGTCCGCCGCGAGCTGCTCCGGGTGGGGGCGACGGCGGGGCTGGCCAGGCTCGACCTGGTCAAGGCGAAGCTCCACTATGCCCCACTGACGACCGACACGATGCTCCGGGCGGCCGAGTTGTGGGCCGATGTCCGGCGGCGGGGGATGCCGACCGCGGCGCCCGAGGCCCTGGACGGGGACGCGATCCTCGCGGCCCAGGCGCTGATGGCGGGCGGGCCGGGCGATACGGTCATGGTCGCGACGAGCAACGTCGGGCACCTCGGGCGGTTCGTCGACGCCCGGATCTGGGACCAGATCTCGCCCTGACCGGCTTGCCGGGCTGTATGGCTTCCATCCTGGCGACTCCGGACGTTTCGATCCAAGCTCCCTCCGTCGTCCATCAACTCCGAGGACGATGAGGTTGGCCGTCATGACGTTCGGTCATTTGTCGATCTCACATACAGTATGTGCGCTCGATCCGGGAGCGGCACCCCAAGGTCCGCGACGACCTTTTCAATGTGATCGGAATGCTCCAGGAGGCCGACGAACTGCTCCAAGATATTCCCGACAGCTACTCACCCGGAGAGGCGTGAAGCGCGGGTTCCCCGCCCCGGCCCTCACCCGGTCCCTCGCCTCGTCGGGTGCCGTCAGGGAGGTTCCGGGACGCCCGGCCAGGGCGGGATAAAACACGAGCGATTGCTCGCGTTAGGCTCCCGCGGAGGGCTCATCCATGAATCGGTCCGGTCGGCCCCGCGCCTCCGACATCCACGCCGCGGCCTGACCGTCCTCGGCCAGCACGGCGGCGCCTACCCCTCCCGGGTGACCGAGAACCGGGGCAAGGCCCGGTCGAGCAGCTCGGCGGCGACGGCCGATACCGTCTGCCGGCGCTGGCGGGCGAGCAGCCAGAGCCGATCGTGGATGTCGTCGGGGAGGTGGAGCTTCCGCCCGGTCGTCTTGGTCGAGACCGGGGCCCGCTTGCGGCGGGCCCGGGCCGGCGCCCTGGACTCGGCCGAGTTCTCCCCCCTGCCCTGGCCCTCGCCCTGGTCGCCCGACCCGTCGTCCTCAAGCCCTCCGGAAGGCTCCAGGGTGAAGGCCGGTTCAGGCGGCGTGGTCGGCCGGAGCAGGCCCGCCGGCAGCGACCCCAGCCCCGTCTTTCGTTCGGTTGCCATCGGCGATGATCTCCCTCACAAGGGCCGCATAGGCTTTGGCCCCGGGCGACCGCGGGGCGTGGTCCAGGACGCTCATGTACCGGCTGTGGGCCGCCTCGATCGCCGTGTTCATCGGGATCGTGGCGGCGAAGACGAGGGGGCCGAACGCCTCGCGCACCTGCTTCTCGACGTCCCGCGAGACGTTGTTGGCGGCGGCCCGGGTCAGCAGCACCCCGGCGATCCGGACGGCGCGATTGTCCAGGAACCGCCGGACCTCCTCGACGGTCTTGCTCAACTGCCCCAGGCCGGCGAGCGAGAACAGGCCCGGGTCGACCGGGACCAGGACCTCGTGCGCGTAGGTCATGGCGTTGATGGTCAGCAGCGAGCGGGTCGGCGGGGTGTCTAGGACGACGAACTCGTAATCCCCCTCGACTGGCTCCAGCGCCAGCCGCAGCCGCCGCTCGCGCCCCAGCTCGCCGGCCAGGGCGAGGTTCGCGTCGGCCAGCGAGGCATCGGCGGGGATGATGTCGAGCCCGGGGACGCGGGTCGTCCGGATCGCCTCGTCCGCGCCGGCCTGGTCGAGCAGCAGGTCCGCGACCGTCGGCGGCCCGGGCCCCCTGCCCTCCAGCATGACCATGCTGGCGTTGCCCTGGGGGTCCAGGTCCACCAGGAGCGTCCGGTGGCCGAGCCGGGCCAGCCCGGCGGCGGTGTTGATGGCGCTGGTGGACTTGCCCGCCCCGCCCTTCTCCGACAGCCAGGCGATCCGTCGCATGGATAGGCTCCCTCCCTCAAAGGAGATCGGCCGCGGCACCCCGGGGCTTGAGGGCCGAGGTCCCGAGTCACCCGAGGGCGACGGGGCCGAGGGGCCGAGGTCCCGCCGGGCGATGGTCCCCGGGCCCTCCGGGACCGGGGGCCATCGGTCCCTCGGCCCCCGGGTCCCGGAGGGCCAGGGTTCCCAAATCTTCGGGGACCGGGGGCCATCGGTCCCTCGGCCCCCGGGTCCCGGAGGGCCAGGGTTCCCAAATCTTCGGGGACCGGGGGCCATCGGTCCCTCGGCCCCCGGGTCCCGAGGTGCCAGGGTGCCAGGGGATATAAGGGCTTGGGCCCTCCGGCGCCTGAGGTCCGAAGCTCCACGGCTCCTGGGTCCCGATGGCCCGGAGTACTCGGGTCCCGAGGTGACCAGGTCCCACGAACCCGAGGTCCCTTGGCCCTCGGGTTCCACGGTCCCACGGAGCGATGGCCCCTTGGCACTCCCGCCCCGAGGGGCCCAAGGGCGCCGGTCCGTCGGCACCTCGGGACCGGCGAACCTGGGAGCCGAGGCGCTCGGGGACTTGGGGACTTGAGCACTCGGGATCTTCGGGGCCGAGGGGCTCGGGGACCGGCCTGGCGGTCGCGGCCGACACCGCAATCCGCGCCGTGTCCCCGAGTCCCTTGAACGCCAACCGAGCCCATCGGGGACCGCCGGGCCCCGATCGATCGGGATGGCACGGCGGCAATAAAGCGGCCCCCCGGCGTTGGGACGCCGGGGGGCCGTGGGACCCGGGCCGCCGGGCCTGTCCGGTTCATCGTGCCGATGGACGATCGTCCCCGGGGCAGGGGAGGGGCCCGGGAGCGAGGGGGGCGCAAAAAGACGACCCCCAATGCGTCTCTCGACGCACGAGGGGTCGCGGGGCCCGGGCCACGGGAGAAAGCCATCATAGGGCCTGCCCTGTTCGGGCGTCAACGAATGCAGGATTGATTCATCCCATCATCACCCATCATCACCCGACATCCTCGACTCCCACCCGGATGGCACCCGGATGCGTCTCGTCCAGGTCGATCATCATCGGCTCGCGGTAGACGGCGACAATGTTGGTGCGCGGCTCGTAGCGCATCACGTCGTCGGCCAGGACGTAGACGCTCCCCCCGGTCCGGACGGCCCGGGGGACGAAGTAGTCTTCCTCGGAGTCGCGGGCCCTCCGGCCCTCCGGCGCGATCAGGTCGAAGAGGGCCTGGATCCGCGAGGCCAGGTTCTCCTCGGCCGAGTCGAACGCCTCGTCGGCCTGGCCGAGCAGGAGGATCCAGGCCCGATGCTCGGCCAGCTCGGCGTCGGTCCGGGGGTGGGCCGGCTCGGGCAACCTCGGGTAGGACTCGTGGACCGCCGACCAGAGGGCGTTGGCCTCCTCGTGGCGGGCGATCGCCGCGGCGAGCATCCGTCGGGCCAGCTCCTCGCGCCAGGCGGGCGTGGCCGGGTCGGGCTCCCCCTCGGGCAGCACGGGCCCCTCGCGGTCGATCAGCATGGGGCACCGCGGAACGCGTCGAAGGGGATGGGGGCGAGCCGGGGCAGGTCCCAGCCGCCGGGGTCCGCCGGGGGCGATACGATGGACATGGTTGGGTTCCTCGGTGGATCGGTGGGGGAGGGGGGAAGAGGCCGGCCGCCCGGCGGGTCGGCCGGGGGCTCAGTCGTCCTCGCCGAGCCGCCGGGACAGGTCCCCGGCCAGGTCGCGGCGGTTGTCGTCGTACACGATGACGGTTTGCACATTCTTATGGCGTGTCCATTTCTGGACCGCACGGACGTCGCCGTTGGTCAATTCGAGCAAACGGGTTGCGCCGGAGTGTCTCAATCCGTGCGGCCGGGCCCCCTCGAAGACCCCGGCGAAGTTCCCGATGTCGCGGATGAGGTTGTAGGTCTGTGCGTAGCTCATCCGCCGGGCGCCGGGGCGGGGGGCCCGGATGGCGGTGTCGAAGGAGATGTACACGAAGGCCGGGCCCGGCCAGTCGCCCCGGTGGGCGAGCCACCCGGCCAGGGCCGCGGCCGTCGGGCCGTTGATCGTGATCCACTCGCGGTCCTTCCTCCCCTTGCCGACCACGGCCACCCGGTCGCCCGGTCGCCCGCGAGGTCGACGTCGGCCAGGTCGAGCGCCAGCACCTCCGCGGCCCGGAGCCCGCAGTCGTGCATCAGCCGCAGCAGGGCCACCGAGCGGGCCCCGACCGCCGAGCCGGTGGCCGCCTCGCCGGCGGCATAGGCCAGCATCCTCAGCCACCCGTCGTGGCCAGGGCCGGCGGTGTCCCTATACGTCTCCGTGGGCAGGACGTCGACCTCGAGCTCCCAGTCGATCAGGCCGAGCCTCCGGCCCAGCTTGACCAGGCGGCGGAGCGAGGCGAGCCGGCGGTTGACCGTCGCCGCCGCGTTCCCCAGGTCCGCCATGTCCCGCTTGAACCCCATCGCCAGGGCGTTGGCCTGGGCCGCCGTGCCCGAGAGAAAGAGGAGGCAGACCCGCGACGGGTCGGGGTCGGCCAGGTAGATGCAGAAACGCCGGATGTCCTCCTTCCGCGACTTCTCCGTGTTCGGGCACCGGGAGTCGGCCAGGAGGGCGAGGTACGGGTCGACCCCGCGGACGGCGGGGAGGGATGCGGCGGCCCTCGGCCGTCGGGCGGGGGCGGCCGGGAGTCGCGGGGCGGCGGGGGCGGGCAGGCGGTCCGCGGCGGGATCGCCCTTCGAAGTTCGGGCCATGGTCGGGTTCCTCGGGTGGATCGGTGGGGGAGGGGCCGGCCCGGACGCCCCGGGCCGGCCGGCGGCGGGGGTCAGGCGTTCGCGCGGCGGGCCTCGACGCAGCCCACGGCCTCGATCCGCTCGGAATCGGGCCAGCCCTCGCCCGGCAGCGTGAACGCCTCGTCCCGCCGCTCGGCGGCCCGGCGGTCGATCTCCAACTGCTCCTCGCGCTCCCGCCGGATCAGCGCCATCAGGCCGTCGGCCCGCCCGATGATGAAGTCGGCCCGGCGGAGCACGCCGAAGTCCGCCGGGGGCTCGGGGAACTCGCCGGCCAGGCCGAGCGTGAACCCCGCCCAGTAGGCTTCGGACTCGGCGGTCGGGGTGAAGTCGGGCCCGGCCGTCGGGCCCGTCTCGACCGGGTCCGGGCCGCCGTCAGGCCCGGGCCCCAACTCCCAGGCGTCGGCGTCGGTGCAGGTCGGCCAGGAGTCCCGGGGGTTGGCGGGCGGGGTCGGGTTGACGACCGGGGCGGCGAGGGTCAGAGTGCTCATGGATCGGGTCCTTTCCTCGTGATTGGGGTCGGGTTCGTCCACCGGGGCCGGTCGGGAGGTGAGATTCCCGACCGGCCCTACCTTCGTTTCAGGCGATCGCGGCAGCCCGCCGATCGATGACCGCCGAGGCGGACCGCTCGGCCATCAGGCCGTGGCGGGCGACGGCCAGGCGGCGGGCCTCGGCCCGGGCGGCGGCGGCTTCCCGCCGGGTCGCCGCGTCGAGCAGGCCGACGACCCGGGCCAGCTCGGCGTCGAGCCGGGCCAGCTCCTCGCGGCGGAGCCGACTCGCCCACAGGACCTGGGCGGTCGAGCCATCCAGGGCAGGGAGCCCCGGCTTGAACTCGGCAGGGGCCATCGGCATGAACTGGCCACCGCGATAGAACAGGCCGTTGATCGGGGAAACCGCCCCACCCTTCGGAGCCCGATTGCTAAAACGGTCGGCCCGGTTCACGGCGGTCGTCATCATCGGGCTCCTCGTCTCGTGATCGTCTCCTCGCCTCTACACCCTAAGTATACCTAAATCAACCTTTGAGTCAACAGGAACTTCTAGGTTTTTTCAGATATCTCCACTTGGGTTGATCTATGACCAATCTTCCGGTATGCTTCGGTTGATATTGCTACCTTCATCCGAGGGACACATGGCCAAGAAAAAAGCAGCAGAACCGCCCAAACCCGACATAGTCGTGACCAGGCCGAAAGGGCAGGTGTCGGTAATCAGCCTAAAGGGGACCGACGCTTACCGCGAATGGCTCGCGGGAGAGTCCAGGCGGACCCACATCCCGGCCGCCTCGATCGTCCGGCTTGGGCTGGCGGTGTGGGCGTCGCAGAACGGTGGGAAGACCCCCCCCGAGAAATGAGGAGACATCATGGCAACAGCCAACAAACTCCGGCCTAAGCAAAAATTCAATCCGGAAGCCAGCGCCGATACGAATCAATCTAATGTTCAAATCAACAAAATAACAAACATTAAGATATCTAATAAGCAAAGAAGATTAATTCGACGAGTGATACCTCCTGGGCCCATCGCCAACGCCATCCGCAAGGCTATTGAGGAGTACCATCGCGGCCAGTGGGCGATTGCCAATGCAATCGGAGTCTGTGAGTACACCATTGGGGATTTCGTATCGAATGGCAGAAACTTGACCCTTGCGACGGCCGAGCGTCTCGCCGCCTTCTTTGGGATTGGGCTCGGCAACGACGTCCGCACACCGACGGGGTCAATCATTACCGACCTGCGATCGGGGGTCGGAATCGACCCCCGGAGAACTTGTGTCATCGCGAAGGCGGCCGGAATCCACAAGTCTTCACTGTGCAGATTCGTCCGCGATGACAAGGGCCTTGACCTCCCAACAGCCGAGCGTCTCGCTTCCGTCCTCAACCTACAAGTGGTGATCGCAGAGAAGTCCCATACGAAGGCTGACCCCACACCCGATCCCCTGGGGCCCTTGCTGGACCACCTGCGATCGGCGGTCGATTCCGACCCCCGGAGCACTTACGCCATCGCGAGAGCGGCCGACGTATCTAGCCGGAACCTCAAAGGATTTATCCTCCGCGAGCGAACACTCAAATTGGCGACGGCCTTCAAGGTCTACAAAGCCTTGGGCGTCGAGCCGCATCTGGCGAAGCTTTATTTCCCTTTGCCCGAGGTCGCCGACCTGACTGAAGTCCCGGCCCCGGACGACCATCCCCATGAGCCCAGCCCCTGGGACGATTGGGACGCGAGCACCTGCCCGGTCCATGTCCGGGAGGATGGGCACCTGGTCGTCTTCGGGAAGGACAAGGGGCCGCTGAGGTCCGAGAACGCTACCCAACTTACTTTCGAACTCGCGCGGCGGTACCTCCCCGATAGACGGGGTGGTCTCAACAAGAACACATTACTCCTTCAATTCGGCACTGGCGCTCGTGGCCTGTTCGCCCGTCTCAAGGGGATCGACGCGGACTGCGAGGCGGCATTCCAGCCACCAAGCCCGAATAAGGTCGGGCCCTACGGGATTTGGCGACCCAGCGACTGATCCATTTATGCGGTGTGTGCACATCCCAAGGAAGACGCGCACGTTCGCGGGCCCACTTGGAAATCGGCGCGATGTAGGATCGTTCGAAGTTGAAAAGGCCGCCGGCCCGTTGGCCGGCGGCCCATGACGGTCGGGTAACCCTGCCAAGAGAATCCCGACCACCTGCCACCTGTCAGGAGGCACCCGCCATGATCGCCTTTTCATCGTGGCCACGCCAGCGCATCCGCCGGCCATTCGGACGACCACGTCCGCCCGGCGGTGGCCCGTGGCGTCGATCGCCCCATCTGCTATGCTGGTCGTCGGCGGTCCCGATCCGGGCCCGCCGCGCAAGGACGAGGCCCACCGTTGTCAGCGGTGGGCCCCGCGTGATTTCTCACCGTGGTCCCGTGGCGATGTTAACGCCTCGGTCCCTGAACCCTACCCCTAACGCAGAGGGATGTGGCCCGTGCATGGCAGTATAAGCCGCCCGCCGGGCCGGGTCAAACCCGGCCCCACCGCTCCACGCCCGCAGGTCGAGGCCGCACCGCCAGAGACGCCCCGGGCCCCCGACGAACGCGACATCGCCGGCTGGCTGGCCGTGCTCATCGACCCCGGCCAGGTCGTCGAGATGAGGGTCCCCAAGGCCACCCGGCCGGGATCCGGCCGCCCCACCACCATCGTCCGGTTCTTCGAGGCCGGGCAGCTCCTGGAGATGGCCCGCGAGGCGCTACGGCTCTCCGGGCATGCCCCGGCGGTCTACTTCACCCTCAACCCGGTCCGCCCCGAGCTGGCCGGCGGCAAGAAATCGGCGGGGGACGCCGACATCCTCCACCGAAACCTGCTCCTGGTCGATTGCGACCCGAGGCGCGACCCGGGGGCCCGCGACGCCGCGAGGCGCGCGGCCAAGGAGCAGGGCCGGGAATTCGAGGGGCTCTCGGCCACCGACGCCGAGAAGGCCGCATCGTTGGCCACAGCCATCGCGGTGCGGGATGACCTCAGGGCCCGGGGCTGGCCCGAGCCGGTGCTGGCGGACTCGGGCAACGGCTACCACCTGATCTACTCGATCGACCTGCCCAACGACGTGGTGAGCCGCGACCTGGTCAAGGCGATGCTGGAGAACCTGACCGCCCGCTTCCGCTCGCCGGAGGTGGACGTCGACACCACCGTCTTCAACGCCTCGCGCATCGTCAAGCTCTACGGCACGGCGGCCTGCAAGGGAGAGGCGACCGCCGAGAGACCCCACCGGATCTCCCGCGTCCTCAAG
>JAABUZ0100005194.1_pt1 | contig 17299 bp, 31 predicted proteins | sample 5562091 | NCBI WGS metagenome assembly JAABUZ01 (sample SAMN12813069, study PRJNA571459) | rock metagenome | isolation source: Antarctica rocks | place: Antarctica: Victoria Land, Linnaeus Terrace sud | collected 2015-12-21
AGCTGATCACGCCGGTGGCGATGGACAAGGGGCTGCGCTTTGCCATTCGCGAGGGCGGACGCACCGTCGGCGCCGGCACCGTTACCGAAATCGTCGGGTAGTCAGAGACAAATGAAAGTTGCTGGGCGGGCGCTTCTATTCGGGAGCGCTCCCCGGCAAGAAAAACGATAACAGAAATGAAAGAACGTATTCGCATTCGATTGAAAGCGTACGACCACCGGATTCTGGATCAATCGACAGGCGATATTGTCGATACAGCCAAACGTACCGGCGCTTCCGTGGCGGGGCCGATTCCGCTGCCTACCCTGAAGAACCGCTACACGGTGCTGCGGTCGCCGCACGTTGACAAGAAGTCGCGAGAGCAGTTCGAGATTCGCACGCATAAGCGCCTGCTCGATATTTTGGAGCCGACGCAGGACACGGTGGATGCGTTGATGAAGCTTGATCTTCCGGCGGGCGTGGACGTGGAAATCAAGGCGTTCGGGAAAAAGTAAACGCAAGGGATAAGAAATGAGTCCAGGAATTCTCGGCAAGAAAATTGGCATGACGCAGGTGTTTAACGCGGATGGGCAAGTGGTGCCCGTGACGCTGGTGAAGGCTGGCCCCTGCGTGGTGACGCAGCGTAAAACACCGGCTATTGACGGCTATGATGCCGTGCAGCTAGGCTTTGTGGAGTACGCCAAAAAGCAGAACAAGCCGATGACGAAGCACCTAGCAAAGTCGGGCGCCGAGGGCGTCAAGTTTCTGCATGAGTTTCATCTCGGCCAGGGCAGCGGTGATCTGAAGGCGGGCGACCGCGTGCTGGCGGAAGAGTTCAAGCCGAAAGATGTTGTGGACGTGATCGGCACCAGCAAGGGCCGGGGTTTTGCCGGTATTGTGAAGCGTCATCACTTTCGCGGCGGTCCGGCTTCGCACGGTTCCATGTTCCATCGCGCGCCGGGATCGATTGGCGCGTCGAGCTTTCCTTCGCGCGTGTTTCCCGGCATGAAAATGGCGGGCCGCATGGGAAACGCGCAGGTGACTGTGCGCAATTTGGAGATTGTCAGCGTGGATACCGAAGACAACGTGATTGCCGTGAAGGGCGCCGTTCCGGGGCCTAACGGCGGTTATGTGATGGTCCGGCGGTCTAAGCGGTAGGCGGGAAGCAAACGATGCCGAATGTAAATGTAATTGATCTAAATAACGCCACGGTTGGTTCGCTGGAGTTGTCGGACGCGGTGTTCGGCGCTGAAATAAACGAAGACCTGTTGTACGAGGCGGTGCGGCAGCATACGGCCACACGGCGGTCCGGAACAGCGTCGACGAAAACGCGGCACGAGGTTTCGGGTTCGGGCAAAAAACTGTGGAAGCAGAAGGGCACGGGCCGGGCGCGTATGGGCTCGATCCGGTCGCCGCTGTGGCGGCATGGCGGCACCACTCACGGACCCCAACCCCGCAGCTATGCGTACAAGCTGCCGCGCAAGATGCTTCTAGGCGCTTTGCGCTCGGCTTTGTCGGCCAAAGTTCGTGATGGCGAGCTGCGGGTTGTGCAAGCCTTCAATTTGAATGACCACAAGACGAAAAACCTGCAGCGCGTTTTTGGGACATTGCAGATCAAAAAGACGGTGTTGCTGGTGGAAACGGGCGAGAACACCAATCTGCAGCGGGCTTCCCAGAATCTGCAGGGCGTCAAGCTGGTGGCTAGCAGGGATGTTAATGTTTACGACTTGTTGAAGTATCAGGAAGTGTTGCTGACCGAAACGGCGGCGCGTAAGCTTTCGGAGGGTTTAGCAAAATGAACGTCTATGATGTGATCCGGCGGCCGCTTATTACCGAAAAGGGCCACGCGCAAAGGGAAGCGGACCGCACCTTGTGTTTCGAAGTACACCCGAATGCCAATAAGATTCAGATCAAACAGGCGGTGGAGACGGTATTCAAGATCAAGGTCGAGAATGTCCGGACCAGCAATTATGCCGGTAAGCTGCGTCGTCGCGGCCGGTTCACCGGTTACGCTTCGGATTGGAAGAAGGCGTATGTCCGCTTGCAGGCAGGACAAAAAGTGCCTGAGTACGCGGATATTTAAGGAGAAAGCAAGCACGCCATGCCTATAAAAAGTTTTAGTCCCACAACGCCGACGCGGCGCTTTCAGACTTACCTGACGCGTGAGGATATTACCAAAGACCGTCCTGAAAAATCGCTGGTTGAAGGCAAGAAGCGCACGGGCGGCCGTAATGCTCACGGCCTGACTTCCATGCGGTTTCGCGGGGGCGGAGCTAAACAAGCCTATCGCATCATCGACTTTAAGCGCGATAAAACCGGCATCAACGCCAAGGTAGCGTCGATTGAGTACGATCCGAACCGCTCGGCCCGTATTGCTTTGCTGCATTATGTGGATGGCGAGAAGCGATACATTATTTGCCCGGTTGGTTTGGAAGTAGGCGGTACGGTGACTTCCGGGCCGACCGCTGACATTCTGATCGGCAATGCTCTTCCGCTTAAGAACATTCCCGCCGGTACGGTGGTTCATAACATTGAGCTGAAACCGGGCAAGGGCGGGCAGATGGCTCGTTCGGCGGGGGCGCAAGCTCAGTTGGTGTCGAAAGAGGGCGGTATCGCTTTGCTGAAGCTGCCTTCCGGCGAGGTGCGCCGGGTGCAGATCGAGTGCATGGCGACCGTTGGGCAGGTAGGCAACGTCGAGCATGAGAACGTGTCGCTCGGCAAAGCAGGCCGCAGCCGCTGGTTGGGCAAACGCCCGCATAATCGCGGCGTTTCCATGAACCCGGTGGATCACCCCCACGGTGGCGGCGAAGGTAAAACTTCCGGCGGCCGTCATCCGGTCACGCCTTGGGGACAGCCGACGCGTGGTTACAAGACGCGCAACAACAAGCGGACGGATCGCTGGATTGTGACGCGCAAGGCGAAGAAGCGGTAAGGACCGGAGAAGGAATCGTACATGAGTCGATCGCTGAAAAAGGGACCGTTCACGGACGACCACCTGATTAAAAAGGTGGAAGACCTGAACAACAAGAATCAGAAAACGGTGGTAAGGACTTGGTCGCGCCGTTCCACCATCGTGCCGGATTTTATTGGGCATACGCTGGCAGTACATAACGGCAAGAAGTTTATTCCGGTCTATGTGACCGAAAACATGGTGGGCCACAAACTAGGCGAGTTCTCGCCCACGCGGACCTTCAAGGGCCATGCGGCGAAATCCACGGAAAAGGCGGCGCGATAGTTATGGCGGATCAAAAACAGGTTCTCGCGAAAGCGGAAGCGCGTTATATCCATGTATCGGCGCAGAAAGCCCGCTTAGTCGTGGATATGATCCGGGGCCGGCAGGCGGGTGACGCCATTGTTGTGCTCGGGGCCGTGAACAAGCGTATTGCGCCCGTCATCGAACAAGTGCTGCGGTCCGCGATCGCCAACGCGGAGAACAAATCGACCGACGTAGATGTAGACCGTTTGTTTGTGGCGGAAGCTTACGTTAACGAGGGGCCTCGCCAGAAACGAATTCGACCGGCGCCGATGGGCCGTGCTTACCGTTATCAGCGCCGCACGTCGCATATTGTTGTGAAACTCGGCGAGCGAGCCGAAGAAGCGGAAGAGGCATAAGAGAATGGGTCAGAAGGTACATCCGTACGGGTTCCGCTTAGGTATAACGAAAACCTGGCGTTCGCGCTGGTTTGCCAAGCAGGATTATTCCAAGCTCCTGCATGAAGATCTGCAATTGAAGGAATCTCTTCTTTCGCGGTTGAAAGCGGCAGGTATCAGCTCCATTGAAGTGGACCGGCCCGGCAATAAACTGCGGATTACGATCCGCACTTCCCGTCCGGGAATTGTGATTGGGCGTAAAGGCGCCGAGATTGAAAAGCTGAAGGGTGATCTCGCCAAGAAGACCAAGCGCGAGGTTTTTATCGATATTCAGGAAGTACACCGGCCTGAGCTGGATGCGCAACTGGTGTCGGAATCGATTGCGCTGCAATTGGAAAAGCGCGTGGCGTTCCGCCGGGCGATGCGGAAGTCGGTGGACTCAGCGCTGCGTTTTGGCTGCAAAGGCATCAAGGTTCGCGTGTCGGGCCGTTTGAACGGAGCGGAGATCGCCCGCAGCGAATGGTATTTGCAGGGCCAACTGCCTCTGCACACCTTGCGCGCGGATATTGATTACGGGTTCAGCCAGGCGTACACTACCTACGGCGTCATTGGCGTTAAAACGTGGATTTACAAAGGCGAGGTGCTGGAGGCCGGTAATCGCCGCAATACATTGCGCAACGAAGGGGAGCCGCGCCGCCGCCGCCGCGATGACCGGGGAGATCGGGATCGCGGAGATCGTGGCGGTGATTTTGGCCGACCCCGGCAGCAGCCGCCAGCCCAAGTGCAGGCGCACGCTCCCGAGCCGACGGGACCGGTTGTGCAGCAGGCTCCCGGCGAGCTGCCGAAACCTGCCGCCAGCGCACCCGTGATTCCGCCGCTAGCTCCCGTTTCCCCAGCTTGGAAGCAGGAAAGCAACAAACCAGCCAGTGAAGCAGCGGAGAATCGTGTCTCCGAGAATAACAGCGGCGAAGAAGGAAAGGCAAACGAGTAAGCGGTTCGCGCTTACCAGTGTTTGAGAACGGAATAAACGCTATGTTGATGCCAAAGAAGGTCAAGTACCGCAAGCAGCAGCGCGGCCGTATGATGGGCAAGGCCTGGCGCGGCTCGGCGCTTTCTTTCGGAGAATTCGGGCTGAAGGCCATGGAATGCGGTTGGGTGACAAACCGCCAGATTGAAGCGGCGCGTATTGCCATGACACGTTTCATTAAGCGCGGCGGCAAGGTCTGGATTCGGGTCTTTCCGGATAAGCCGATTACCAAGAAGCCGCCGGAAACCCGTATGGGAAAAGGCAAGGGTGCGCCCGAAGCTTGGGTGGTGGTGATTAGGCCCGGTAAGGTGCTCTTTGAAATGGAGGGGGTTTCGCTGGAAACGGCGACCGAAGCGATGCGGCTTGCAGCTATGAAACTCTCGGTTCCCACCAAGTTCGTCGCGCGCAATGTGGCCACGGAGTCTTTGGCGGCGAAGGTCGGGTAAGCGGAGATTCAATGAAAGCAGATAAGATTCGAAACAGCGACGCCACGGAGTTGCAGCGGCAGGTCCAGGATACCCAGGAGCAGTTGTTCCGTTTGCGTTTCCAGATGGGCATGGGGCAGATGGAAGGGTTGAAGAAGTATCGCACCTTGAAAAAGGACCGCGCGCGCATGCTAACCGTGCTGGGCGAAAAGCAGCGGAATGGCGAGACGCCGCAAGCTGTGACGGCTGGCAGCGGCGTGAAGAAATCAGGGAAGAAGTAAGGCGAGTACGCAAACAATGGCGGCAGCGACGACAGAAGCAATACCTCACATAACGGGGCATAAGAACGAAAAAGTAGGCGAGGTGATCTCGACAAAGATGGCAAAAACCATCGTGGTTGAGGTAACTCGACGGGTACCGCATCCGGTTTACAAGCGAATTGTCAACAAGCGCAAGAAATTCTATGCGCACGATGAGCAGGGCACTGCCAAAGTGGGCGATGTGGTGCGAATTATCGAGTGCCGTCCTTTGAGCCGTCTAAAACGTTGGCAGTTGGGCAGCGTGCTGCGGCAGGCCGTGCAGGTGGGCGTGGAACATCCGGCGCTCGAGACCAGCGCTGATACCCGCGTCAAGAAAACAGTTAAAAGGAAGTAATTTGGCGGGCTGGTGGCTTGTTTGCTGTAAAGTGGGCAAGCCTCCGGTTCAGCACAATTTAGGAGAAACGTCATGATAGGGATGCGAACCATGTTGGAGGTGGCCGATAATAGCGGCGCGCGCAAGTTGCAGTGCATCTTGCCCCGCGGCGGCGATCTCGGGCTTCGCGCTGGCTTGGGCGATGTGATCACCGCGAGCGTAAAAGAGGCAGCGCCCGATTCCGCTATTAAAAAGGGCAAAGTGGTTCGATGCGTGGTGGTGCGCATGCGCAAGGAAACGCGACGCCCGGATGGCAGCTACATCCGTTTCGATTCAAACGCCGCCGTGCTGATTAACGAAGTCGGTGAGCCGGTGGGAACGCGCGTGTTCGGGCCGGTGGCTCGTGAGCTGCGCGACAAGCGTTTCATGAAGATTGTGTCGCTCGCGCCGGAGGTGATTTAAGTCATGCCGAAAGTTGCTTATCAACGCCGCCAGGAGCGCGGTGACCGTCCGCCCATGCGCATCAAAATCAAAAAAGATGATTTGGTGCGGGTGATTGCCGGTCGCGATAAAGGGAAGACCGGCAAGGTTCTGGACGTGGACCGCTTTAAAGGCAAGGTGACGGTGGAAGGGGTGATGGTGGTGAAGCGCCACACGCGTCCGAATCCCGCCAAACAGATTAAGGGCGGCGTGGCGGAGAAGCCGATGCCGATCCATGTGTCCAACGTGATGATGCTCACTTCCGGCGGGGTTCCGACCCGCATCGGTTACAAGATGGAGACGATCGGCAATACCGTGCGCCGCGTTCGCGTGGCCCGCAAGGGCGGCGAAACGCTGGATAAGAAATAGGCAGGGTTCCAGGCCGTTTGGAATCGGCCGAGAATAGAAAACAATGGCAAAAAATACAGACACAAACGCGGACGCGAAAGCCAAAGGCCGTAAATCCGAAATCCGCTCGGGCGCGGATACCCGCCCGGCGGAGGGACGCCCCCGCAGCGCTAGCGGCGGCAAGGCGCGTCTTCGGGAACATTATCTGAAAAGCGTTACTCCAGCCATGAAACAGGATTTCGGCTACAAAAATCCGATGGCGGTCCCAAAGGTGGAGAAAGTGGCCATTAATATCGGCATGGGTGAAGCGACGGGCAACAGCAAGCTGATGGACAGCGCCGTGAATGAACTGGGCGCGATTGCCGGTCAGAAACCGGTAGTCACCCGCGCTAAGAAATCGATTGCGGCTTTTAAGCTGCGAGAGGGTATGGCGATTGGCTGCATGGTAACTTTGCGCGGCGACCGGATGTATGAGTTTCTGGACCGGCTCATGAATGTAGCGCTGCCGCGTGTTCGTGATTTTCGGGGTGTTTCGCCAAAGTCTTTTGACGGTCGCGGGAATTACACCCTGGGCCTCAAGGATCAGTTGATTTTCCCCGAGATCGATTACAACAAGGTGGATAAAACGAAGGGCATGAATATCAGCATCACCACCACGGCAAAGACGGATGCCGAAGGGCTCGCGCTCTTGCGGCACATGGGCATGCCGTTCCGTCAATAAGGACAGCTTTAAATGGCAACTACCGCAAAGATCGCAAAAGAAGTAAAGAAACTGGCCGCTATTGAAGTGGCTAAAAAGGCTGGGGTGACCGTAAAGTTTCCGACCCGCCTGCGCAACCGCTGCAAGAACTGCGGCCGGCCGCGCGGGTTTCTCCGCAAGTTTTCCTTGTGCCGCATCTGCTTCCGCAATTTTGCCTTGTCCGGTGAAATTCCCGGCGTGACCAAGGCGAGTTGGTAAGCGGAACGGTAGATTCTTGGGCTTGGCGCAATGACGCCGGGCTATAACTTAAGATTTTCAACAATGTTAGGTGCTGAAAGGTAAGAAATGACAGCAGACCCCATTGCCGATATGTTGACGCGCGTGCGCAACGCGATTATCGCGCGCCACGCCAAGGTGGACGTACCGGCTTCCCGCTTGAAGAATGAGATTGCCCGCATTTTGCGCGAAGAAGGCTATATTCTCAATTACAAACTGACGGAAGAAGGAGCCAAACGGTTCATCCGTCTATACTTGAAGTACACTCCGTCGAATCTGCCCGTGATCTCGCGTATTGAGCGTGTGTCCCGGCCTGGTTGCCGCGTGTATGTCGGCAGCAAGGAAATTCCTCGTATTCTGGGAGGCTTGGGAATCAATATCCTGACCACGCCGAAAGGCGTGATGACGGGAAACACAGCTCGCAAAGAGGGCGTGGGCGGCGAAGTTCTGTGTCAAATCTGGTAAGGATCGTAAAACAATGTCACGAGTAGGAAATAAACCCATTCCCCTGCCGAAAGGGGTCAAAATTACGATTGGAAACCAGTTGGAAGTGGAAGGTCCGAAGGGCAAGCTCGCCGTGCCGATTCCAGCAGGTATCCGGATTGAGCAGCAGGACAGCACGCTGCAATTGGTGCGCGAGAGCGATAAACTAGCCGCGCTTCATGGCCTAACCCGCGCTCTCGCGGCTAATGCCGTGCAGGGCGTATCGACCGGTTTTACTCGCGAGATGGATATTGTCGGCACCGGATTCCGCGCGGACGTCAAGGGCCAGGTGGCGACCTTCACGCTCGGCTATTCGCATCCCATTGAATTTCTGCTGCCGAAGGGCGTCGATCTCAAGGTTGACAAGCAAACGCACTTGGTCCTGACCGGCTACGACCGTCAGGTGGTGGGCCAGATTGCTTCGCAAATCCGCGCTTTGCGTCCGCCCGATCCGTATAAGAACAAGGGAGTGCGGTACGTCGGGGAAGTGCTTCGCAAAAAGGCGGGCAAGACGGGAGCGGGAGGTAAGTAATGGCAAAGGAATCAAGAGACCAAATCCGTCAGCGCATTCACAAGCGCATTCGCAGCCGAGTCGCCGGCACGCAGGAGCGTCCGCGCTTAGCGGTGTTTCGCTCCTTGAACCACATTTATGCGCAGTTGATCGACGACGGTCCGGGCCACACGGTAGCGGCGGCGGCTACGACCGAAAAGGATCTGCGCGGCAAGGGCGGCAACGTGGAAGGCGCGAAGCTAGTCGGGAAAGTGGTCGCCGAGCGCGCCAAGAACAAGGGCATCACGCGTGTTGTCTTTGATCGCGGCGGTTATCTTTATCATGGCCGCGTGAAGGCATTAGCCGAGGCAGCCCGTGAAGCAGGACTGGAGTTTTAAACAATGACGTCGAACAGTACGGGCAAGCGGATTGACTCGCAAAACCTCAATTTGAAAGAGCAGGTTGTCAGCATCAATCGCGTGACCAAGGTGGTCAAGGGCGGTAAAAACATGAGCTTCTCCGCTTTGGTTGTGGTAGGCGACACCAACGCTAAAGTGGTGGGATTCGGAACGGGCAAGGCCAAGGAAGTTCCTTCCGCAATCAAGAAGGGCATCGAGGCGGCTAAAAAGAACCTGCGCAAGGTGAATGTCCTGGAGACTACGATCCGGCACCCTGTTCTGGGCCGGTTCGGCAGCGGACTGGTGCTGTTGAAGCCTGCTCCGGAAGGAACGGGCGTAATTGCGGGCGGTCCGGTGCGCGCCGTCATTCAAGCTGTGGGTATTCCGAATGTGCTGACGAAATCAATCGGCTCGCATAATGCCCATAACGTCGTGAAAGCGACGATTGCCGCTCTGGAGCAGCTTTGCGATAAGGCGGCGATTGCGGATATGCGCGGTCTGCCGATTGAAAAGTTATAAAGCGGAGGCGCAAGGAAAATGGCGGAAGGCAAAATCAAAATCAAGCTGGTGCGTAGTGTAATCTGCACGCCGCAAAAGCATAAAAACATTGTCAAGTCGTTGGGCTTGCATAAAATCAATCGAGTGGTGGAGCGTCCCGACACGCCCGGTTTCCGGGGCATGGTCGCCAAGGTGCCGCACTTACTCGAAATCGTGAAGGAATAGGTTTTTAGGATTAATCAGCCGAGTGCGCTTGCGCCTATGCGCCGGGCGTGCGATCTCAGGTAAAGAACATGAATCTAAGCAATTTACGTCCGCCCAAGGGCCAAGTTCATAAAAAACGGCGTCTCGGTCAAGGCATGGGTACCGGTCGCGGCAAGTATGCGGGCCGCGGCGCGAAAGGTGCCAAGTCGATTTCCGGTTACAGCAAGATGCGCGGTTTTGAGGGCGGCCAGATGCCGCTTCACCGGCGTTTGCCGAAGCGCGGATTTACGAACATCTTTCGTAAAGAGTACGCCATTATCAATGTCGGCACGCTGGAAAAGCTGGAAGGTGATACATTCAGTCCTGAGTCTTTGCTGGCGAGCGGCATCATCAAGAAACTGAACACCGGCCTTAAGATTCTCGGCAGTGGTGAGTTGACCAGGAAAATTACCGTGAAAGCGCACGTTTATTCAAAGTCGGCTCTCGAAAAGATTCAAGGGGCGGGCGGCAGCGCGGAGGTTCTCGCCACGCCGACTGCGGCGGCACCCTCCCAAGCGGAAGGAAATTAAGCGGATGAATTGCCGGTTTTCAGCACCGGCAGACGGACGGACTCGATGACAAAGTTTTTCGAAGCCCTTACCAATGTGTTCCGTATTCCGGATCTCCGGAAACGGGTCTTGTTCACTTTGGGCCTTTTAGCGGTTTACCGCGTGGGCGCTTACATCCCCACTCCTGGTATTGCGACAACGCGTTTTCAAGAGTTCTTTACCCGCAGCGCCGGCGGCGGATTTCTGGGCTATTTTGATCTGTTCAGCGGCGGCATGCTGCGCCGCATGACGATTTTTGCGCTCGGCATTACGCCGTATATCACTGCTTCCATTATTTTGCAGTTATTGACGGTCGTGGTGCCCACGCTTGACAAGCTACAGAAGGAGGGCGAACTCGGGCGGCGTAAAATCACGCAGTGGACTCGCTACCTGACCGTGGTGCTGGCTGTGATTCAGTCGGTCGGTATTGCGCTGGCGCTGCAGAATTCCGATGGCAACTTTGTGTTGCACCCCGGATTCGGTTTTATTGCCCTTACTACCTTGACGTTCACGACCGGCACGGCCTTTATCATGTGGCTGGGTGAGCAGATTACGGATCGCGGTATCGGAAACGGCATGTCGCTGATCATTTTCACCGGTATTTTGATCGGTCTGCCCGGCGCTGTCCGGAACATTTATACGAACACCTTTATCACGCACCAGTGGCATGTGCTGCAAATGCTTATCATTATCCTCGTGATGATCGCGGTGATCGGCTTTATTGTTCTGGTGGAACGCGGCGAACGCCGGATTCCGGTGCAGTACGCCAAACGCGTGGTAGGCCGTAAAATGATGGGTGGTCAATCTACCCATCTACCTTTAAAGGTCAACGCTGGCGGCGTCATTCCGATCATCTTTGCTTCTTCCTTGCTGGCTTTGCCAGCCACGGCATTGCAGTTTCCCGTCGTGAAAAACAGCCCGTGGCTGAGCAGCATGCTCGGTGCTCTAGGCGGTGCGGAACCCTTGTACTACTTAGCCTATATTCTGCTCATTGTATTCTTCTGCTTTTTTTACGTATCTATTATTTTTAACCCGAATGAAGCAGCGGACAACATGCGGAAGTACGGCGGATTTATTCCCGGAATTCGGCCCGGGAAGAACACAGCCGAGTACATGGACAAAATTCTATCCAAGATTACGGTGGTCGGCGGCTTGTACTTGTCGCTCCTGGCTTTGATCCCACAGATCATGATCTCGGGCATTAGACTGCAGCGCTTACCGGTGGTCGGGAACTTTATTGACACTTATTTTCCACGCTGGTTGTTAGACGGTCTGGGCGTGAACTTTTTCTTCGGCGGCACGTCATTGCTGATCGTGGTCGGCGTGGCCATGGATACGGTCAACCAAATTGAAGCGCAGTTAATTATGCGCCATTATGAAGGCTTCACCCCACGTGCGGGCCGGATTCGCGGACGACGGAATTGACGACACCTGCCCGAGACGCGCTGGTTCCCGCCATTATCCTGTTCGGATCGCCTGGTTCGGGAAAGGGAACGCAGGCCCGTTTGCTTCAGGGCTGCCTGCGCGGTCCTCACATCTCCACGGGCGACATGCTGCGCTCGCACATCCAGGCGGGAGACGCCATCGGGCATCAAACGGAGTTGCTGATCAAATCAGGCCGGCTCGTGGCGGACGAGATGGTTAACGAATTGGTCCAGCAGCGCTTGCAGGATGCCGACTGCCAGTTCGGGATTATTTTGGACGGGTACCCGCGAACGACTAATCAGGCAGAGGTTTTGCTGACATTCATGGGGAGTTTGGGATATCGGCCGGCCGTGGTACACTTGATGGTTGACTACGACAAAATCGTAGCCCGCCTGAGCGGTCGTCGTCAGTGCCCCGTTTGTGGAACCCTTTACAGCATGAAAACAAACCCGCCGAAGGTGGCGGGTATTTGTGATCTGGACGGAGCAAAACTGATGACCCGCGAAGATGATCGTGAATCGGTGATTCGTGAGCGTCTGAATCAGTACGAGTTGCAAACGCGTCCGTTGCTGGAATTTTTTCGGCAAGCGGGCGTGCCAATGCTGGAAATTAATGCCGCAGAAGCTTCGCCTGATCAGATTTCGCAGGAGATTTGCCGGTCACTCAATTCAGCGGGGTTGATGCTTGCGACGTCCGACGGCAGCGCGATCGGATTACGGTAGGTTGGCGATGATTGTACGGAGAAGCGCGGTAGAGCTGGAAAAGTTGCGTCGCAGCGGTTTGCTGGTCTACCGGATTCTGCAGGATTTGAAGCCGATGGTGGTGGAAGGCGCGACTACTCAGGATTTGGAAGTGGTAGCGGAAAAAATGATCGCGGAAGCGGGTGCGAAACCGGCTTTCAAAGGTTACTATTCGCAGGCTGCCGGAACCAAGTATCCCTATGTGCTATGCACTTCGGTGAACGAGGAAGTCGTGCATGGAATGCCTTCAGTTAAGCGGAAATTGAAGGCGGGCGATATTGTTTCCCTCGATACAGGCGTGCAACTGAACGGCTATTACGGCGATTCGGCGATCACGTTGGCTATCGGCGAGGTAAACGATTCCGTCAAGCGGCTGCTGAAGGTAACGGAGGAGAGCTTGGAACTGGCGATTGACCGGGTACGGGCCGGTAATCGTTTGTTTGACGTGTGCGGAACGGTGGAGAAGCATGTGGTTTCAAACGGTTTCTCGATTGTGCGCGAGTTTGTGGGCCATGGCATCGGAACTTCCTTGCACGAGGAGCCGCAAATTCCTAATTATGTGGATCGCCGCGGCGAGAATCCGCGCTTGAAACCGGGCATGGTTCTCGCGATTGAGCCGATGGTGAATGCTGGTAAGCCGGATACAACGGTGCTGGGCGACAAGTGGACGGCAGTGGCGAAGGATGGTTCCTACTCGGCGCACTTTGAGCACATGGTCGCCGTGACGGACAACGGCCCTTGGGTTTTATCCCGGCCCTAGCGGTTGGTTTGTGGCGGAAGCGGAAGGCGGCGCGGACGGGGAACGGACCGCCGTGGGTATTGTGGCCGAGCTTTTGCCAAGCGCGCTGGTGCGTGTCAGACTGGAAGGAGAGCATCAATTAATTGCTCATCTTCCTTCCGCGCAGCGGGCGAATTTTGTGCGCTTGCAGGTTGGTGACCGAGTGCGGATCGCGCTTTCGGCGCAGGACCGCACGCGAGGACGAATTGTAGAGTTATTGACGAAAGGCAGGATGCCATGAAGGTGCGAGCATCAGTAAAGAAATTGTGTGACAAATGCAAGGTGATTCATCGCTATGGCGTGGTGCGGATCAGTTGCAGCAATCCCAAGCATAAGCAGCGGCAGGGTTAAGAGGATTCGGTTATGGCGCGTATAGCAGGCATAGACTTACCAGCAAAAAAGCGGGCGGCTATTGGGCTGACCTATATCTACGGCATTGGACGGACCCGTGCCTTATCGCTTCTTCATCGAGCGGCTGTGGACCCGGAAAAAAAGGTCGGCGACCTTTCCGAAGAGGAAGTCAATCACCTTCGTAATTTGATTGAAGGCGAAGGAGCCATCGAGGGCGATCTCCGTAAGGAAGTCTCGATGAACATCAAGCGTCTGATGGAAATGGGCTCTTATCGCGGCTTGCGGCATCGCCGCGGCTTGCCGGCCCGCGGCCAGCGCACTCACACCAATGCGCGAACCCGCAAGGGACCGCGCAAGGGCACCGTGGCTGGCAAGAAAAAGGCGACGAAGACCTAATCACTGGGCTTTTCAAAAGGATTGTAGATGGCAAAGGCACCCGCAAAAACAGCATCAAAAAAGAAGAGTTTCAAGAAGAAGGAAAAGAAAAACGTTCCTTACGGCACTGTTCATATTCAGGCTTCGTTCAATAACACGATTGTGACCTTTACGGACCCGCTCGGTAATACGCTGGCCTGGTCCAGTTCCGGTTCGTTGGGATTTCGTGGATCGCGCAAAGGAACTCCTTTCGCCGCTCAGCAGGCTTCCTTGACTGCCGCGAATAAAGCGAAGGAGACCGGCTTGCGAGCGGTGGAAGTGCGCGTGGCGGGTCCTGGTTCCGGTCGCGAGTCAGCGGTTCGCGCGCTGGCCACGGCGGGAATTGAAGTGCGGGGCATTAAAGACGTGACCCCTATTCCCCACAACGGTTGCCGTCCGCCGAAAAAGCGCCGCGTTTGATTTTTGATAGTGAAAGTTAAGCGGGAGGAAGGCCCCTCGGCTGTAAACCGCACCTGGACAGCGGCGATCCCCTCGCCGCATTTTGGAGGTTATGTAATTGGCACGTTATAGTGGCCCTGTTTGCCGGCTTTGCCGGCGTGAGGGCATGAAATTGTTTCTGAAAGGCGAGCGCTGCCATTCGGAAAAGTGCGCCATTGAAAAGCGCAACTTCGCTCCCGGTCAGCACGGAAAAGACAAAAAGGCCAAAGTTGTCGGCTACGGTCTGCAACTGCGTGAAAAGCAAAAAGCGCGCCGGTATTACCGCGTTCTCGAAGGTCAATTTCGGAACCTTTACGAGAAGGCGGTGAATCAAAAGGGTATTACGGGCGAGCAAATGCTTGCCATGCTGGAAAAACGCCTGGACAACGTTGTTTATCGTATCGGTTTCGGTACTAGCCGCGCTCAAGCGCGCCAGCTTGTTCGCCATGGGCATTTCAGCTTGAATGGCCGTCGGGCAAATATCCCTTCTCTGATGGTAAAGGTCGGCGACGCGATTGAAGTTCGCGGACCGAGCCGCAATAATCCCACGATTCTCAGCGCCCGCGATGCGACGGCTCACACGCCCAGCCCTTCTTGGCTGGAAGTGGATCGGGAAGCGCTCCGGGCCCGTGTTCTGCAGCAACCCAAACGCGAAGAGTTGGTGCAAATTCAGTTAAATGAACAGCTCATCGTCGAGCTGTACTCGAAGTAAACCACTTCGACCATCGACGAAAAGGATTAAACAATATGTTTAAAGGATTTCAAAAGCCCAAGCGTCTCGTCGCCAATACGGAAACGCTGACCGAGCGGTTTGGGCAGTTTACCGCCCAGCCGTTTGAGCGTGGTTTTGGCTCGACTATCGGTACCGGTTTACGCCGCGTGTTGCTCAGCTCCATCGAGGGGGCGGCCATCACAGGCGTACGCATTGAGGGAGTGTCGCACGAGTTCAGCCCCATTCCCGGCGTTGTGGAAGACGCCACCGACATTATTTTGAACCTGAAGCAAGTGCCGTTCAAGATGATGGGCGAAGGACTGAAGATCGCGCGGCTTCGCGTGGATGCGCCCGGCGAGGTCATGAGTAGCCAGATCGAAACCGACGCCGATGTGGAAGTGCTCGACCGCAACCTGCACATCGCTACTGTCGGCGAAGGCGGCAAGCTCGATATTGAGATGCGGATTAAGAGTGGTCGCGGTTACGTTTCCGCTGACCGCAACTACGACGAAGATCTACCGATCGGCTATATCCCGATTGATTCGGTTCACTCGCCCGTTCGCAAGGTCAACTACACGGTGGAAGCCGCGCGTCTCGGTCAGAATACGGACTTTGACAAGCTGGTGGTCGAGGTTTGGACCAACGGCGCGATTTCGCCGCAGGATGCCGTCGGCCAGGCCGCCAAACTGCTCAAGGATCATATGACGATCTTCATTAACTTTGAAGAGATGCCGGAGATCGCCGAAGAGCCGGCTGAGCGCGCCGCCAACCAGATGAACGAAGTGCTGAACCGCTCGGTGGAAGAACTGGAATTGAGCGTTCGTTCCTATAACTGCCTGAAGAATGCCAATATTCAGACGATTGGCGATCTGGTGCAGAAAAGCGAATCGGAGATGTTGCGCACCAAGAACTTTGGCCGCAAGTCTTTGAACGAAATCAAGGAAATTCTGTCGGGCCTCGGCCTCAATTTCGGCATGAAGTTTGATGCCCAGGGCCGTTTAGTCGGCGGCGCGCCTCCGGCTTCTCCGTCCGACTTCGGCAACGATAACTACGCAGGATTAGAGGAGTAACCGGTGCGCCATCGCAAAGCAGGTTTTAAACTTAAGCGTAACGTCAGTGCCCGCCGCGCCTTGCTGCGCGGACTTGTCACCAGCGTGATTGAAACAGAGCGGATCACCACCACGATCCCGAAGGCCAAGGCTGCCAGGCCGCTTGTCGAAAAGATGATCACGTTGGCGAAGAAGGATAGTTTGCACGCCCGCCGAATGGCTGCTTCCTATCTGTTGAAGCCGGAAGCCGTGGAGAAGTTGTTTGAGAAGCTTGGACCGCGTTTCAATCAGCGGAACGGCGGCTATACCCGCATTGTCAAGCTAGGCTGGCGTAAAGGCGATGGCGCTGAAACGGCCAAGCTGGAACTGGTTGGTTCGGAACTTGTCAAGCGTGCGGCGGAACGGACTGCGCGTCGTGAAGAGCGTTTGAAACAGCTTCGCGAAGGTGCGGAAGGCCAAGGCGGCGAATCCTAGTTCCAGATTCAACTTTCATAGCGTTCGTGGCTCAGCGGATTTCCTGCTGAGCCATTTTCTTTTGGATAGCCCCGCGATTTATCGTATAAGCAGTGATTACCGAATCGACCATTGAATATGCCGAAGCGCGGCGGGCTCTCGACGCCATTCATGAAGAGGCGCGGAAGCGCGGTAAAGCTGGCGTTATCGCGATTTGCGACGCGCACGGCGACCTTATTACTCTGGCGCGCATGGACGGGGCTCCCCTGTCTTCCATTACCATCGCCATGAACAAAGCCTATAGCGCCGCCCGCGAGCGCAAGCCCACGCACGAAATCGGCAAAGCCGCCCGCCATCCCGAGAAGGGTTTCGATATCGGCTATTTCGGCGATTCCCGATTCACTGGCTGGGGCGGAGGAGTGCCGGTTTGGAAGAACGGCAGCGTCGTCGGCGCGGTCGCTGTGAGCGGCTTGCCGCAAGCAGAAGATATTGAGCTGGCGGAGATGGGAGCTGCCGTGATCGCCTCAAGCGAGTGTCAGAGCCTCTGAAATCTGCTATTCGTAGTATCTTCTACACCAACACCATGAAATTGAAGCTATTGCTCCTGATGACGCTCGTCCTACCGATTTTCGCCGCGAACGAAAGCCAATATCTCTTGCAGCGTCCGGCCATGAACGACAAAGAGATCGTGTTCGGATTCGCGGGCGATCTCTGGTCCGTTCCTCGCAACGGAGGAAGGGCTGTCCGGTTAACCACCGGCATCGGCGTGGAAACTGATCCGGTCTTTTCACCGGACGGAACACAACTTGCCTTCACCGGC
>JAABUZ0100005195.1_pt1 | contig 17296 bp, 19 predicted proteins | sample 5562091 | NCBI WGS metagenome assembly JAABUZ01 (sample SAMN12813069, study PRJNA571459) | rock metagenome | isolation source: Antarctica rocks | place: Antarctica: Victoria Land, Linnaeus Terrace sud | collected 2015-12-21
ACTGCCAGACTGAGCGGCAGTCCCTGACGGGACCGGCGAGACACAGCACCTTGATCCGACCAACGACGCGAAGGCAGGCGGACACCATGGCCAAGCATCACCACGCCCTGGGGATCGACGTGGGGGGAAGCGGCATCAAGGGCGCCCTCGTCGACCTCGACAAAGGTGACTTCAGCACCAAGCGCAAGAAGATCCTCACCCCCAAGCCGGCGACACCGGATGCGGTGATCGAGGTCGTTGCTCAGCTCGTCGAGCACTTCGCCGACGACCTCCCGGCCCACGCCGCCGTCGGCGTCACCGTGCCGGCCGTCGTCCAGCACGGCCTGGTGCGCTCGGCCGCCAACATCGACCCGACGTGGATCGACTTCGAGGGCGAGGAGGCGCTGCAGAAGCGGCTGGGACGCGACGTGGTGCTGGTCAACGACGCCGACGCCGCGGGCTACGCCGAGCTGCACTACGGCGCGGCCAAGGACGAGGACGGCCTCGTCATCCTCACGACGCTCGGCACCGGCATCGGTAGCGCGATCATGTACCGCAACATGTTGGTGCCCAATAGCGAGCTGGGACACCTCGAGATCGATGGTCACGACGCCGAGAAGGAGGCCGCCTCGTCGGTCAAGGACAACCTTGGCCTTACCTACGCGGAGTATGTCCCTCGGCTCCAGCGCTACTACTCTGTCGTCGAGGCCCTCTTCTCCCCCGACCTGTTCGTCGTTGGCGGCGGGATCTCCCGGGAGAGCGACGAGTTCCTCCCCCTCCTCAGGCTGCGCACCCCGATCATCCCGGCGGCGCTGCAGAACCGCGCCGGCATCATCGGCGCCGCCCGGCTCGCGGTCGAGGCGGCCAGCGAGAGCGACGCCCGAGTCGCCGCCAAGACCCGCCGCAAGGCCCGGTAACAGGCCCGGTGACAGGCCCGGTGACAGGCCCGGTGACGGGCACGGCCGGGGCACCGTCAATGGCGCAGCCAGGGATGCGCCGCCGGATTCGGGCCCGACGCCTACGGATCCGGTGAGAACCTCGACGACAACCTCGACAATGCCGAGTCGTCGTGCCGAGAATGGCGAATGACCACGACTCAGCCGGATCCCAGGAAGCACCTCTCCCGCCGCACCGCCCTCGGCTTCGCCGCCGGCGCCGCCCTCGCCCCTTTCGCCCTCAGTGCCGCACCAGCCTCGGCCGCCTCGCCACGGGCGGTCCGCCCCCCTGACACGGTGGCGCTGCCCGACGGTTTCCGGCCCGAGGGCATCACCTCCGGACCGGGCACGACCTTCTACGCCGGGTCGATGAAGGACGGCCGCCTCATCAAGGGCGACCTCATGACCGGTGCCTACGGCGATCTCCTGGGTCCGGTGACGGGTCGCGCGCTGCGTGGCCTCTACTACGACGCGCGCAGCAACCTGGTGTGGGTGGCCGGCAACGTGGGCGCGGTGCAGCACGTGTGGGCGGTCGACGCCACGACGGGGGCGGTCGTCCACGACGCTGCGGTCGCTGGCGCCGTCTTCTTCAACGACCTCGTGGCCACCGCCCGCGCCGTCTACGTCACCGACTCGCGGGGGGACCGGCTCACGGTCGTGCCGCTGGGCGCAGGAGCGCAGCCGACCGGCGCCGCCCCGACGTTCCTCCCGCTGAGTGGCGCGTGGCCCGCCGGTGACGGGACCGCCAACAACGCCAACGGGATTCGCGAGCTACCGGACGCTTCCTTGGTGCTCAACAACACCGTGGTCGGAGGCCTGTGGAACGTTGACGAGGCGACCGGGTCCACCACGGAGATCGCGGTGCGCGGTGGGCCTGGGCATCACCGGTGGCGACGGCCTGGAGCTCGACGGGGACATCCTCTACGACGTCCGCGGCAGCGGGGAGAACGAGGTCTCGTGCCTGTTGATGCGCCGGACCGAGGCCGGGTGGACCGCGCGGTGGGCGGGCGCTCGACGCGACCGGACGCTTGACGTGCCCTCGACGGCGACCGTCGCGGGCGGCTACCTCTGGGCGGTCAACGCCCGGTTCGGTGTGCCGATGCCGGGACAGGCCTCCTACTGGATCACCCGCCTCAAGCGGCGCTGACGCCGATTGGTCGATGAACGCGGTGGATCCAACCCTTTCTGAGGGGATGTATCCGCGACGTGTTCCGTGCCGGAGGTATGCCGGTCAGCCCCGGACGATCTCCGTCGCGCCCTTGCCGGCCAGGTCGTGCACGGCGAGGTCGTCGCCGCCGAACCGGCTGATGTGGTCGATGTACATGCCGCGACCCGGGGCGGATAGCAGCGCGTCGTGGATCGGGATGATCCCGCGCGGGCCGATCCGACGCACGGCGTCGATGGACTCCGACACCTTGGCCCACGGTGCGTTGACCGGCATCGCGAGGATGTCGACGTCACCCGGCTCACCGTCGTAGGCGTCGCCCGGGTGGTAGAGCGTCGGTTCGCCGTCCGCAGACAGGACGACGCCGACGTTGGTGCACCGCGGTACTCCGGCGTGGTTCACCGCGTGCAGCACCCCGACGGGGGCCAGCGTCGCGGCGCCGACCGGCTGCGGCTCTCCCGCCACCAGGGTGACGACATCGGTGTTGGGGCCGACAAGGATCTGAGCCGACTCCGGGTCGGCGTAGACCGCCGCCTGCCGGTTCGCCGCCAGGAGTGAGACGACTCGCTCCCGGTCGAGGTGGTCGGCGTGCTGGTGGGTCACGACGACGGCATCGAGGTCTCGCAGGTCCTCGAACCCGGTCGAGAAGGTCCCCGGGTCGATGAGGACGCGCACCTCCGCAAGCTCGACGAGCAGGCACGAGTGTCCTAGGTGAGTAACGCGCATAGCGACAACGTACGACCTCGAGCGGCTCGTCGTCGCAGCGGTCCTCATCGACACGTCGAGGGTGTGCTCGGCGCCGAATTGGGGTATGCCTGGACACGACGCGCACAAGGATGTGCGGTCTCGACCGAAAGGAGTGTCATGAGTAACAACCCGATGGACCCGACCACGGATCCGGTGAGAGGATCAGCCGGCGAGGGCACCGGTGACGGTGGCGCGAACGCCGGTGGCCACGACGGGGGCGCGGACGGCGGTGCCGGAGAGGGCACCGCTGACGGTGGCGCGAACGCCGGCGGCCACGACGGCGGGGCGGACGGCGGCGCAGACGGCGGCGCGGACAGCGGAGCCAGCAGCTCCAGCTAGATGACCTCGTCCACCAGCATGCGAGTGCCCGCCCCCACGGGCGGGCACTCCGCTCTTCGTCGCCTCGTCTCGGTCCCGGTCGACGAGTTCGCCGACCGCTACTGGGGCCGCGAACCGCTCCTCAGCCCCGCCGACACCCTCCCCGCCGGCTTCGCTGATCTCTTCTCCAACATCGCCGTCGACGAGCTCGTGTCCCGCCGCGGTCTCCGGGCGCCCTTCCTGCGCGTCGCCAAGAACGGCACGACCCTGGCCGACCGAGCCTTCACCGACGGCGGCGGCGTCGGGGCCGCCATCGCCGACCAGGCCAGCGACGACAAGCTCCTGGCCCTCTTCGCCGACGGCGCCACGATCGTGCTGCAGGGCCTGCACCGCACGTGGGACCCCATGCTGTCGTTCTCCCAGGACCTCGCCGCCGATCTCGGACACCCCGTGCAGGTCAATGCCTATGTGACGCCGGCGCAGAACACCGGCTTCAGTGACCACTACGACGTGCACGATGTGTTCGTCCTCCAGATCGCCGGCGAGAAGCGCTGGCGAATCCGTCCGCCGGTGCACCCGAGCCCGCTGCGCGACGAGCCATGGACCGACCGACGCGATGCCGTCGAAGCGGCGGCGCACGCCGACCCGCTCATCGAAACGACCCTGCGGCCCGGTGACTGCCTCTACCTACCACGCGGATACCTACATTCCGCAACGGCGTTGGGCGACGTGAGCACGCACCTCACCATCGGCGTCCATCCGTGGACCCGTCGGCACCTGGCCGACGAGCTCGTCGCCGCCGCCGTGCGGCGAGCGAGCAGCGATGAGAGCGTCCGGGCCTCCCTGCCCCTGGGCGTCGACCTGAACGAACCGGGCGACTGGGACACCGACCTCGAGGTCGTGCGCGACGCGCTCGTCCGCGCCCTTCAGAGCACCTCGGCCGCGGACCTCGCCGCCGCGCTCACCGACCGGTCCCGCCGCGCGCAGCGAGCCGCACCCATCGCTCCGGTCGCGCAGGTGCGGGCCGCCGCTCGTCTGGCCGAACAGGACGAGGTGACCCTGCGCTCCCACCTCGGCGCCCGGTTGGTGCCCACCCCGGGAGGCGGCACCCTTCGCAGTCGGGCGACCGACGTGAGCGTGGTGGAGGCAGACGTGCCCGCGGTGCGGCGCCTCCTCGAGGACGGGCGAGCCTCCGTCGCCGACCTCGGTCCCGACCTGGCCCGCCGCCTGCTGTTCGCGGCCGTCGTCGTCGCCGACCTCGCTGCACCTCACCCCCGGTGAGCGACGGGGCGCCGTCAGCGTCCCAGGCGCGGATCCGGGTCGGCGTCTCGGGATGGACCTACCCCCGGTGGCGAGGCGACTTCTACCCGAAAGGGCTCGCCCACCGGCTCGAGCTGGCGTATGTCGCCGCGCGGATGTCGTCGGTCGAGGTCAACGGCTCCTTCTACTCCCTGCAGCGGCCATCGTCCTACACCACGTGGGCGGAGCAGACACCAGACACCTTCGAGATCGCCGTCAAGGGCAGCCGGTACATCACCCACATGAAGCAGCTGCGCGACATCGACGTCGCCCTGGCCAACTTCTTCGCCTCCGGGGTGCTCGCCCTCGGGCCGAAGCTTGGGCCGGTGTTGTGGCAGCTGCCTCCGAGGATGTCGTTCGACGCGCAACGGATGGCCGACTTCTTCGACCGGCTCCCCCGCACCACCGGCGAGGCGGCGGGGCTGGCCCGCAGCCACGACGACAAGGTCAAGGAGGGACGGTCCCTGGTCGACGCGGTCGACGAGCTTCCCATCCGCCACGTCCTCGAGCCCCGCCACGTCAGCTTCGAGACCGACGAGGCCACCGAGCTGTTGCGCCGCAACGACATCGGCACAGTGTGGGCCGACGCGGCGGGGAAGTTTCCCGTCTTCGACGCCGACACCAGCGGCCTGCGGTATGTGCGACTGCACGGGCACACCGAGCTATACGCGAGCAACTACGACGACGCGCAGCTGGACGAATGGGCCGCCCGGTGCCGGGGTTGGCGCGACCTGGGCCGAGACGTCTACGTCTTCTTCGACAACGACGCACGAGGGTATGCGCCCTGGAACGCCGTCGGGCTGGAGGAGCGGGTCCGCCGCTGACACCGCCGTCAGAGCCGAGCCACGGTGGCCGGATCCTCCTGGCCCCCGAAGTACTGGTCGAGCACCGCCGTGAAGCGGCTCCGCGTCGACTCGTCGCCGGCCACGTGCGCGAAGAGGGTCATCGACGAGCGCAGCTTGACCGCGTCGATACCCCCGAGGACGGCCACCGGGTCGTGTGAGTCGAGCGCGGTCAGGGCGGCGACGCACTCGAGCAGGCGCGGACCGAGCACCGGATGGGCCAGGTAGGCGCGCGCCTCGTCGACCCCGGTCACGGCATACCGGACCGCGGTCGGGCTCTGCCCGAGCCCGGCGATCTGTGGGAGGACGAACCACATCCAGTGCGACGCCTTGGACCCACGGCGCAGCTCCGCGAGGGCGGTCGAGTATGTGCCCCCGGAATCCTGGGCGGTGACGAAGCGGTGCAGGTCGGCGGCGTGCTGGTCCATGGGCCCATCATTCACGGCCGCTCGCGTCGTCTGCGACGCTGGCGCCATGTGGATCGGTTGGCTGGAGCTCGACGTGATGCTGGGCGACGTGCACTCGCTCAAGGAGAAGCGCTCGGTGGTGCGACCGATCGTGGCCGAGCTGCAGCGCCGCTTCGCGGTGTCGGCCGCCGAGGTCGGCGACCAGGAGCTGTACCGTCGTGCGGCGATCGGCGCGGCGCTCGTGGCCGCGGATCGCAGCCACGTGGTGGAGGTCCTCGACGCCGTCGAACGCCTCGTGGCCGGGCGGCCTGAGGTCGACCTGCTCAGCGCCCACCGCGACGTGCGCACCAGCGACGACTGACGGGCGGTGCCGACGGTCCAGCATGAGGAAAACGGTGTTGGAGCGTCGCCCGTCGGCTGGTTGAATCGCTCGGGTGTCACGTCGGAGCCGGATCGAGCGCCTGCTCCCGGCGAACCCGCTGGCCCGGGCTCTCGCGCTTCGATCGGCCCTGTATGCCCTGGGCTCAGGGTCGTTCTTCACCGGCAGCGCTTTCTACTTCACCCACATCGTCGGGCTGACCGCCGCCCAGGTGGGCCTCGGGTTGACCCTCGCGGGCGTGGCGTCGTTCGCGACCGCTGTGCCTCTCGGCGGGCCGGCCGACCGGTTCGGCCCCCGGCGGGTCTGGCTCGTGTGCTCGAGCCTGACCGCGGCCCTGTTCCTCGCCTGGCCCCTGGCTCGTGGGTTTGGCACCTTCGTGGCGATCATGGTGCTGGAGGCGGTGATCGACGCGGCGGGGTCGGCGGCCCGCGGCGCATACACGCTGGACGCCTTCCCCCGTGAAGACCGGGTGCGCTCGATGGCCTACCAGCGCAGCGCCCTCAACATCGGATTCACGGTGGGAGCCGGCGTCGGCGGGGTCGCACTGGGCATGCCGACGGACGCGGGGATCCTGGCCATCCCCTACCTGACGGCCGCGATCCTCGCCGGGGGCACTGTCCTGGTCTCCCGGCTGCCAGAGGTCGGGCGGCGCGGGGCCGAGGTGACGGCGCCCGTCGAGCAGACCCCCACCCCCGCCGCGCTGCGCAACGTGGGCTACCTGCTGACGAGCATCTTCAACGGGGTCCTCACGACGAACCAGGTGCTGCTCAACGTCGTCATCCCGCTCTGGTTGGTGCAGGAGACCGACGCGCCCAGGGTCCTGCTCGCGTGGCTGTTCAGGACGAACACCGTCCTGGCCGTGCTGCTGCAGGTGCCGGCGTCCCGAGGAGCCGACACGGTCAACGGCGCCCTGCGCGCCTCGCAGATCTCCGGCGCCTTCTTCGTGGCGTCCTGCCTCATCGTCTTGTTGACCCACAACACGATCGGCTGGGTGACGATCATCCTCGTGTGGATCGGGCACGTGACCGTGACCGGCGCCGAGCTGTTCGAGTCTGCCGGCCAGTGGGGGTTCCAGTCGGAGCTGTCCGACCCGAGCCGGCGCGGCGAGTACCAGGGCGTGTCCACAGCGGGATTCGCGATCGGGACGTTGTGGGCACCCGCGGCCTACACCTACTTGGCCATGAACCTGCACGCCGTCGGCTGGCTGGTCATCGCCGGCATCGTCGTCGTCGCCACCATCGCGCTCCGGCCCAGCGTGCGGATGGCCCAGGCCTACCTCGCCCGGACCGTGCCGACGTCTTGACCGCGGCTCGTCAGATGTAGGGGGGTTGCAGGTCGGGTTCGCTCGGTGGCGTGTAGGTGATCGACCGGCGGGTGGCCGAGACGGTCAGTGCGCCGATGGCGGTCCCGATGCAGGCGTTGGTCAGCGCGATCGCCACCCTGGCGCCGAAGTCCGACCCCATGGTCAGGGGGACCACCGCGGCGACGGTCGTGACCAGGCCGACGATCCAGCCGTAGTAGGTGAGCGGGGTCGGTGTGGTCCGCAGGAGCAACAGCATCAGCTCGCTGGCGACCAGCCCGCACACGAAGGCGGCAAACGCGTACGCGATCGTGCCGACCCCTCCCCCGACCCCCGACTCGTCGGGGCCGAAGAGGGAGACCCGGAAGACGCCGTTGGCGACGATGACGCCGACGACCGCGATCAGCGCTGCGACGATGGAGGTGGCCAGGCCGGCCGCGCGGTAGCGCCTCGTGTCGACCTCGGGATGCGGGGACGACGAACGCCGGTGGGGCCGCCCTGAGTCAGGGGTGGGTGCCATCCGTGCTCCTTCGACCGAGTCCGCAGGGACACGCTACCCGGCGCGCAGAGACGCCCTCGATGCCGCACGCACGGGGCCACGGTTCCTGGGGTGTCCGTCGTCACCGGTTGGGGAGCCGACCTCCGGGTACGTATCGTGACGGCCCAGGGGCAGGCGATGCGCCCCCCAACGGTCATCCCCCTCGCGATACTCAAGGACCTCAGCCCATGACCGAACTCGCCCCAGCCGTCGATCACCCGACCACCGCCGACGAGAGCGCGCTGACCGGTTCGCTCGCCGCCATGATCGCCCACCGCGACTTCCCTTGTCTGGGGGCGCGATCGGTCTTCCGGCAGGACCGAGCCACCATCCACGTGTACGACCGGCTCGCCACCCCCGAGGCGACCGTGGCGTTGCTGGCCGACCTGCGGTCCTTCGCGTCCACGGTAGATCCAACCGCCGGCTTCGCGTCCTTCATCGCCGTCTTCCGCGGGCCGACGAGCGATGACGAGCGAGGGTTCGAGCGCCTGCTCTGGTCACAGCTGCGCCTGTTGCACGCAGCGGACGACGCCGACTGGAACGACGACGTGTCCGACGACCCGTCGGACGAGCACTTCGCCTTCTCGGTCGCGGGCACCGCGTTCTTCGTCGTCGGGCTGCACCCCTTGGCGTCACGGGACGCCCGACGCACGGCGACGCCCACCCTCGTGTTCAACCTGCACGAACAGTTCGAAGCTCTGCGGGGGTCCGGGCAGTTCGCCCGGATGCGCGACCTGATCCGGGAACGGGACATGCACCTTCAGGGAAGCATCAACCCCATGGTGAGCGACCACGGGAAGAACTCCGAGGCGCGGCAGTACTCGGGTCGCGTGGTCGACGACACCTGGCTGGCGCCGTTCCAGGGGGGCGACTCATGACGCGGCTGGCCCCTCAGACCGGGACCGGCTTCCTCCTGCGCGCCGGGCAGGAGCTGACGGTGACGGATCCCGAAGGGGGGCAGGTCAGCGACTTCTATGCGCTGTCGGCCGACGACCACGACGAGTGGTTCTCCAGCGGCCGGACCATCGACTACCGCAACTGCGTCTACGTCTCCACCGGGGACACGCTGTACAGCAACCGCAGCACCCCGATGGCGACCATCGTGGCCGACACCTGTGGACGGCACGACATGTTGCTCACGCCGTGCAGCCAACAGACGTTCGACCTGCTCTACCCCGAGTTCCACGGTGCCCCGCACCCCAGCTGCCTGGCCAACCTCGCCCTCGGGTTGGCGCCGTTCGGGGTTGCGGCCGACCAGATCTCGACGACACTGAACATCTTCATGAACGTGTGGACCGACCGGACCGGAGAGCTGCACATCGACCCGCCACTGTCGGTCGCTGGTGACCACGTGACCCTGCGCGCCGAGATGGACCTGCACGTCGGACTCACCGCGTGCTCGGCGGAGAAGTCGAACGGCGGTGTGTGCAAACCCATCGACGTCGTTCTGTCGGACTGACCCGCTGGGCCCGGTGGGTTTCGGTTCCGAGCCTGGCGGCTTACCAGGTCCGGTGACGGGGCAGACGCTCGGGAGGCCGAGCTCAGGCCCTGTGACCGGTCCCGCGGTGATGATGGCGGCGCAGCACCTGGTTGCGGCCTCGACGTACTCGACGGACATGGCGGAAGGGTCGCTGCTCGGGGTGGACTCTTGGCGATCCACGTGGAGAACCCCCACCGAGTCGCGCCGCTCGAGCTCGTCGTGGTAGCCGGCACGAATGGTCGCGGCCACGGTGCGGGCGGACATCCAGACGCTACGCCGACCGGCCCCGACCGGCAACTCAACCTACGCCGGGACGGCGCTGTCTCTGAACGGTTCTCGACCGACCCCGGCAGGGGCCACCGCGTCTGGTCCTCATCACCTGCGACGGCCCGTTCGACCCCGTGGGCCACCACTACGACGACAACGTCATCGTCACCGCTGAGCCCCGACCCCTGAGCTGAGCAGCCTCGGTGTCGACGTCGCGGTGCGACGACGGACGGGGTCAGCTGGTCCTCAGGCTGGCGGTCATCGTGCTCCGCAGTCTCGCGAGGGTGGCGCGCAGGATGCGTGACACCTGGATCTGGCTGAGGCCGATGTGGGTGCCGATCTGCGACTGAGTCATGTCGTCAACGAACCGGAGCCGGATGACGCCGAGCTCGCGCTCGGTCAGCCCCGCGAGAGCGGTGCCGAGCCAGTCACGCTCGTCGATCACCACGGTCGGGTCCTCCTCGTGGTCGGCACGAGGGCTGACACCGGAGTCCTGATGGGCGGGGGCGTCCAAGGACGCGCCGTGAAAACATCCAGCCGTGGCTTGGACACGTCGCAGCTCCTGCTCACTGATCCCCAGCGCGGCGGACAGCTCGGGTGCGGTCGGTTGCCGTCCGAGCCGGAGGCTCAGGTCGAACTCGGCCTGTCGCTGCTGGACGCTGAGCTCCTGGAGCCGCCGAGGCGGCCGGACCATCCAGCCAGCGTCGCGGAAGTGACGCTTGATCTCGCCCGAGACGCATACCGTGGCGTAGGCCGGGAAGCAGTCGCCAAGCGACGGGTCGAACCGGTGGGCAGCCTTGACCAAAGCGAGCCGAGCGACCTGGGCCAGGTCGTCGGGCTCGAGCCCGCGTCCGGCGTACCGTCTGGCCAACGAGTCGGCGAGCCGGAGGTGCTCCATCACCAAGGCCTCCGTGGCAGCCCCGTGGACCTCATCGGGTGGCGCGGTGGTGGTGCTCGGAGAGGCCGTCCCATTCACCATGTGGGGTGCGTCCCGGCCGACTCGCCGCGAGGCATCTCACCGTCCGTCGCCAGCGCGCGAAAGGACAGGCGGCGCCGATGCAACGTCTGCGGGATCTCCCGCTCGTGCGCCTCCAGGAGGTCGGCCAGGGCGGTTCCGCATGGTGTCGGGCCCGTCTGGGTCCGCCGTGACGTCAGGGAACGCAGCCGGTCCTCGACCAGGGCCAGGTCGATGACCAGGGCGCGGGTCGACATCCCCTCCCGACCCGGGCGCGCGCGCGTACGGTCGTCGCGGGGGTCCTTCCCCGCCCCAGAACTTCGTATGACGGTCATGTCGCCTCCGTGTCGATGAACCAGTGGTCATCGCCGGGGGCCTGGGCAACTGCGGCCAACCATAACCCCGAAGTCGGAAAATCTGCACCCCAGGTCAGGAAAACCTCTTCAGGCTGCGCAACCTACAGTCGCGTCCACCGCAGGGATCAGAAGGCGTCGAGGTAGCCGATCACCCGCGTGAAGAGCCCATGCGCGTGCACGAGGTCGGCAGCCGCCTCGCGCGGTGTTCCGGCCAGCCGGTCACCCAGATGGGTCATCGCCCCTGGGAGCAACGAGACGGCCATGCCCGCGCAGATCCGCGCCGCGTCACGGACGACCTTGGGGTCCAAGCTCCACACCGTCTCGAACCGGCGTCCCGCATCGGAAACGCGGTGCTGACCCGGTCGCTCGGTTCCGACCACGCAGGCAGGATGCACGGCATCGTCACAGACCACCACCCACTCGCGGCGCAGTTGCGCCGACTCGGGCAGAGCCAGCCGGACGGGCCTCTCGCCCTGTGGTGAGTTGCCGGCGAAGTCAGCGAAGACGAACGCCGCGTCGGCCGTCCGACCCAGCTCCTGCCACCGCTCCTGCGACTGGCGGTAGTACCTCTCGTGCTGGAAAGCACCGAACAACAGCGGGCGCTCGGCTCGGGTGCAGCATTCGTCTTCGATCGCGCGGGTCAAGGTGAGCAAGGTCCGTTTGTGCAAGACCTGGGGGTGCAGGCTCGAGTGGCGACTCAGCAGAGCCTGGAACAACGACGGAGCCGGCGCCTCCCCGGACGCGGTCGCGTGGGCGATCGCGACCTCGAGGGCGAGACCGGAGGCTCGCAGCCGCGAGATGTCGGCCACCAGAGCGACATCCGACTCGGTGAACCGGCGGTGACCACTCGGCAACCGGGTCGGCCGGGGCGTCCCGTACCGCGACTCCCACGTGCGCAGCGTGGCCGCCGGCACGCCGGTCCGGTCCACCAGATCGCTGATGGAGAGCAGGGGTACCGGTGGTGACGTGGGCGCCGGGGGGCGCGAACCGTTTCGGCTCACCGCCACCCCGTTTCACTGCCTTGGCCGACACCCACGGCTATGGATGCCCCACCATCATCACGCCGCCGCCGTGGAAAGGCCCGGTGGACTCGGCCACGCTGAAGAGCGCACCGTCTGCCCGGCACGTCAGAGGTGATGGAGAACCGTTGGTTCAGCTCGATTGAGACGCGACCGATGGTTGTCGACGGCCCGCACGGGTACGTCATGGGCATGGCTGACTCCATTGACATCTCTGACAACCGCGCCCGCTCGTTCGCCGACGCCCTGCAGCGGTTCGAGAAGGACGGCGACGTCGCGTCCTTCGCGCAGCTGTTCGCCCCGGATGCCGTGACTCAGCGCTTCGACGCTCGGGGCGAACGGCGCGGTGAGGTCGCGCAGTTCTGGCAGGAGTACCACGACCAGTTCGACTCGATCACCACGACGTTCGCCAACGTGGTCGAGGACAAGGATGCCTTCGCCCTGGAGTGGAGCAGCGACGCCATCCTGGTCAGCGGCCGCGCGATCAGCTACCGCGGGGTGACAGTCGTCGACTTCGAGGGCGGGGACAGCATCACCACGCTCCGCACCTACTACGACTCAGCGCAGTTCAGCGTGGCCCCGGCCGACAGCAGCTGACGACCCGGCGGAAAGGGAGTTCCGGAGCCTCTGACTCCCCTCGGGGGCCGCACGATGTGGGCACCCCCCGCTATCGTTGCCGCCCAGCGCGATGCGTCGGGAGCACTCGATGAGCAGACGATCAGTAGCCTCTGCTGCCGGGGAGCGCCTCGCGCCGGGCCTGCTGCTGGCCATCTGCCCCGGCTACTTCATGGTGTTCCTCGACCCATCGCCAACGTCGCGGCCCCGGTCATCGGGCGCGACCTCGGCCCGTCGCTGACCGGCGTGCAGTGGGTCGTCGACGGCTACTCGGTCGTATTCGCCGGACGGCTGCGCACCGGCGGCGCCCTAGGCAATCGGTTCGGAGCGCGACGCGTCTTCCTGGCTGTGGTATGCGTTCAATCCGGGGCTTCGTTCGGCTGCAAGGTCGCCTGGAACATGTTGCTAGTGAACGGTTTTCGGCTGCTCCAGGGCACCAGAGCCGCGTGCTCGTGCCGGGCACGCTGACGCTGCTGCAGCAGGCATACCCGATGCCCGGCCTGCGCGCCCGGGCGTTCGGGCTCTCGTCGCGGTGGTCGGCCTCATCCGTGGCCCCAACGAGCTCGGACGCCTTGGATCGGGCAGCGCGGTCGTCCTAGGCTCGTTCACCGTGGGACGCCGATCGGCTTCCTGTTCAACGTCGGTTGCTACGGCATGATCGTCGCCGCGGCGTCTTCTTCCAGCGGCACGACGACCTCAGCCCCGCGATGGCCGGGCTCGCCCTCCTCCCCACCGCCGCGGTCACCATGGTGGCGGTCGGCCTGGCCGGCCGGCTGGCGCCCCGGTACGGCAACCGTCGCCTCATGCTCCTGTGGCTGTGCTTGGCGGCGATGGGGCTGGCGCTGTGGGCCGTTACCGGCTCGGGGTCGCCCTACCTCTTCCTGGCCGTGCGGTCAGCGGGTTCCTCAGGTGGGTGAGCGTGGTCTGCAACTCGGTCCAGTACTGGTGCACCTCCTCGCTGTCGTCGTGGGCCTTCCGAAGGCGGGCTGTGAACAGGGCAACATCACCGAGATGCCACGACAGGCGGTAGAGGTCCAACAACGGCCGCTGAATCTGGATGCCTGTGATCTGTTCATATGCCGCTTCCAGCGAACCATCGTGCGTGTCCAGATGCCAGAGATCCCGTTCCGGTGGCGCCTTGCCTGCAGTTCCCCAGTCGACGAGTCGCCACCCCGCCGCGGTCTCTATAAAGTTGCCGGGATGAGGTTCACCGTGGGTCACAACCCATCGGCTTGCGTCGGCGGCCCAGCCGGCTAGTTCACGACGACGGTCCAGTTGTTGTCGAACGACGGCGGCATGCCGAGCCAGGAGACGACGGCCGGGCTCGCCGAATGGACCGGGCCCCCACTTGCTTTCGAGACACGCAAGGCCTTCCGTAAGTTCGGCCTCCTCGTACAGCCCGCGTGTTGCTGGCTGTGCTTCCGGTGGAACTGGCGCTTCGTGCAGCCTGGCGAGTACCTCGATGACGCTATGACGTTGGCCCTCGTCAAGGCGACGACCGTAATCGCGCGTCACACCGTCGACGTGGGGATACACCGAGAGGGCATGTCGGCAATCCAGGTGCCGGACCACGTCGCCGTGGGTGGAAGGCATGGGGGCCACGATGAATTCCGCGCCGCTCTGGAACAGAGCACTCGCGGTAGCGAGGGCGGCGCGCAGAGCATCGAAGTGAGCTGACCGCGCATCCTGCTGTCCGGCAAGGTCTACCGTGACGAAAAAGCGAGCCCCATTTGACACTGCCTCCCAGTGGTGGCTGCCAAAACCGACTGGGAGGTAACGGGCGGCCACGACTTCAAGGCCCCACTGGTCCCGAAGGCAACGCAAGATCGCCTCATCATCCACACCCTGCGGACGTCTGAGCACGATGGCAGGTTAGATGCTGATGCCCCGTGCCGCGGCCAAATGATGCCGCTATCCGCACCCATGAGGTGGCCTTCGGGGCCATCCCGCTAGGGGGGCGGCTTCCGCCGCGCTCAACACCTCGCGACAGACCGGATCGGCTGCGGGTGTCGCGGTGAGCGGGTGTCTGGTCGTCGCCTCGGTCTCGCTACGGGCATACCGGCCTCCATGGTCGTGGGTGCCGCGGGGCACCTGCTGGGAGCCGTGCTCACCGCCCGATGCGTTCCCCACCGCGCGGGGTCGAGGATGAAGGCGCGCCCGTCGCGCCGACACTGTCCATCTGGGGGGCTGCTGTTCGTTCTGTTGTCAAACGCGGGACCGGGCCGGCCCCAGTGGATGAGGGCCTCACATGCCGCAGCGCGCAGCGTTGAACTACGAACAGGGTGACCCCGATTGGAGCACCCTCGACACGCCGTTCGACCACACACCCTGATCGCTCATACCTGGCCGCCCTGCGCGCGGGGCAGCGCGACATGCGGGTGGCGTTGCCCAACGAGGAAACCGAAATCGACCGCGTACTCGCGGTCGAACAGGGTCGGTGTTCGTCGGCCCGGTTTGTCACCGCGGCGCGACCTAGCCTCGCCCGTTCATCGAACTTTGATCCGACACGCGGCCTGAGAACGCGAAAGTGCCTGTCGCACAACGAGATACTGGACTTGTTGACGGTTCAGTAGGCTCGAGTGGAAGGCACCTCGCAGATGAAGGGTACAACGGGACGGTTCACGAAGAAGTCGGCACGGCGGGCGCGTCGGAAGGCAGCCCGCCGGGGCGGGTCGTGCCGGTCGTGGTCCACAGCGTTGGCAGTCTCCGCGGACGGCACGGGTGTGGTGGCCCACGCCGGGAACGTGGCGACCCGGATGCTGGCTGACCAGGTCGGTCTGACCGACGCGCTGTCCGGGGCGATGGCACGGCGGGGGTTCACCCCGACCCACGACCGGGGACGCGTCCTTGCCGACGTCGCGGTCCTCATCGCCGGAGGCGGGCAGGCCATCGCCGACATCAACGTCCTGCGCCATCAGCGGGAGGTGCTCGGTTCGGTCGCCTCCGCACCGACGGTGTGGCGGGCCCTGAAGGGGATCACCCCCGCGATGGCGAGACGGATCGACCGGGCCCGGGCGAAGGTCCGCGCCCACGTCTGGTCCCAGCTGCCCGGCGGGCTGCCCGCCTCGAAGGTCGCGGGCACCGACCTCGGCGAGACCGTCGTCCTCGACGTGGACGCCACCCTGGTGACGACCCACTCGGAGAAGGAAGGATCGGCCTCCACCTTCAAGAAGGGCTTCGGCTATCACCCGCTCGGGGTCTGGTGCGATAACAGTCAGGAGTCGCTGGCGGTGATGCTGCGGCCCGGGAACGCGGGCTCGAACACCGTCGCCGACCACATCGCCGTGCTGACCGCGGCGATGGCGCAGGTCCCGACCAAGCGCCGTAAGAACCTGCTGATCCGTGCCGACGGCGCCGGGGCATCCCACGGGCTGCTCAACTGGCTGACCACCCTGAACGCGAAACGTGGCCGGACCGTGGAGTATTCGGTCGGGTTCGCGATCACCGACAAGGTCCGTGACGCGATCAGCAACGTCCCGAAGAAGGCGTGGGCGCCCGCGATCGACCCCGAGGGTCAGGCCAGGGAGAACGGTGACGTCGTCGAGATCACCGGCATGCTCAACCTCACCACCTGGCCGGAGGGGATGCGGGTCATCATCCGCCGGGAGCACCCCCACCCCGGCGCGAGCCTGTCGCTGTTCGAGGACGCCGACGGGTGGCGCTACCAAGCGGTCGCGACCAACACCCCCGTGAGCACCGGTGGGCAGGTCGCGTTCCTCGAGGCCCGTCACCGCGCCCACGCTCGGGTCGAGACCCGGATCCGGCACGCCAAGGACACCGGCATCGACCGGTTCCCCTCCCGCGAGTACGCCGTCAACCAGGCCTGGCTCATCGCGACCTCGATCGCGGCCGACCTCATCGCCTGGCTCCGGCTGCTGGCCCTGCCCGAGAAGCTGAACGGATGCGAGCCGAAAGCCTTGCGGTACCGGCTGCTGCACGTCCCCGCCCGCCTAACCCACGGCGCCCGGCAACGCCGGCTGCGGTTCCCCACCACGTGGCCCTGGGCCACCGACATCCTCACCGTGTTCACCGCGATCCGCGGCCTTAGCCCGCTACGGACCTGAGGCTCACCACCCTCCCCCGTCCACCCACCAGCGAGCACCACCCGGAGACCCGCCCCGCAGCGCCACGCGGCCCACCACCATGCCCAAACCGCGAAACATCGCAGCAGTGCACGTGACCGGCCGTCACTGACCTCGGTGAATTAGCGAGGCTAGGGCTTGGACGCTGCGGTGGTCGCTGCGCAGGAGGAGCTGATCGGTGAGGAAGCCGAACCAGCGCTCGACCTAGTTGAACCAGCTGGGGTAGGACACGGGGTGTAGTGGATGTGGGGAAGCGTGGGTGCGCGGCCTGCCGGGTGATGATCGCCGCGCTCTTGTGCGGGCCGTTGTTGTCGCAGACCAGGTGTCCAGGCGCATCGTTCAGGATGCCGGTTCTTCACCCGCAGTTCCATTGACCGCAGCGGGCCGGGGGCGCAGCGCGGTCCTTCGCCGCCGAACGGGGGAGAACGTGCCCGATCGGGCCTGGGCGGGTGGCGCACGGGGGGCACTCAAGATCGTGCGGTGTGCTTCACCGCCATAGTGGTTGCGGCCGGAGGGTTATCGCCTGACTCGTCCCGCGTCAGGCGTCTGAGAGACCCTCTCCGAACTCCTCCAAGACGGCGTTGCCATGTTGCTGTGCCAGCAGATGGCCGAT
>JAABUZ0100005196.1_pt1 | contig 17292 bp, 13 predicted proteins | sample 5562091 | NCBI WGS metagenome assembly JAABUZ01 (sample SAMN12813069, study PRJNA571459) | rock metagenome | isolation source: Antarctica rocks | place: Antarctica: Victoria Land, Linnaeus Terrace sud | collected 2015-12-21
CAAACCGCATTGAAATCTTTTTTTCCTCAAATAGTCGTGTCTCTTCTTATACTTAGTATTCAGCGATTGATTCCTGTTGCACGTAGTCGTGGTTTTGACATCAATATTTCCAGGTGCAAGATCTGAGGTAACATTCAGTGACAGAAAAAAGATTTCAGTATCAAATGATACAGTTGTATCGTTATAAGACTGTTACTTGCATCTTGTCCAACAGGATTAAGGCCGGAGAGAGTTGCCTGTAAAGGATCACAGTTGTGGGTTTACGGGCCTAAACCAACAACAACCTTGTATGCCAGTCAGAAAAAAAACATTTGCGTGCGGTCATAAGGGGTTTGGTCAAAAGTGCCATCGGTGTGTACAAATCGTGGCACCAGAGAAAATAACTCAAACACTTACGGAAAAACAGCAGCAAAAAATGGACTGGCAGGCAGCTTTTGAGCAAGATCCGATCAATCTAAGAAACCTTCCGGCTCATGTGGTCAGCAAGGCACGGATTGTCATTGCTCAGTTGCAGAATAAAAGGGATTATAGAGAATTTGGTGGTAAGCGACTCCGCCATAACCGCTTGATTATCAGCATCCCCATCACCCGCAACTACCGAATGCTCTGCCGCGATTGCGGAACCAGCTTAGTGCCGCAAGCAGTCTTGTCCCACGAGAACTACAACGTCTGCAAACCTGGTTAAGGTGTCAGTTTCCTGACAAGCCCACGCCGTCTTGCTCTTCTCGGCCCTGGGTTGTTGACACTTGGGGCGCTATATCCTGAAAGTAGAGACAGACTCCCGCCTAGGATGCTAAAGCTTGTTCGCTTATGCAGATTTATTTAGATCACAGCGCTACAACGCCGCCCCGCCCAGAGGCGATCGCAGCGATGCAAACAGTTTTGACCCAGCAGTGGGGCAATCCTTCCAGCTTGCATGAGTGGGGACAACGAGCGGCAATGCTGGTGGAACAAGCCAGAATGCAAGTTGCCCACTTACTAAGCGCACCTGAAGAACCTGAGTCCATCATCTTTACCTCTGGTGGCACCGAGGCCGACAACTTGGCGATTATGGGTGTTGCCCGTCGCTATACCACACCGCAACACTTGATTATTTCGAGTGTGGAGCATTCAGCTGTTGCAGAACCGGCTCGGTTGCTGGAACAATGGGGCTGGGAAGTGACGCGATTGCCAGTAGATGCCAAAGGCTCGGTTAATCCCCTCGACCTTCAAGCGGCATTGCGACCTAATACAGTCTTGGTTTCGGTCATCTATGGTCAAAGCGAAGTCGGCACACTGCAACCAATTGAGGCACTGGGAAATATTGCCCATGCCCACGGTGTCTTGTTCCACACAGATGCGGTTCAGGTGGCGGGGCGTTTGCCTATAGATGTACAAAAGCTACCAGTGGATTTGCTTTCCCTTTCTAGCCACAAGATTTATGGTCCTCAAGGTGCTGGGGCGCTTTATGTCCGTCCTGGTGTAGAATTAGTACCCTTACTATGTGGTGGAGGTCAAGAATCACGGTTGCGTTCTGGGACACAAGCAGTACCTGTGATCGCTGGCTTCGGTATAGCGGCTGAACTGGCAGCAGAAGAAATGTCTTCGGAAACCCCTCGATTGAGACGTCTACGAGACCAGCTGTTTGCCCAGCTGGCTGATAGCCCTAACCTCATTCCCACTGGCTCACGCACCTCCCGCTTGCCCCACCATGTTAGTTTCTGCGTACAATACACCGATGGTGAAAAAATCAGTGGCAAAACCATCGTGCGGCAGCTGAACTTGGCTGGGATTGCCATTAGTGCTGGCTCTGCCTGCCACAGTGGAAAAGTTACCCCCAGTCCAGTACTGCTAGCAATGGGTTACCCTACCCAAGCAGCTCTAGGAGCCATCCGCCTAACACTAGGTCGTGAAACCACGGCAGCTGATGTAGACTGGGCAGCCATGGTGCTTAAGCAGGTTCTGGAAAGGCTGATGCCAAAACAGAAGATTCTCACCCCCTTAGCCTCTCACCCCCTCACCCCCTCTCTTTACTAAGATGGCAGAACTTCCGAAGTCTCTTGAAGATGCGATCGCACAAGCAAGAGTTGCGACGCAGACAGCGATCGCAGATGGTTATTCCCGGTTGCAAGTAGAACTACTGTTCCCAGAACTCAAACCGATGCCGGTAGCCCTGCAATTCCTCCCGCTGTTTGACGAGCTAGGTTCCCAACTCAAGGTTTTCTTTCCCGATGCTGGTGCAGCCGCTCTAGCCCGCCGTGACTGGGGAGAAGTCCCGTTTAAAATTCTCGAGATCGGTACAGGAAGGACACCCGTACAGCAACAAATCCAACCGGAAGACAGAGCCTTCGTGTTTGTTGCTCCCTCAGCGGTGGAAGTGGCTCAGGTGGAAAAACTGTGCGAAGAAGCAGGTTCGCGCCCCTTTGTTATATTCAATCCCCGCTTGGAAGATGTTTCGGTCGTTGGCATTGGCTATGCGGCGCGGCAAATGCGGCATCGCTTCATCAACACCATTGAATCCTGCTATCACATCCGACCCTTAGACGGAGCCGCCCTATTTCGCTGCTACCCCTCCTCTTGGCAGGTTTGGCTGGAAACCGACAGCGACTACCGACTGATTGCAGAACTGCCCAAAAAGCCAGTGGGTGAGGAAATTGAGGAAATCCTCGCCGGGACAACTCAGCCAGTTGGCTCCCCACCACCCAAGAAGGCAGGGTTCATAACCAATCTGGAACGGTTTTTGCGTACCTTGAGTCGTTGAGTTCATCCGGATTGCATCTGGGCGTTTAAAGCTTTGTTGACGCGATCGCGCGTTTCTTCCAAGTGCGCCTTTGTGTATTCGTCCTGCTTGCCAGATTGAGAGAGCGTCTTGTTGAGCTGTTCGCGCAGTTGATGCAGTTTATACCATGCCAGTGTACGTGCATCTTCTGGCACGTGTTCAGTCCGCAACACCATGCGTATCATGATGTTCAGGTATTCGCGCTGCAAGGCTCGACGGAGACTGGAAATCGTCACACTTGTGCCGTCTGGTTGCAGCACCTCCGTCCAGATGCCTGTGCCGAGGGTGTCAAACAGTTCCGGCATTGTGAGCGCCTGCCCTGGCTTGCTCTTGAGTTCAATATCACCTAGACGCGCCAGGCGATCGCCAGACAGTAGCTCTCTCAACACCGAGCTCTGCATCAAGAAAATACTGTCGTGAATCGGATAATCAAGGCGACTGATTGGCACCCGGTTGCCCCAGTGCATCCAGCGCGACGGTGCTAACTTATTCAGTAGTTCTGGTGGGAAGCGAAAAGCGTCAGAAGCAAAAATATACTTTTGCAGCGTCGCCAACGCCTGCCGCTGTTTTTCCACAGGCACCGGTTCAAAGGGCAATCGCCCGTTGGGTTCACCCGCATGGTCGCGGTGGAATGACTGCCCACCAATATATTTTGTGATGAAGTAGGTGTTTTGTAGATAGTGCAAGAACACCATGTCGAACATTTCGCTCAACTCACTGTAACTCTCGCCCTTCGGGGGGTAACTCTGATTCAGACGCTCCCATAAGGCGCGAGAGTTGTCCAGTTGCCACTGGGAGTAGCGCAACACATCGCTGCTGTTGTCCCAACGGTTGACATCCGGGTCAAGGTCAAACGTATCCTCATCCGTCGCATAATCCAACTCAGGCTTGGTCGATGCTCTTGCAATCTCTTCTAGAAACTTCAACTCAGCTTGGGGAGCCATTGCCCCGCTCGGTTTGTAGCCGTACTCAATCGCCCATTCATCGTAAGGACCAACAACAGAGGGAAAATAGTCTCCCTGCTTCACGCCTTGGGGTGCCAAGTTCGGTGGAATGTAGTCCATCAACGAGCCAACAAGACCTTTGGCGCGTGTGATGTCGGTGTTATTCAAATCCTCAGGTTTCAGCAGTGTGCTGCCACGGAAGTTGTGTCGTAAACCCAGAGTATGTCCGACTTCGTGAGCGATGATCAGGCGCAAATATTGATGGATATACTCTTTCATCTGATCATTACTGGGCATTGTGTTTTGGAATAGTGACAACGCCAGTGACCCGATCGCTAACTGGTTGGCAGCTTCCATGCCGTAGCAAAGATCGTAGTTTGTTGCCAGTCTGGATAAAGAGGTCACAGGAGAAGAACCTCTTTGCTCTTGCCCATTGCTGCCGACTTGACGGACTATGCCACTAGTGCAGACATTGCTTGAACCGGAGCCATCGCGCCCTAAGGAATCGCCCATCATGTAAGATAACAAAGATTGAGGCTGCGATTGATTTTGTTGAACAAGGGTGCGATACTCTTGCTTGAGCGATCGCACAAAGCTGCCGTCTACAATTATGTCGGCATTCAAAATTTCTCCGGTCAGAGGGTTGACCTGCGACGGCCCCAACGCAAAAAATCCATCCACCGTATTGAGCCACCGAATTGTGTTGTAGCGCATATCGGCCGGGTCCCACTTGGCGTCATTAGGCATCTGCTGTACAACAATTGCATCCTTAAATCCTGCTTTTTCAAAGGCTCTGTTCCACGTTAGAACGCCTTCAGTGATGGCATCACGGTATTCCAGTGGCACCGCGTTCTCAATCCAGAAGACAATCGGTTTCTTGGGTGGAGACAGCGTCGCAGTCGGGTCTTGCTTTTCTAGATGCCAGCGATTGATGTAGCGCACAAACGGATCGCGGCGGTTGTCGTTAGAGAAGTCCTCGTAAGCCGTGATGAAATAGCCAACGCGATCATCGGCTAGGCGCGGATGGTAGCCGTTATTTTTAGGCAGTTGGGAGAAACCGTAGTGAACGCGAACGGTTAGGGCACGGCTGTCAGGTACCGTCTCCAATAGAGTAGGTTGGTGTTCGTCATTGGCGGATGAGAACCCGTAAACCGACTCAATCTCCATGTTTAGGGGGAAGGCTTTGGCAGCGCCGAAATAGGACTTTTTATCGTCCAGATGGTAGGAAGCTTTCAATAGTGATGACAAATCTGAAGATAATCCAGGCACATCCGCCAGCAGCAGGTCGCCCAGGTCTACGAGGATTGTTTGGCGTTGAGGATGAATGCTTTTAATTGGGAGCGAGTATAAAACTGAGTCACTAAACGAGCGTGCAAGCGATCGCGCTTGTGGATCGCCCGGACGAGTGCGGAAATTCTCGTTGCGGATGACAAAGTGCAAATTTTTATTTACGCGGCGGAAGTAAAACAGAAAATCTTGCAGCGGCATTCCACTGTAGATACCGCGTTCGCCAATGCCCGATTCCATCGTCACGGTGCTGAGGTAGTTTTTATTCAGCTGCTCCGGCTTGATCTCCAGGTAGATTGTGCCTTTTTCCTGATTGCGGTAAAGCGTGAACAGCCCCTCCAACTTTTCGGTGTTTTTAACGACTTGATCAAATGGCTGTAGCTCTGACTGCTTAGGATTATTAGAAACCGTATGATTCGGCGTGACTGGCTTTTTGGCGTCTTTGACAAATTGCGGCTCTAGGTTCATGTCTTCGAGCCGCTCTGTAGCTAGCTGTGACTGGGACGGCACACCCAGAGTCAGTCGTGCGGTAGCTGGCTCGATTCCTAAAAATAGACTATGTAAGACGATTCCTAAAAATAGACCATGTAAGAGAACTATATAAAATGGCAGTCTTTTCATCCCATCCATCCCTGCAACGGTTGCTCAACCTTTGGCGCAGTGCCTACTGTTAGTAGGTTTCCAAAAATTGTTCCTTTCTTAAATGCTATGTCTTACTTTTGCCTCTGACCAAAGAGGTAAACGCGCCCCTCTGCCAAGTGTGCCCCTGCGGTCAAAGCTTCCAAGAAAGTTAGAGGAAAGATATATTTTGATAATCTGTACTGCACAATTTTCAGCAGCGTCCATGAAATCTTATCTCGCCGCCGCAATTCAAATGACCAGTGTGCCTGACTTGGAAAAAAACCTGGTTCAGGCTGAAGAACTTATCGAACTTGCCGTCCACCAGGGTGCCGAGTTGGTGACCTTGCCAGAAAACTTTTCCTTCCTGGGAGAAGAGGCGTACAAAATGGCTCAGGCTAGGGCGATCGCCGTTGAAAGTGAAAAATTCCTCAAAACAATGGCTCAGCGCTTCCAAGTCACTATCCTTGGCGGTGGCTTTCCAGTCCCAGTAGACAATGACAAAGCTTACAACACCGCCCTGCTAATCGACCCCAGTGGTCAGGAACTCTCCCGCTACCAGAAAGTACATTTATTTGATGTCAACTTGCCGGACGGCAACACCTATCGAGAATCTAATACTGTCATGGCTGGTACCCAGCTGCCGTCGGTCTATTCTTCCAAAGAGCTGGGTAACTTAGGACTCTCGGTGTGCTATGATATAAGATTCCCCGAACTGTACCGACACCTAGCCCACATGGGCGCTGAAGTCCTGTTTGTCCCAGCTACCTTCACGGCGTATACTGGCAAAGACCACTGGCAAGTGCTACTCCAAGCCAGAGCAATTGAAAATACCTGCTATGTCGTTGCCCCAGCTCAGACGGGTAACCATTACCCTCTGCGGCATTCCAACGGTCATGCAATGATTGTTGACCCTTGGGGAGTGATTCTTGCAGATGCTGGGGATGCACCAGGGGTTGCGATCGCAGAAATTGATCCAGCTCGCTTGGAACAAATCCGCCGCCAAATGCCCTCCCTGTACCACCGCGTTTTTGTCTAGCTATTAGCTATTAAAAAAACCGGGTAGCGCTTGTCAGCCACCCGGAAAAATTTAAAGCATGGTTAAAATTAAACTGTCACAGCAGCCTTTTTGGTTATAGCGTTCAACTCGCCCTTAGCATACTTAGCAGCAAACTCATCCAGACTCAGCTGCTTAATCTTGCTACCTTGACCAGCGCAGCCAAACGCATCATAGCGCTGCAAACAAACCTTCTGCATATACTTAATCGAAGGCTTGAGGAAGTGGCGAGGGTCAAACTCCTTCGGATCTTGAGCTAGAGCTTCACGTACAGCAGCGGTGATTGCTAGACGGTTATCTGTATCGATATTTACCTTGCGGACACCGCTCTTGATACCCTTCTGAATTTCCTCAATCGGCACGCCGTAAGTTTCAGGAATCTGACCACCGTACTGGTTAATGATTGCAATTAAATCTTCCGGAACGGAGGAGGAACCATGCATCACCAAGTGGGTGTTTGGCAAACGGTTGTGAATTTCCTCGATCCGGCTGATCGCCAGAATTTCCCCAGTCGGCTTGCGGGTGAACTTGTAAGCGCCGTGGCTGGTACCAATGGCAACTGCCAAAGCATCGACCTGGGTTTGCTCCACGAAGGCAACTGCTTCGTCTGGATCAGTGAGCAGCTGGTCGTGGGATAGAACGCCTTCTGCCCCGTGTCCGTCTTCTTTGTCGCCCATGCCAGTTTCTAGAGAACCCAAGCAACCGAGTTCGCCTTCCACGCTAACGCCAACGGAGTGAGCCACATCCACAACTTTGCGAGTCACCTCGACGTTGTACTCGAAGCTGGCTGGGGTCTTGGCATCCGACTCCAGAGAGCCATCCATCATGACGCTGGTGAAACCATGACTAATCGCCGAGTAGCAGGTAGCTGGGCTATTGCCATGATCTTGGTGCATGGCAATGGGGATATGGGGGTAGGTTTCCACCGCCGCCAGAATCAGGTGGCGCAGAAAATTCTCGCCAGCATACTTACGGGCGCCACGCGAGGCTTGCAAAATCACGGGGCTATCAATCTCATGGGCAGCCTGCATGATGGCTTGAATCTGCTCCATGTTGTTGACGTTGTAAGCTGGGATACCGTAACCATTCTCAGCAGCGTGATCCAACATCAGCCGCATTGGTACGATCGCCATAGATAGTCCTCCTAATTTAGTTTGTTAGCTAGTCGTTTCTCAACCAGCTCAATTCTGACAATAATCTTAAGATACTTTTCAGCTTATCAGAAATTATATCCAGGGATTCGGGATCAGCGCTAGTAGGGCTTGGCTGGAGCTTGAACTGGTGTGAGCTTTGTGGCTTTGAACGCTTTGCTTAACGCTTTTGTATTCATTTTTACATCTGGACTTAACACTGGTTCTTCCTTTAGGCATCTGGTAACTCAATTAGCCCCCCTCCAACGATAGAGGGAAAGTTGCTTCCAGCTTTCTAAAGTATCGATTGTGCAGTTCCCTTTCTCGCGGGAAACAAGCTGCAAGGGCATGCCGAGCCGCACCGGCAAACAAACGAAGTGTGCCGCCGTGCAGCGGCAAAGGCAACTCGCTCAGCGGTTCAGCTAACAAGTGATTTGCCTGAAGCTGCCGAATTTGTACATAAGGGCGCATCTTCGTCAACTTTCCTAAGTGGGGCGATGAGGTTGCACTCACCGTAGCTGAGATCCGTGAGGGTAAACCTGTAGCTAGACCTGCGTCGGAAGCCCTACAAACTTTTCCGCATTCGCATCGGCGCTCAACCTGTATTGCTGCGTTGAACCTGAAAGCGCGACTTCAACAGAAACATTGACGCTGACGCAAGTGCAAAAAAGGACTTTGTATGTACACCAAACCAGAAACGGAGATTGATGGAATGACGGCTGTATTGCCCACAAAAAGTTTAATTACTTTAAAGATTAATGGCGTAAAAAAACAGATAGAGCTTGCACCCTGGACAACATTGCTCGACGCGCTGCGCGAGTATCTGGATTTAACCGGGACGAAAAAAGGCTGTGACCACGGACAGTGTGGAGCCTGTACTGTCTTGGTGGACGGCAAGCGGATCAACTCGTGTTTGACTTTGGCAATCATGAAGGACGGCGCGGAGATCACGACGATCGAAGGGCTTGCTGAAGGAGACGTACTTCATACGTTGCAACAAGCCTTTATTGAACATGACGCGTTTCAATGTGGATATTGCACTCCGGGTCAGATCTGTTCTGCTGTTGGTTTGATCAGTGAGGGCAGAGCCGAAACAGAGTCCGACATTCGCGAGTTGATGAGCGGCAACATTTGTCGCTGTGGTGCTTATCCAAATATCGTTGCAGCAATTCAACAAGCGATGCAGACAGGGGACGCGGAAGGATGAAAAGTTTTTCGTACACTAGAGCCAACGACGTGGCAGCAGGCGTAAGAGAGATTGCGGTGGACGATGCGGCATTCATCGCGGGCGGCACAAATTTGATTGATTTGATGAAGGAGAATGTTGCCCGCCCCTCGCGTTTGGTTGACATTACGCGCTTGCCGTTGAACAGGATCGAAGACACCGAATCCGGCGGTTTGCGGCTCGGTGCGCTCGTGACGAATGCCGACACTGCCTACAACGAACAAGTTGAAACCCGCTATCCGCTGCTCTCCAAAGCAATCTTGGCGGGCGCATCGCCGCAGCTCCGCAACATGGCGACCAACGGCGGCAATCTATTGCAGAGAACGCGCTGCTATTATTTTTACGATACGGCGACACCCTGCAACAAGCGCGAACCTGGAACGGGCTGTCCTGCCATTTCCGGCTACAACCGCATCCACGCAATTTTCGGCACGAGCGAACACTGTATCGCCACCCATCCCTCAGATATGTGCATTGCACTTGCGGCGCTGGATGCGATTGTTCGGGTCACAGGGCAAAACGGCGATCGCACGATTCCGTTTGCCGAATTCCATCGTTTACCCGGCGACACGCCGCAGCTTGACACAAATTTACAGGCAGACGAAATCATCACAGCCATTGATCTGCCTGCACAAGGCTTTGCCGACCATCACGCCTATCTGAAACTGCGCGATCGCACGTCCTATGCGTTTGCGCTCGTGTCGGTTGCTGCCGCGCTAGAGATGGACGGCGACAACATCAAACAGGCGCGGATCGCGCTGGGTGGTGTGGCGCACAAGCCCTGGCGCAACCCAGAAGCGGAAGCGATGCTAAACGGTAAAAGTGCCACTCAGGACAACTTTCGACAGGTCGCCGAAGTGATCGTACGCGACGCACAAGGTTTCGGTCACAACACATTCAAAATCGAACTGGCAAGACGCGCCATTGTGCGGGTTCTGTTGCAAGCCACCGAGATGGAGCGAACCAACGATAGCCAGTTTCATCGCACCACGACCGAGCCGACTTGATACGCAATCGTGAGTCGCCAAAATGGAGTAGCGATGACAGTAGAGATGCACTTTAGGACATCAGTAAGCGGAGAAAAAGTATGACAACCAACTATATTGGAAAACCGATCAGCCGCGTTGATGGGCGTGCCAAAGTCACGGGTGAAGCAAAGTATGCCGCTGAATATAATGTGCCAAATCTCACTTACGGGTACGTTGTTTCTAGCGAGATTGCCAAAGGAAAAATTAGGAAAATTGATGCGAGTGAAGCGCTCCTCCTTCCGGGCGTGTTGCAAGTGTTTACGCACGAAAATAGACCGCACATCGCCTGGTTTGATCGCAGTTACAAAGATGAAGTCGCAGTACCCGGTTCGCCGTTTCGCCCACTGAATAACAATGAGATATTGTATAGTGGGCAACCCGTCGCGCTGGTTGTTGCTGAGGAGTTTGAGATTGCGCGTTATGCAGCGTCACTGATTCGAGTCGAGTATGATCGCGAAGCGCATGTGACTGATCTCGATCAAAAGCGCGAAGCTGCCTACAAACCGAAACCAAGAGACGGCATCAAACCGCCGCCTAAACCGCGTGGCAATGCTGAAGAAGCTTTTGCCAACGCTGCCACGCAGCACGAAGCCGAATACGCTGCGCCTACTGAGCATCACAATCCGATAGAGTCGTTTGCGACGACTGTTGTCTGGGAAGATGACGGCAAGATTATTGTCTATGACAAAACGCAAGGCGCGCCCAACGTTCAAAACTACATCTGCCATGTTTTCAGTCTTTCTAAAGACGATGTGCGGGTTCTCTCGCCATTTGTCGGTGGAGCGTTTGGTTCGGGATTGCGTCCGCAGTATCAAGTATTTTTAGCGGTGATGGCAGCGCGTGAACTCAAACGCTCGGTCAGAGTGTCGCTGACGCGCCAGCAGATGTTCACCTTTGGTCATCGTCCCACCACGGTGCAGAAACTCGCGCTTGGCGCTACGCCCGACGGCACGCTCGAAGCCGTGATGCATGATGTGATCGCAGAAACCTCGCAGTTTGAAGACTACAGCGAAAACGTCGTCAATTGGTCGGGTCTGCTCTACCACTGCGAAAACGTTAAGCTGACTCACAAAGTTGCCCAGCTTGATCTGTTCACGCCGATCGACATGCGGGCACCGGGCGCGGCTTGGGGCTTGTACGCACTCGAATCCGCAATGGACGAGCTTGCCTACAAACTCGGTATTGACCCGCTCGAACTGCGGCTGAAAAACTACGCCCAGAAAGACCTGAACGACAACAAACCGTTTTCCAGTAAAGAATTGCGCGAATGCTATCGCCAAGGGGCAGAGCGATTTGGCTGGGCAAACCGCAATCCCGAACCGCGCTCGATGCGCCAGGGCAATCATCTGATCGGTTGGGGTTTGGCAACGGGCGTTTGGGAGGCGCTTTACCAAAAGGCTAGCGCCAAAGGTGTTTTGAGCATTGACGGCAAACTTACGGTCAGTAGCGCCACGGCTGATATCGGAACGGGAACTTACACGATCATGACACAAATTGCTGCTGAGACGCTCGGTTTGCCGCTCGATAACGTTACGGCAAAACTCGGCGATTCATCCCTGCCGAAATCACCTGTTGAAGGCGGTTCTTGGACGGCGGCTTCGGTCGGTTCGGCAGTCAAAGCTGTTTGCGAGGAGATTGGCGAAAAATTGTTCAAACTAGCGCAGCAAACCCCCCATTCGCCGCTGGCTGGCGCAAAGTTAGAAGACGTAACGTTCGCCGACGGACAAATCAGATTGAGCCACGATCCAAAGAGCGCTGTTTCCATCACCGACGCGATGCGACAGGGTGAAGTCAACAGCATTGAAAAAGAAACGAACGCCTCACCCAACCCGTTGAACCAACTTCTGTACACGATGAATTCGCATTCGGCGGTGTTCGCGGAAGTAAAAGTTGACGAAGATTTAGGCACAATTCACGTCACACGGGTCGTCAGCGCGATCGCGGGTGGACGCGTCTTGAATCCGAAAACGGCGCGGAGTCAAATCATCGGCGCAGTCGTTTGGGGCATTGGCATGGCTCTGGAAGAAGAGAGCGTGATTGACCAGAACTTCGGACGGTTCATGAACCACAATCTGGCGGAGTATCATGTTCCCGTCAACGCTGACGTGCATGAGATTGACGTGATTTTCGTTGAAGAACACGATGCGATCGTCAATCCGCTCGGGGTCAAAGGCTTGGGCGAAATCGGCATTGTCGGCGTTGCCGGAGCGATCGCCAATGCCATTTTCCACGCGACTGGAAAACGAATTCGAGACCTGCCGATCACACCCGACAAACTGCTGTAACCCTGGTTGAGCGTTTTCTGTTTTTATGGGTCGCCCGGGATTCGAACCCGGAACTAATCGGTTAAAAGCCGAGTACTCTACCGTTGAGTTAGCGACCCGTTGACTTTTCTTTTAGGCAACGTTTTCAACGATAACATAAATTCCTGCAAAATGTCAAAGGCGATTTAGAGGAAATTTACCGTCATGCGGACAAGTGTCTCACAGCTGGAGCCAGGAGCCAACTGCGTCAGATGTTCTCCGGTGTTGAGCGCATTGCGCGGGGCGCTCCAAGGCTCTAGACAGTAAAAATCTTTGCCTTTGACCGCCCAGAAAACCAGGGTAGAATAGTTGTCGTCGTAACTGAGCTGCAGTTGCAAGCCCATGCTGGGGTCGGTGACGCTTGCAGAGCGATCGCTCAGTTGCTGGAAGGCAACATCAATTTCATCCTGGTTAAAGTCAAAGTCGCCGCTGAAAGGATGGGTTGTCTTGGCTCCCTTCTCTTGGTACTGGTCAGCCGGGATATCAAACTTCTGTTGGGTCTTGTCTAGCGTCGCGAAGTAAGGATGCAGCCCTGTAGAAAAGGGCATCGCATCAGATGAGTAATTGGTATATCGTTGCCGGATCTCTAAGCTGTTCCCCAGTAGCTTGTAAGTGAAAGCCACCTGAAAGTCAAAGGGGTAAACGGCGCGTGTCTTCTCGTTGCTGTTGAGAACAAGGGTAAGACTGGCCGAGTCTTGATTAGTAGAGTCCGCGACTTCCCAAGGTAGTTCACGGGCAAAGCCGTGTTGCTTGAGGGTGTATGACTGACCTTTGTAGGTGTAGGTGTCATCGGGTAGGTTGCCGCATATGGGAAACAAAATGGGAATCCCACCCCGCACAGATAAGTCTGGATGGGAAAACCGCTCGGCGTCCAAGTAAAAAATTTCTTTCCCCTGGACGCGCCAACTCGTAATAATGCCGCCTCGCTCTGGTACTACCTCCAGTCGGCTGTGGGCGGCATTGTCGGTGAGAGTGTATGTTTTGTATTGCTGGTGTTCGAGTGCGATCGCAAACATGGCTGTTTTTCTAATAGCGCTTATTCGTCTTCAGCAAACACGAACCGATACAGTTCACTGGGATCAGGCTCAGGGCTACTCTCAGCAAACTTAACCGCTTCGTCTATAACCTGTTGAATTTTACGATCAATTGCTTTGAGTTCTTCTTGATCTGCCAAATTTTGCTTAATTAAATAAGCAGCCAACTTCTTAATTGGGTCACGGGCAAACCAGAATTCCTTCTCCGCCTTATCGCGCAGTTCATCCGGATCAGCCAGGGAGTGGCCTCGGAAACGGTAGGTGAGGGCTTCAATCAAAGTTGGACCTTCACCGGCACGAGCCCGCGCGACTGCTTCAGTAGCTACCTCCCTTACCGCCAACACGTCCATGCCGTCCACTTCTACACCCGCCATGCCAAATACACTGGCTTTCTTGTAAATCTCCGGCTGGGAGGTTGCCCGTTCATGGGCCATCCCAATTGCCCACTTATTGTTTTCGACTACGTAAAGAATTGGCAGTTTCCATAGCGCCGCCATATTCAAGCATTCAAAAAACTGACCGTTGTTGGCAGCACCATCGCCAAAAAAGCAAGCCGTCACCTGATCGGCGCTTTCATCTCCCAAAGCTTCTCGGCGGTATTTACTTTGAAAAGCGGCACCAGTGGCAACGGGAATGCCCTCGGCTACAAAGGCGTAGCCTCCCAGTAAGCCATGTTCGGCAGAGAACATGTGCATGGAACCACCGCGCCCTTTGCTGCAGCCAGTCGCTTTGCCAAATAACTCTGCCATCACTTCTTTGGCAGGAACTCCAGCACTCAAGGCATGAACGTGGTCGCGATAGGTACTACAAACGTAATCCTCACCGGGGCGCATCGCCTGGATCACACCAGTTGAAACTGCCTCTTGACCGTTGTATAGGTGAACAAAGCCAAACATTTTGCCCCTGTAGTACATTTCGGCGCACTTGTCTTCAAACAAGCGCCCTAAAACCATGTCTTCGTACAGGCGCAACCCTTCTTCTTTACTGATTTGAGCTTGATCGCCATAAAAAATAGGTAAGATCCGTTCTTGAACCATTGGTTTGTCGTGTCCTTGTTGCAATAACCACAGTAGTTTGTTTCAGGATAATCAGGATGACCTATGTTTTTCAAGCAACTCTGATTGACAACGCTAGTCTTGGGAGACAGTAAGAGCCAGCTGTAGGATATTAAAGTACCGTATTTATATTGTCGTAGCCGCTAAATTGTAAATTTGATCACTTAACTCGGACAACCTTAATTGATAATATTTGGCAACTCGTTTTTACTTGTAAGGCCACGGGTTATGATAATGGCACGGTTTAAGGAGCCTTGGAACTGAAGAGGGTCAGTTAATTTAGTTGCTCACAGTGCAGGGGAAAGTAGACTGTGCGAATTCCGCTCGATTACTACCGGATTCTGGGACTGCCAATTCAGGCGAGTCATGAACAGTTGCAGCAGGCTTACAGCGATCGCACGGTGCAATTGCCGCGACGGGAGTATTCTGGAGCTGCGATCACAGCTCGAAAACAACTTCTAGAGGAAGCCTACGCTGTTCTGTCTGATCCAGAACAGCGTAGCCGTTACGATGCTAGCTATCTAGCCCATATCTACGAGTGGGAGGCGGCTCAGCCCTCAGAGCCTAAAACCGAGAAATCCCCTGAACTTCTCCCAAACGCCGTTGCCCTACACACTCCAAATATAAAAATTTCGGACGAGCAATTCGTCGGTGCCTTATTGATTCTACAAGAGCTAGGGGAATACGAACTTGTATTGAAGCTGGGCGGTCCCTACCTCAGTAGTAGCAGTGTTAGCCTGGAGAATGGAAGCAGGAGCGAAGCCAACCAAGTCCAGTCAGATATTGTTTTAACCGTAACCCTTGCCTACTTAGAACTGGGCCGGGAACAATGGCAGCAAGGCCAATACGAAAATGCTGCCATCTCCCTGGAAACTGGTGATGAAATACTGTTAGACGAAGGGATATTTCCCAGCCTTAGAGGTGAAATTCAAGCCGATCTGTACAAATTGCGTCCATATCGCATTATAGAGTTACTGGCGCGACCTGAAGAAAACGTTGCAGAAAGACGCCTTGGGTTGCAGCTGTTGGAAAAGCTCTTACAAGAGCGCGGTGGCATTGATGGCAATGGCGACGACTGGTCTGGGCTTGGTCTCGATGACTTTCTGCGATTTATTCAGCAACTGCGTAGCTACTTAACAGCCGCAGAGCAGCAAAGTTTGTTTGAAGCTGAAAGCCTACGTCCCTCCGGTGTCGCCACTTATCTAGCAGTCTATGCCTTACTAGCACGGGGCTTTGCCCAACGTCTGCCCGTGCTGATCGCCCGCGCCAAGCTGCTGTTAATGCGTCTAGGCAAGCACCAGGATTTGCATCTAGAACAGGCAGTATGTTCGCTTCTCCTGGGTCAGACAGAAGAAGCGAGTCGTGCCTTAGAACTGAGTCACGAGCACGAACCCCTAGAGTTCATCCAAGAATATTCTCAAGGGTCTCCAGACTTACTACCGGGACTGTGTCTTTATAGCGAACACTGGTTGCAAACCGAAGTGTTTCCTCACTTTCGGGATCTAGCCCATGAGCCGGCTTCTCTAAAAGACTACTTTGCAGATGAACAAGTTCAGGTTTATTTAGAAGCGCTGCCTAATGATCCAGAGGAAACCCTAATGGCACCTCAGTCGCTTGCCTACTCCCAAGCGATCGCTTCACACCAAAGCAGCGATTCGGCGAAGGTGTCCAAATCGCTTGGCGAGGCTGCTACTTCATTACGGACTGCTACGACAACCGTGAATGCAACCCCAAATGGTGTTCCAATAGTGCCTGATGAGCAGCGCATTAACCTACCCGACTCACCACCCGATGCTACTATACTCGCCAAGAGTTACCAGCCGAAACGGTCAAGGAGACGAACACGAAGTCGGTTTGCCAGTAGCGAAGGTGCCTTGCATGGTAAGACTCTTTTCCCTCGACGGGGCAGGAGTTCGACCTCGGCTGTGGGAAATGTCCTTAAGGCTAAGGGAACGCGGCTAGCTTTGCTATTGGTTGGGGGTGTACTGGGTGTAGTCGTTTTGGGCTTTCTGTTGAGTCGAACCTACGGTTGGGTAAGGCAAACCTTTTTCCCCGCGCCATCCTTGCAAACGCAGCAACCACTGGAGCTGCCACCGCCGAAGATTCCTGTAAATCAACCCCCCTTACCACTCCCTACCCCTACCCCTATCCCTAGCAGCAAACCGCCAGTACAGTCGATTTTGCTCACTCAGAAAACAGCTGAGAAAGTAATTCAGACCTGGCTATCTACGAAAGCAGCAGCTTTTGGTTCAGACCATGCCGTTGATAGATTAAAGCAAATCTTAGTTGAGCCAGCCCTGTCCCAATGGCAGGAACTGGCCCAGAAAAACAAGGCAGATGACCTATACCGGCAGTATAAACATATACTGAAGGTGGAGTCTGTAAAGACGAGTCAGGCCAATCCGAATCAGGCTCAGGTAGAAGCCACCATAAATGAAGTGGCACAGCTCTATGAAGACGGTCAGCTCAACCAGGGTTCCTCCTACAATGAAAACCTGCGAGTTCGATATAATTTGGTTCGCCAAGACGGTCAGTGGCGCATCAACGAGATGACTATTCTCAAATAGTTATAGTTTTTAAAGTCGCAGGTCGAACGCAACGAGGCGGCTGTTTTTCAGGACGCAGGGGAACTCCGAGCGAACGTTCCTAAGCTCCCTAAAATTATCTACAACTGTAGTGCTAATAGAAAACTGTGAAGAAGAACTTCTCCACAGTAATACCAATTTTGAATTATACCATTTTAACTTTGGTATACTACAGATAAAATCACTAGTTTCATCTCTTTTGGTTTTATGGCTGGAATTGTCAAGATAGATATTACTGAGACCCCAAAGGAACTTAAAACCCTCTTGA
>JAABUZ0100005198.1_pt1 | contig 17284 bp, 16 predicted proteins | sample 5562091 | NCBI WGS metagenome assembly JAABUZ01 (sample SAMN12813069, study PRJNA571459) | rock metagenome | isolation source: Antarctica rocks | place: Antarctica: Victoria Land, Linnaeus Terrace sud | collected 2015-12-21
ACACGGCGGCGGTGTTTCTCGAACCGATCCAAGGCGAGGCCGGTGTCGTCCGCCCACCGGACGGATACCTGGCGGCCGCTCGGCGGATCTGCGACGCGGCGGGGGCGATGTTCGTTCTCGACGAGGTGCAGAGTGGTATCGGTCGCACCGGCCGATGGTTCGCGCACCAGTTCGAGGACGCCCGGCCCGACGTGATGACCTTGTCGAAGGGCCTGGCCGGCGGCCTGCCGATCGGGGCCTGCGTCAGCATCGGCGACTACGCCGACGGGCTGCAGGTAGGCCAGCACGGCAGCACCTTCGGTGGGAACCCGGTCTCCTGCGCCGCCGCCCTCGCGGTGCTCGACGTGATCGAACGGGACCACCTGATGGACAACGCGGTCACGGTGGGGGACGAGCTGGCCGCCGGGATCACCTCGATCGGACACCCGCTGGTGGCCGGCGTCCGTGGCCGTGGCCTCTGGCGGGGACTGGTGCTGACCGAGCCGCTCGGCGTGCAGGTCAGCGAAGCGGCCAAGGCGGCCGGGTTCCTGATCAGCGCCGTCCGGACGCAGGCGATTCGGATCTCCCCGCCGCTCATCCTGGCCTCGGAGGAGGCCGGTGAGTTCGTCGGCGCGCTACCCGGGATCCTCGATGCTGCCGCGGCCGGCTAGTCCCGGTTCATGATGGATGCTCGCGGCCTGACCACGCAGTCGATCGATCACATCGCCGAGGTGCCCGCGGCCGAGTGGAACGCCCTGGCCGACCACGATCATTTCTACCAGTCGCACGAGTGGCTGTCCCTGATCGAACGGGACAACACCGCCGAAGCCAGGTACGTGCTCGTGCGGAACTCGGACGGTATCGTCGGTGCGCTGGCGCTGTACGAAGTGGCGCACGAAGCCAATGCCTCCTATCGGCTTGAACGGCTCGAGGCAAGCCTGGGAATTCGCGCCGGACATCTGCTGGCCGGCGGCCGACGCGGATATCACAGCGACCTGCTGATCTGTGACCAGTTCGCACCGGAGCTCGCGGATCGGGTAGCCGACGCGTTGATCACCGAGGCCCTGGACGTCGCGGCGGGACTGGGTCACGCCGGCCTGGGGATGTTCTGTCTCCCGACCGACGCGGTGCGCCGGCTGGCGCGCGTGCGCGCGGTGACTGCCTCGTTCGACACGGCGGAGTCGATCGTCCAGCCGACCGGCGGCGGCATCGAGGGTTACCTCGCAGACCGGACCAGCAAGCAGCGGGCGAAGATTCGGCGGGAGATGCGAGCCTTCGACGACACCGGGTGGTCGGTGCGAGCCGCGCCGATGACCGAGTGCCTCGACGTCGTGTCCCGGCTTGCGTCCAACGTCGAGCGTCGGTACGGGCATGAGACGCCCGACGTCCTGCTGAAGCGGCTGTTGCGACGGGAAGCGACGCATGTGGGCGGGCAGGAATTGACCTTGATCTGCGAGGATCTTGACGGGGTGCCGGTGGCCTGCGCCGTGAACTATTGCTGGCGCGACACGATGTACAGCCGCGTCGTCGGCTTGGACTACGAACGGCTCGGCCGCTCCTTCGCGTATTTCAACGTGCTGCTCTACCGATGCATCGAGGCGGCGGCCGAACGCGGATTGAATCGGCTGTCCCTCGGCCAGGCGACGGCCCCGAAGGTCGAACGCGGGGCCGAGCTGCGCCCGCTGTGGATGGTGTCTATAGCCGTGGACGCCGGTTCGGCCCGCCGGACCGGTCTGCAGCTGACCGACGCAGCGGCGCTGAGCCGCTGGAGTGAGCCCTTTGCCGACTACCGAGAAGCCATGGCCGAGTTCGACCTGCGATTGCTCAAATAACCTCAAAGCCTCCATACTTTTGGAACCGGTGACGAGTCAGTTCAGAAGGGTTGGCGCTGATGCCCGCGCAATTCGATCGTGACGCCCGGCGTTTGTGGAGCGCGTTGAGTGTCTCACTGGTCGGCTCGGAGATCACGTTGCTCGCCCTGCCGCTGTTCGCCGCCACCAAACTGCATTTGGTGGCGTTTCAGATGGGCATTCTCGCCGCGACCGGCCAACTGCCGTTTCTGCTCTGCAGCCTGCCCGCCGGGGTGTTGGCAGACCGGGTGCGGCGGCGGCCGATCCTGGTCGCCTGCGACGTCGGATCGGCGGTGGTGCTGGCTACCGTCCCGCTGTCGGTGATGTTCGGCGGTCCGTACTTCGTCCAGCTGTGCCTGGTCGCCTTCGTCGTCGGGACGCTGACCGTGCTGTCCGAAGTCGCGCACTACGCCTACGTGCCCACCCTGGTGGGCCGGGACAGCCTCACCCAGTTCAACAGCCGATTGCAGGTCAGCTACTCGGTGTCGGAATCAGCCGGACCCGGGCTTGCCGGCGTGCTCGTTCAGCTGATCACGGCGCCGTTCGCCGTGCTCATCGACGCGTTCTCGTTCGTGGTGTCGGCTGTGCTGCTGCGTTCGGTGCGGCATGTCGAGCCACGCATCGACAATTCCCACAGCAGCACGGTTCGGTCGTCACTGGTCGACGGGCTGCGGATGCTGGTGCGGCATCCCGTGCTCAGGCCGATCGTGCTGACCGGGATGTTCGTGGCGTTCTTCGAACAGGCGGTCGTGGCGCTCTACGTTCTCTACGCGATCCGAGATCTGGGTCTGAGTTCGGCAACGATCGGCCTGGTGTTCGTCGCCGGCGGCATCGCGGCCATTCCGGGCTCCATGCTGGCGCGCGTGGTGGGAGACCGGATCGGCGTCGGGCCGGCGATCGTGGTCGGGCTGATACTTTCCGCGGCCGCCGGGTTGCTGGTGCCGTTCGCGACCGGTTCCACCGTGGTGATAATCCTGATGCTGGCTGCCGCGAAGGCAATCACGGCGCTGACGTTCACGGTGGCGAACATCCACCAGTGGAGCCTGCGTCAGTCCCTCACACCGGACGAACTCGCCGGGCGAGTGACGGCCGGCCAGCGCTTCATCGTCTACGGCGGCGGTTCGATCGGCGCCCTCATGGGCGGTGTGCTCGGCAGCGCGCTCGGGCTGCGGCCCGCGCTGATGCTGTGCGTCGCGGGCGGCATCCTGTCCCCGTTATTGCTGGCGGCCTCACCGGTGTGGCGGGTTCGAGAGCAGCCGACCAGCCCGGCGGAGGAGTCGGAAAACGTGACCGACGCCATCGACGTCTGATCTCAGCATCACCCACCACCAGCGAGGAATGCCCACTGATGCGGGTGATTCGGCCTAGCGACTGGTGATTTCGGCCGGCTGCGGCGGGAGATCGGCCAGCGACCGCGCGATGGCCTCGTCGCTGACGATCGAGTCGACCATGGTTCCGTCGAGGTAGGACCGGTACGCCGCCATGTCGAACATGCCGTGGCCGCTGACGCCGAAGACAACTGCCCTACTGACTCCCTGGCGGTCCGCGGCCGCGGCCACCATGGTGGCGCCGTGGATCGCGTGGGCGCTCTCCGGGGCAGGGGTGGTGCCTTCGGTACGGGCAAAGAGCACGGCGCTGCCGAAGACGTCACGTTGGGAGTAGGCGGCGGCATCGATGGAGCCCTCGTCATAGAGGGCGCTGATCAACTTGGCCGTGCCGTGATAGCGCAGGCCGCCGGCGTGCATCGACGGCGGCGCGAAGCTGTGGCCCAGGGTGTACATCTTCTGCAGTGGCGCCAGACCCGAGGCGTCGGTGAAGTCGTAGGCGAAATGGCCTCGCGTCAATTTGGGGCAGGCCATCGACTCGACCGACACGCAGCGCACCGCGGGCCCACCCAGTGCTGCGGCGCCGAGGAACGGGAGCGCGAGTCCGCCGAAGTTGCTGCCCCCGCCGAGTGAGCCGATCACGACGTCCGCCCGATCGCCGAGCTCCGCCAGCTGCTCCTGGGCCTCGAGCCCGATGACGGTCTGGTGCAGCAGCGAATAGGTCTCGCCACTGCCGGTGCAGAACAGCGTCCCGGGTTCGGCAGTATCCTCCAGGGCCTCGGCCAGCGCGAGTGACAAAGAGCCGGTGGAGTCGGGGCGATCGTGCAGCTCCGCGCGTCCGACAGCTGTCCGACTGCTGGGGCTCACGATGACCGTCGCGCCGAGCATTTCCATGATGGTGCGGCGGTGCGGTTTGGCTTCGTAGCTGGATCGGACCATGTACACCCGGCACTTCATGCCGAACATGGCGCAAGCTGCGGCGACAGCGGTGCCCCACTGGCCGGCGCCGGTACCTACGGTGAGGTAGGTGGCGCCGGCTCGGTGGTAGTAGTACGCCTGAGCCACCGCGGTGTTGAGCTTGTGGCTGCCGCTGATGTTTCCACCCTCGTACTTGTAGTAGAGGCGGCAACCCGTTCCGAGCGCGGACTCGAGCTGGTGCGCCCGGACCAACGGTGTCGGGCGCCACTGCCGATACCGCTCCAGGACAGCCGGTGGAATCGGTACCGACGGTTCGCGGGTCAGCTCCTGCCGCACGAGCGAGGGAGGGATTTGCAGGGTGATACCGCTCGGCGCGGACCTCGGCGACGGCAGATCAGGCGCAAGGGTGACGCCCAGCGCGGGAATGGCATTGCACCAGGCTTGGGGGATGGATACCACGGCGGCGGCTCCGTTCGGCTTAGGTTGCCTGGTGCACCAACGTGATCAGGTCTTCGACGGTGTCGAACCGGGCGTTCATGATCGTCGCGTCGTCCAACTCGATGTCGAGCCGCTCTTCCAGCCCTACCAACAGCCGCACAAGCTCGAGGGAGGACAGGTTGAGGCCGCCTTCGGCCAGTGACGTGCCGGCGGTGATCTCGACGGCTTCGTGGCCCTCGGCCGTCATCAGCTCCGCGACCGTCTTACGCACTGCCTGCTCGGTGTCCGCATCTGCTTTTCCTGAAGTCAACATGGGTCAATCCCCTTCTCGCGCGCCGTGAGATCCGTCTTAGGCCGACGGCTTCAGTGGTATCTCAAGGTCGAATCAGTGGTGTCGCAAGGTCGAATCGAGCTTCGTCGGGCTCGCTACGCGTCGTATACATGGGGCCTACGCCTCATACGCCCCGGTTGGCGCACGCCACCATTCCGCCAACTCTCATGTAGGCGCGTTGTATCCGCGCGCGCGACGGTCGAGTCCGACAGGGAATCCCACACAACGAGCACGCGGTTCCGGGCGAGCGAGGAGAACGATGTGACCACAGAATTCGATGTCGCCGAGGAGACTGTCGCCGAGGAGACTGCCGCCGAGGAGACTGCCGTCAGTCGCTGGGACGCCGTCCTGCCAGGTATCCGAGCCGAAGCACTGGACTGTCTGCAGAGCACCGTGGCGGTCCTGGCCGATGCCGCGTACGGGTCCGGCGCTCATCTGGCGCTGGGAAGCCGATGGCGATTCCCGACCCTGGACGACAGCGGTGAGTTTGCCGTTCAGCCGTCGGTTGCCGAGCGCATCGACCAGGCCCGCGATGTGCTGGGCATGCGGGTAGAACCGGTCGGCGGCGCGTTGGACTCGGCTCACCTGCGCGACGAAGCCGAAACCGGGCCCATCTACATAGTGTCGGAGGCGTACGACCTGTCGTGGCTGCCGTACGCGCGCGCAACGAAGCGCTATCGGGAGATGCCGCACAGCTTCCTGCTGGAACGGACTGGGCGAGAATATTCCGTCGTTGACGCCTATTACGCCGACACCGAATGGGGACGAGCTCGCCCGACCGTCGTCCGGATGACTGGAGCGGAGGTCGACAGCGCCATAGGCGGCACGGGGCTGGCCGTCCGGATGACTACGACCACGAAGAGCGCGCCGATCGACCCGAGGACCGCGATGGCCGACAACGCCGTCGTCGCCCGGCGGGCCGAGCCTGCAATAGATGCCTATCTGGCGCGGGCCCGGGCAAGCCTGGCCCGGCCGGAAGGCATCGAGCGTCTCGTGCTGGACGTGTGGCACCTGTGCCGCGAACGGCTGCTCTACGGGCTGTGGCTCGGCGACCACGAGGCCGCGCCGCTAGTCCTGGCGGCTACTCAGGCGTGGCAGCAACTAGCCAGCCAGAGCTACCTGGCCAGTCGACGGGCACACCGCGGCACACCGCCCCATCCCGCACTGATCGACGACATGGGGGCGCAGTTGTACGCCGACACCGAGCTGATGACCGCGCTGGGCGCAAGCGCGCTACCGATCCCGCAGGCCGCCGGGTCGAACCTGGAGGATGTCATTCGTTCCGTGATCGCCGAGGTAGTCGGCCTCACGGACCGGGAGCTGGCCGAGCTGACCGCGGGTAGCCCGCTACGCCTGCTTCCCGGCTTCGACTCCTTCCGGCTGGTTTCCGTGGTCGATCTCGTCGAGGAGCGGACCGGTGCGGTGCCGGCATCCGATGCGTCCGCGGCGGATCTGGCGGACGTGGCGGGCTTGGTTCGGTTGTTCTCCCGAGGCACCGCGCCGGTGTCCCGGTGAGCGCGCCGCCGGTCGGAATCTATGAGTGGTTCCACCGCAGTGCCGAGCGTGATTCGGATCAGTCGGCGCTCGAGGTCGACGGAGTCGGTCTCAGCTACCGCGAACTCGACGTGTGGGTGGCCCGCGTCGCCACCGAGATCCTTGCGACGGACTCCGTTCGAGCCGGCACCGTCGGCCTGCTCGCGTCCCGCACCGTAGGCACCTACGTCGGCTACCTCGCCGCCCTGCGCGCCGGAGTACCCGTCGTACCGATGAACCCGCAGGTGCCTGCCGCCCGCAACGCGACCATCTGCGCGGCGGCCGACGTCCGGCTGGTGCTCTCGGACGACACGGAACTCGCGACGCGGCGTGAGCTGATCCGGGAATACCCGGCGCCCATACTTTCACTGGGTAATCGGGATTGGTTGACGGTCGAGTCGGCCGAGAGCGGCCCCGCCGAACTGACACCAGCGCACCCGGACGACATCGCATACATCTTGTTCACCTCGGGTTCGACCGGACGTCCCAAGGGTGTTCCGATCCGACACCGCCAGCTGTCGGAGTTCACTCCCTACTGCGCCGAGCGCTACGGTGTCGGGCCCACCTCACGGCTCAGCCAGACCTTCGACCTGACGTTCGACCCGTCTGTCTTTGACATGTCGGTCAGCTGGTTCGCGGGCGCGACACTGGTCGTCCCCAGCCGGGAGCAGATCCTCACCCCGGCGCGCTTCGTCAATGAGCACCGAATAACCCACTGGTACTCGGTGCCCTCGGTGATCTCGTTGGCCGGCCGGCTGCGGAACCTGACGCCGAACAGCATGCCCGAGTTGCGCTGGAGCATCTTCGCGGGCGAGCAGCTGACACTCGACCAGGCACGCGCCTGGACTACGGCCGCTCCGCTGAGCATCATCGAGAACGCCTACGGTCCGACCGAGCTGACCGTGACCTGCGTCGGATACCGGTTACCCCGCGACGTCGACAACTGGCCGCGGACGTCGAACGGCACGGTCCCGATCGGGACGCCGTATCCGCATCTGGAGTCAGTGCTGCTGGACACCGGCACCGAGGGTGCGATCCCCAGCGCGGGTGAACTTTGTGTTCGGGGTTCACAGCGATTCGCCGGCTATCTCAGCATGGAAGACAACTGCGACCGCTTTCGCAGGGAGGGTGAGTCTGCCGAGGCGTTCGCACCTCCAGGTCCGAAGGACTGGTACCGGACGGGGGACCTGGTGTCCTGGCATGGTGGCAGTCTGGTTCACTTGGGCCGCATCGACGACCAGGTGAAGATCAGCGGACACCGCGTCGAAGTGGGCGAGGTCGAAGCGGTGTTGCGCAGTCACCAGTTCGTGGACGAGGCCGTCGTACTGGCAGCACCGACCAGGCGTGGAGGTGAGCTCTGCTTGTTCGCGGCGTACGTCGGCCGGGATGACGACGGGCACCTCCTCGACCATTTACGCCAGCATCTGCCGTCATACATGGTGCCGTCGCGAACCGTCAAGATCGCGAATTTCCCGTTGAACACGAACGGAAAAATCGATCGGCGCCGACTGCGCGAAGAACTGGCGGGCGACCTCAGCTCGGTGCGATGAGGCAATAAGGAAATTTATCGCGATCGACCTCTAGACCCTGTCTAATCACTTTGATATGCTCATAAAGGCCATAAAAAGAAGGGGGCATACCCTCTCAGTCTACGTCCGTCAGGTTCGCTCGGGCGGTACGGGTCACTGTCTTCGACGACGTGTGCCGGCCGGTGTGACGTCGAATTCCGCGCGACGGTGGGGTTGATATGAAATATTCCGTCCTGGGTCCAGTGGAATTACACACCGCTGCCGGACCGGTCAAGATCCACAGCACGTGCATCCAGGCGATGCTCGCGATTCTGCTGATGTCGCCGAGGCAGGTCGTGTCGGTCGATCGGATCATCGACGACATGTGGCCGGAAGAACCGCCGCGCTCAGCGGTGGAGAACGTTCGGACTTACGTGTACCAGCTTCGTCGGCTGCTGAATTCCACTGACCGCCATTCGATACTCAAGAGTGTGTCGGGTGGCTACCAGCTCGACATCGACCCCGATGAACTCGACCTCACTCACTTCCAACGCCTCGCCGAGGAGGGTCGACGCGCGTTGAGCTGTGAGGACAACGAGAAAGCGCGCACGCTCTTCGTGTCTGCGCTGAAGCTGTGGCGGGCCGCGCCGTTGGCCGGGCTGACCCTGAGCCGAGCAATGCGGGCGAAGGCCGTCGCGCTGGAAGAGCAACACCTGCAGGTGCAGGTGCAGTGGATCCAGGCCCGGATCGCGCTGAACGAGGCCGGGGAGGTCATCGCGCCGTTGCGGGGCCTGCTCGGCGAACGACCCCTGGACGAGCGCCTGTGGCACCTGCTCATGCGCTCGCTGGCTCGTAGCGGTCGCACCGGTGAGAGCCTGGCCGCTTACGACGAAGCACGCCGGACGCTCGTTCACGAGTTGGGCAGCGAGCCCGGTCGCGAGCTGCGGGAGCTACACGCCAGCCTGCTACGCGGTGAGCGGGAACCGAACCCGGAGCGGGCGGTACTGCGCAGCGTGCCCAACGCGGTGCCCCACCAGCTACCGTCGGACACCCGGCAACTCGTCGGCCGCGAGTGTCAGTTGCGGGCGATCCGCGAGCTCGCCGAGCGATCGTTCTCTGGGGAGTTGAACCACCCTGCCACCGTCCTACTGTCGGGACTGCCGGGGGTCGGCAAGACCGCGCTGGCCGTGACCGCCGCCGAACAGTTGCGCGACCTGGTGCCGGACGGGGAACTCTATGTCAACCTCGACGGCAGGGACACGTCCTCGGCAACCTCGTGGGACGCGATGGCCAGCCTGCTCAGCGCGTTCGGCGTCGCGCCGCGTGCCATCCCCGATTCCGCGGACAACCGGCGGTCGCTGTACCGATCATTGCTGGCCGAGCGCCGCGTGTTGGTCATCGTCGACGGAGTTTCGGACAATCGCCAGATCGTTCCGCTCATTCCAGGACCGGGACACAGCGTGCTGCTGGTGACCAGCAGGCGACGGTTGACGCGGGTGTATGCCGACCTTCGGCTTTCTCTCGACGTCATGACGGCCGAGGACGCACTTACCATGCTCGCCAACACGATCGGTTCGGACCGGGTGGCGGCCGAGCCGGAGGCAGCCCGGCAGGTCGTGCTGGCGTGCGGTTGCCTGCCGGCCGTGATCCGAGTTGCAGCCGTCCGGTTGTCCACCCGGGCCGCGTACCCGATCCAGGTTCTCGCCGACCGGCTGTCCGACGGCGAAGGGTTGCTGGACGAATTCGATTGGGACGGTTACTCGCTCCGTGACCGGCTCGACCGGAGTTACCAGTCGATGAACCCGCAGCAGCAAAAACATTTCCGCGCGATCGGCGCAGTGACGCCCGAGGCGATCTCGGCAGCCGCGGTCGGCCGGGTCGCGCGTACGTCGGCGCACGCCGCCGACCGTGAGTTGGAGGGCCTGACCAACGAGGGGATGCTCGTGGCGCAGATGTCGTCGTCCGGCATTCCGAACTACCGGCTTCCGACCGTGATGCACGCCTACGCGAAAGAGCGGCTGGCTCATGAGGGATTGAGCCAGGCCGCCGGTGTCGAGAAGGCCCAGCTCACCGGTTAGGTTAACGCCGCTTGGTCAACGCCTCGGGTACGTGTCATCCCTGCGATCTACTGCGGCTCCGAACGCAGTGCTCCCAATGCCGATTCCACCAGGCTGGGACGGGGCCGCCCACGGAGCACGGACTCCTGGGCGATCCGCAACACCTTCGGCAATGCCTCCCAGCGATCGATACGGGGGCTGAGTGCCTGCCGTTCACGGTCGGTTCTCGCGACTTCTCGCTGCCAGCGCAAGGCGAAACCATGATGCCCGGCCGCGGCCCACAGGTCGTCCATGCTTCGGAAGAAGCGGGTGTCGTCCGCCTGGAAGTCCTCAACCAGGGCGTCTATTGCGGTGTCGCCGAACTGCCAACCATCCTCGCAGCGCAACGCGTGTATCGCCGCGATTCCGCCGTGCCTTCGCAACCACATCATGGGTCCCGCCGGGACCGGCACGGGCGCTCCGAAGACAAGTTTGTTGCGCGTCGACTGAACCGGTCGCCAATCCGCCGGCAGGGTCATGGCCTCGATCAACTCTGCATCAGACAGCTCACCCGACCACGGCTGCTGCTGGCCGTTCGGCACTAGCGCGCAGAATTTGTCCCGTATGCTCCACCGTTGATCCGAGCACCCGTCCAGCAGGATCCAGTGCGGTGCCGACGGACCACCGTGACCAAAGGACCACGGCAACCGGGCTGTGTCGGTGACAACGATGGCGCGGCCGTAGCGCAGGAGTTCATTGGACAGCGCGTCCAGCACGTCGTACGTCGATCCGCTCAGGTATTCCAGATGACTGCCGTCCGGCAGCACGTCCAGGGAAGGCGAATGATGTGAGAACGAAAGCTGTGCGTGGGCGCGATCCCGGCGCACGGCCAGGTGTACCGATCGCGAGATGATCTCGGTTGCCTTCCACTCCAGCGACAGATAAGCGTGCAACGCAGAGGTGTAACAACTCAATCCTGCCGCCGGGGTCATCTGGCCACCTCCTCTCCTCGAACGCGAATACCGCGTCCGCAGCTCTGCTCAGTGACTCCTCGATCTCTCGGGGCACAGGAACTCCTCGGCATGGTCGGCCACGCCGGCGAGCATGGTGGCGGTCGCGCCGCCGGCGATCGCGAACATGGCGAGTTGTTCGCGCAATTGACTCATCCCGCCGTCGCGGAACGAGTCCGCTCCGCGCAACGCGATCACCGCGGTCAGGATCCGTTCGGTGGCGCTTGCATATGACGCTTTGAGCAGCATCCCGTGAGCGGCCGTCATGGCGTTCACGTCAGCAGCGGCCGCACACATCGCGTCCAGGTGGGCGAGGTCGACCAGGCAGCCAGCGAATCGTTCCTGGACCGAGGCGTTGTCCCACAGAGTCCCCTGGCCGGTGGAACGCGTTGCGAGATAGTTGCGGGTCTCGCGCAGGATGCGGCGGCAGGTGGTGCGCGCCCACAACGCACCGATCAACCTCTCGGCCGTGAGTTGCCGGGCCAACTCCGGCAGCGCCCGCCCGGTGCGCCCGACGAGATGGTCCGCGTCGAGTCGCACGTCGTCGAAGTGAAGGTGTCCGAGGCCCGAACCGGCCAGGACGGCATCCGTCGCGGACTCGACCCGGACACCACGCCGACCCTTCGGAACCAGTACCCACGAGTGGCTGGTCACCCGCCGGGCGCCGTCGGTGCGTGCCAGCACCAGGGCGAAGTCGCAGTCCGTGGCGTTGGTGATCCATTCCTTGCCGCCGGTCAGGACGATGCCGCCGGCGTCCCGGGTCGCGCGAGTCCGCAGGTCGAGCAGGCCGGAGCCGGACAGTTGGGCGTCGGTCACCGCGAGGGCGACCATCGTCTCGCCACGAATCATGCCGGCCAGCACCTCGTCGGCGACGGCGCTGCCGGCGGCGCAGCCACGCAGGAGCGGCAGCACGCTTGCGACCTGGACGCAGACCGACAACATCGGGCCCGGCGCGACCGAGCTCTCCAGTTGCTCCACCAGCGCGCTGAACGCTCCGGCCTCCACGTGTAGCGGCGGCTGCCCGGCCTCGACCAGGGCCCGAAGATCACCCCGGTGCCCCAGCTCGGCCCATACCGCCCGGGCAGTGGTGGCCGTGTCGACGCCGACGGCGGTCACCGGCTCGCGACGTCCCCGTCGCCCGCGCGTAGTTCGGCCACGACCTCCCACAACGCCCCAGCCGTCTCGAACGTTGGTCCGGACAGCCGCTCGTCGGAGATGGTGATGCGGTAGCTGTCCTCGACGTCGAAGAGCAGTTCGATCGACCGCATCGAGTCCAACCCCATGTCACGCAACCGGGAGGTGTGCGAGATCGGTTGGTCGCCGGCGTATTTCAGATGCGAGCGGAGCAGTTCTACGAATGCTGGTTCCATGACGTACCGTGCCTCTCGTGCTGCGTCGCGTCGGACGGTTGCGAACCAAATTCGGACGCGCGCATACAGGCCCGATATAGCGAGGATTCACAATCAGCCACGTATCAACGGTGTATCGAGCCGGGTGAGGTTGGTGTCGGTTGCGCATCCCGTGCGGCCCGCGTCAGGAGGACACCATGTCGTCGTACTCGCTCGGAACGTTGTCGATCGATCCCACCCAGGTAGACGTCGATCTGCGGGGCATCGAAAACTTCGGTTATGTCGACTCCTACGACGAGTTCGTTTGCGGATCATGGCGCACGTGCATGTTGCGCAACGGTTCCGGCGACGGCGGCGACGCCAAGATCGGTGATTACGAGGGGCCGTCGAAGTCGACCGAGTTCGGCGCTCGGCTGGGGTATCTCGATCGGATCACCACCGAACACTTCCGCACCGACAACCTGCGCTTCGCCCGGGTGACGCGGTTGGCGCCGGACAGCGTCGTCGTGCCACACCGGGATTACGTCGAGCTGAGCAGCTCATTCGTGCGGATTCACGTGCCGCTCGTCACCACCGAACAGGCGCTCGTCTCCGAGAACGAGACCATCTACCGGATGCGTGCCGGCGAGGTCTGGTTTCTTGACGCGACGGAGGTGCACAGCATCGCGAACTTCTCCGATGTCGGACGTGTGCACCTGCTGCTCGACTTCGCGGTGTCGGACCCTCGCGAGGTGTTCACGGTGACTCCGGACTGGGCACCGCAGATTCCGGCCGAGTCTCTCGTCGGCCGACGCCCACTGAACGCGGACGAAACCGAGATTTTGCTGGACCTGGACAAGATCATCGACAGGACGAACGCCAGGGATGTGCTGGCCATCCTGATCAAGCGGTACTTCGCCGCGGAGCTCGACGTCCTGGAAGTGTTCAGCCTTCTGGGGCGCATCGCCGAGGGTAGCGCCGACGCCGACGTCGTCGAATGGTCCCGGTGGATTCACTCGCACTCGCTGACGGCGCGCTGAGCGCTATGGCAGCCCATGTCACGTCCGTCGACGGCCGGGCCGGACCTCGAGGTCGCCGCGATGCCCAGCGGCTGTTGGTCATTGGTGCCGGCCCGATCCGGGTGGCTGCTTTCGGAACCTGGCGTCAGCTCGGTCTAGACGTCGTGTTGGTCGACGGCCACGAACAGGAGCGATACGACGAGCTGGTCGCCGAGACGTATTCTTTCGACGCTCGCGACAGCACCGCGGATCTGGAGTCGCTCCGGCGGATTGCCAAGGGTTGCGATGGCATCACCACCCTCGCCGACGGTTCCCAACGCACCGTCGCGCTGCTGGCCGACGAACTCGGCCTGCCGGGCATCGGTGTCGACGCCGGTAACACTGCACGCTCCAAGGCGCTGCAGCGGCAGGTCTGCCAGGACGCCGGACTGCGTGTCCCACGGTGGGCGCGGGTCGCCTCCGTGGCCGACCTGGACGCGTTCTACGCCGACGGCCCGCTGTCGGCAGTGCTCAAACCCAGCGATTCCGCTGCGGGTTCGGGAGTCCTGCGGGTCGAGACGAAGGCCGAGGCAGCTCGGCACTGGCCGATCGTCAAGTCGTTGTCGCCGTCGCGGGTCGGTGTCATCGAGGAGTTCCTGGACGGGCGCGAGATCTGCGTCGACGCGGTGGTGCGCGGTGGCGAGGTGCTGTTCGTATCCTCGGTCGACTGCGAGCACATGCGCACGATCGGCTTCCTGTGCACGTCATCGAGTTACGCGACCGTCAATCCCGACGTCGAGCCCGCGACCGCCTTGGTCCGCCGGATCGTGTCCGCCGTGGGCGTCGACACCGGAGCCGTCCACGCCGAGTTCAAGATCGGCTCCGACGACGTATGGACTATCGTGGAGGTCGGGTTGCGACCGGGTGGTGCGCTGGTTCCCGAGCTGACGGTGAAGGTCAGCGGAGTGGATCTCTACGCCGCCCAGGCGCTGGCGGCTCTCGGTGAGAGCGATCCGGCGCGGCCCGACTGCCAGGTGGTAGCACCGTTCGCGCAGGCCCGTTATCTGGTGGGCGAGGGCAACGTCCAGCGGTTCGTCCCGCCGGCAGACGTGCTTCGTGACCTGCCGGACGTCAAGGTGGTTCGCCAGCAGATACTCCCAGGTCAGCGAGCGCGCATGCCCTTGAGCGAGGCGGGACGAGCGGGCTACGCTTTCGGTTGGGGACCCGACCGGATCGGCCTCGATACCCAGCTGCGCACCGCGATCGAGCTGTTGGGAACAGGGATGGGTATCACGGTGCGGGGCAACGATCCTGACGATTTGATGTCGTCCGAACACGGTCCCGGACCGTGGTGGCCACGAACGCAGTGGGAGGAACAATGCGACTAGGCGTCCTGATCCTGCCGGATTCCCCATGGGCGGTCGCTGTCGACAAGTGGCGGCGAGCCGACGAGCTCGGATTCGATTCCGCATGGACCTACGATCATATCTGGTGGCGCGGCCTATGCGACGATCCGTGGTATGCCGCTGTCCCCGTGTTGAGCGCGGCCGCCGCCGTGACCGACCGGGTCCGGATCGGCATCATGGTGGCGTCGCCGAACTTCCGGAATCCCGTTATGACGGCAAAGGAAGCCATCGCGATCGACGACATCTCCACCGGACGGTTCACGCTCGGGGTGGGCTCAGGAGCACCCAGCGCGGGTGACGCCGAAGTCCTCGGCGGTCCGGCGCTGACTCCCGCGCAACGCACCCGGCGGTTCACCGAATTCGTCGAGATGACTAGCGAGCTGCTGGACAACGATGTGACCACGAGGACAGGGGAGTACTTCGGCGCCCAGCTGGCCCGGATGATTCCCGGCTCCGTCCAGAAGCCGCGCCTGCCGCTGGCCGTCGCGGCGTCCGGACGCAACGGGCTGAAGTTGACCGCCCGCCTCGGTGACTCCTGGATCACCGCGGGGCCCGCAGATTGGACGGCCGGCCACACCCCGGAGGAATGCCTGGACGAGACGGCGGCGCAGGTAGCGCAACTCCGCGTGGACATGGCCGTGGCGGGACGAGACTTCGACGCCATGAGCCGGATCATGATCGCGACGCCCATGTGCGGGAATCCCGTGGAGTCGGCGGAGGAATGTCTGCGTATCGCGACGGAGTACGCACGGATCGGCATGACAGATCTGATCATCCACTGGCCCCGCGAGAGCGGCGTGTACCAGGGCGATCCGCGAGTATTGACCACAATTGCTGACACGGTGCTACCTCGGCTTGCCGAGCTGTGAGTCGCTCCCGAGGAGCTGACCGACGGCGAAACGCCCAACCCGGATCTAGAGAGGCAAGGACATGGAGAGTACGACACAGCTGAGGACGACGACCCGACTGACCTCGGGGCGGCACGAACTGGGCATGGACAGCAGCGAGTTCGGTGAGCTGGTGGACTCCAGCCATCTGCTCGGTGACGTCGAAGCCGTGCGACGACAGATGGCCGACGAGGGTTACCTCTACCTGGCGGGCTTCCTCGACGAGGCTGCAGTGCTCGCCGCTCGCGAGGAGATCCTGTACAAGTTCGCGATCGTCGGCGAGATCGATTCGGTCAACCATCCGATGATGGATGCCGTGCTGGCGGACGAAACCTACGTGCACGAGGTCAATGCCATCGCTTTCACGGAGAGCCTACGTGCAGGCATCGCATACGCGAACGTCGTCCTCGCGCCGAAGCTGATCGAGTTCTTCTCGGGTTTTCTTGGCGGTCCGGCCCGCGCGTTCGACTTCCGGTGGCCCCGGTTCATGCGGACAGGTGAGTTCACCGGAATTCACTGCGATGGGCCGTACATCACCCGTGGTACCCGTAACGTCTGGTCGACCTGGATTCCTCTCGGTGACGTGCCGATGATCAACGGTCCCATTATGATTCTCGAGCGCAGCCACCGGTTGGAAACGTTGCGCGACACTTACGGCCGACGCGACGCCGACCGGGAGAACTTGGGCTGGCTAAGCGAAGACCCCATCGGCTTGCAGCGATCACTGGGCGGTCGATGGCTTAGTGCGGACTTCAAAGTCGGCGACGTGATTCTCTTCGGTCCGGATCTGGTGCATTCGAGTTTGGACAACAACTCACCGGGTCGGCACGCGAGGCTCAGTTCGGATACTCGTTACCAACTGGCTTCGGACCCGCCGGACGAGCGCTACAACGGCGCTGACACCAGCAACCCGCACGGTGGTCCGAGGCGGGTGTTCCTACCCGGCAAGGCTGCCGGCAACAACGAAGACTTCCAGGACGAGTGGAAGCTTGTCGACAAGGACGGGCGTCTCAGGCGAACTCCAGCGTTCGGGCGTGATTGACGTTGCCTGGAAATAGCATCAATAGCGTCGCTTCTGCGTCTTGAACCGTCCCGGGTTCATGCCGTCTTCGAAGTGGCGGCGTCGCCGGGCGGTGATCCGGTGTGTTGAGCGTAGGAGGCCTGCTCGAATTCTTCCGGGCTGGTGTGGTCGAGCAGGCTGTGTAGGCGGTGGTTGTTGTGTACCAGTCGACGTAGTTCATCGTGATCGCTTCGACGTCGGCGATGGTACGCAGTGGACCGGTCGGAGACGGTGATCCGGCGGCGATGGTCTCGTTCTTGAACAGGCCCATGAACGACTCGGCGACGGCGTTGTCAGGCATCACCGACGGAGCTGATCGAGGCCGATAACCCTTGCAGTGCCAGGTTTTCGGTGAACTAGATCGAGGTGTATTGACCGGATTCAACCAGTGGATGCAACACCTGCTTGTTGGAGTAACAGTAGCTGCTCGGTGAATGCCTCGGCAGGTGTCTTCCAACCGAGTGTCTTGCGGGGCTTGGTGTTGAGGGCGTTGGCGACAGCTTCGATGTCGTCGGCCGACCAGCGCGCGAGGTCGGTCCCTTTAAGAAAGTATTGGCGAAGCATGCCATTCGACGCTCCTATGTTTGTCAAGCCGCGTCGACCCTCTGGTTGTTTCGGACTGCGGCTTCGATTCGTCGGTATAGGCGTCGAGCCAGCGCGCGTTTGACGGAGCGGCG
>JAABUZ0100005204.1_pt1 | contig 17271 bp, 15 predicted proteins | sample 5562091 | NCBI WGS metagenome assembly JAABUZ01 (sample SAMN12813069, study PRJNA571459) | rock metagenome | isolation source: Antarctica rocks | place: Antarctica: Victoria Land, Linnaeus Terrace sud | collected 2015-12-21
TCATCGCATTTCCTCCATAGGGTACGGCTGATGGAACAGCCGGTCCTGTCCTGCCAGGACAGTCAGGACAACTAGTAAAGCGACTTCACGTCGCACAAAGGAGTTCGCGTCGATCAGGCCGAACACTTCGGACGTCATCAACTACACCAGGGTGTGAATGGCATGGAGGACGACGCCGAAGACATGCACCTGCGCTTCCGGCGTGAAGTAGATGGGCGGGTAGTCGGGGTTCGCGGCTTCGAGCCACACCGCGCCACGCTCGCGTTTGAGACGCTTGATCGTGTACTCGCCGTCAATCGCGACGACCACAACGGAGCCGGAGCGCGGCGTCACCGACCGATCCACGATGAGCAAGTCGCCGTCGAAAATGCCAGCCTCTTGCAGGCTGTGGCCCACGGCGCGCATGAGAAAGGTCGCCGCCCGGTTACGGATCAAATGCTCCACGAGATCTAATTCGCGGGCTTCATAATCGGACGCCGGAGAGGGGAACCCCGCCGGCACGAAGCCTTCGATATAGCGCAGTTCGCACCACAGGGAGTCGGGAACAACGCCCAGGTTCAGAGCCTTCATGCGGGAAAATTCACGGTAATAGCGTTATACCATTGATGGCGAAGAAATGGTGAAAAATCACAAAAGGACCGTACTAAAACCGGGAGAACGGGATCTTTTAGCTGCGATAAATCAGTTTGTCGTCGGCAAAGCGTGAATCTTCCGGCTCATGCCGGACAGCCCACAACGTAACCAGTAGATTCAGACCCCAGAAGAGCAGGAAGACAACCATGTTGTGCTTATCGGCAGCAGGGCGCTTTCTCTGTAGACGGGAGGGAAGCGGCCAAAATCGCTAGGCTGGTGCAAGATGAACTAGTGTCCTGAGTTGTTAATTCTTTGATTAAGTCAGCCGACCTTTTCGGCTCAAAATGCAGGCTTTACGGACTGGGGGCGATCAAGACTTTGAAAACGAATTTATAACTCAGGACACTAGCCGGAGTTGATGGAATCGGTGGCCACCGCCACGGGCCAGACCAAAACGGAGACGGAGCAGACGCTCGATGCTTTGTTTGATCGCCTCGCCAACGCTTCTAACGATAGGCGAGCGGGTCGAGTGGCGCGGCTTCGGCATCTGGGAAGCGAAAGAAACCAAGGCGCGCACGGGACTCCCTCCGGCCACGGGCGAGACCATCGCCATTCCGGCGAACCGCCGCGCCACCTTCCGGCCCAGCCAAGAACTCGAAAACCGGCTTGGGGGAGAACGCGCCGAAGCTTGATCCGACTCCTGCTCCGAAGCCGGCGGCGGCCACGGCCCGATCCGTCACACTAGGAAGAGAACCCTCCACTCGGTTCTTTCCTGTTGTGAAACACTTACCGGAACACATTCAAAAACACATCCAGACCATTGCCGAGCAGGAAAAGCAGTTTCAAGCCCGGCAAACGAGGCTGGAGAAGATCGGCCACGCGGTGGGCAGCTTTGTGGGAAGCTTCCCCTTTATTCTGCTGCACGTGGTTTGGTTCAGCCTCTGGCTGCTCCTCAATACGGTGCCGAACCGTTGGCTGCCGCCCTTCGATCCGTTTCCTTTTGCGCTGCTGGCCATCCTGATTGAAATCGAAGGCATCTTTCTCGTCAGCTTTATCCTGATGCGCCAGAACCGCATGAACCGCCGCTCCGACGAGCGCGAACATTTGACCTTACAGGTTCTCTTATTGGCCGAGCAGGAGATTACCACCTTGATCGACATTGAGCGGCGCAAGTCGATCCATACCGGTTTTGCCGAAATTGCCCAGGATCGCGATATTGCCCGCCTCAGCCAGCCGACGTCGGTCGATGATCTGACACGCACGTTACAGGAAGAATTACCTTTGGAGTAAGCTCCCACTCGGCTGCGCTACGCTGGTTTTCGCACAAAGCTCATGCGTGTTTTATCCCGTTCGTTCCTGCTCGCTGTGGCTGTTCTCGTCGGAGTTGTGGTTGGGGCCGCGCCGCCCGATCCGCCCCGGCCCGATCCGACGTTGACCCCCGGCGCGACGCTGGAGGTCACCACCGCCGACATTTGTGTTTCCGGGTACACCAAGAAAGTTCGGAATGTGCCCGCCGCCGTGAAGCGCCAAGTCTACGCCGCGTATCACGCCGTGAACACACCCGGTGCGTACGAAGTGGATCACCTCATCCCTCTGGAGTTGGGAGGCTCGAACTCGATCAAGAATTTGTGGCCGGAGTCTTACAGCATCGAATGGAACGCGCACGTGAAAGATGAACTCGAAAACCGTTTGCACGGCTTGGCTTGTCATGGTGCCGTCCCGTTAAACCAGGCACAACAGGAGATCGCCACGGATTGGATGGCGGCTTACAGGAAGTACTTCCACACCGATCATCCGCTCAGCCCCGCTGAGGCGCGGCAGGCAACAAGGCGGCGTCGCTGATTGCCGCCAGTCCTGACAGTTTCCCTCGGCCAACCCCATTCCACGGGTCATCAATGGGGACAAGAACCTCGCGTATGCCGCCGCCATCAACAGACGCAAGCGCGAAAGAAACACCCCTGCCGCGTGCGGCTACGCCCATGTAAATTCTTATCATGGGATCGAACAAGACCATCGCGTTTCGAAACAGCGTACCTGGTTGGCGAAGAGTTACAAAACGTTCCCCAGTGCGCGACGGACTCTCGAAGGCATCGAAACAATGTACATGATTCGCAAGGGACGAGTGAGACGGGTAGCAAAGAAAGACGCGGAAGCCGAAGCAAAGTTCATCGCAACACTCTTCGGCCTCGCGACCTAAATCCCACTGCGTTCACCACCCCGTTCCGATTTCACGCCTTTTCCAAACTTCGCAACAAAATCCCCTTGGGTTCTGAGTTGGCGACATACTTCAGATCAGCCGGCAAATCACGAAAACTAATGGAAACTCTATTAAGTAATGGAAACTCTATTAAGCAACAGCTCACGCTTTAGGAGTCGACCATGTTTTTACTCGCCATGCGCTTGGTTTCGCGCAAGAGTATCTCAGCCCCTCGTTCTTCCATAACTCAGGGTTCTCAAGCCGCCGCTATCTGTTTTTCGTTAGCGGCACTGCTGCTAGGGGCGTTATGCAGCCCCCCGCCTGCCTTTTCACAAAACACGAACTCCGGTGAGATCCGGGGCACGGTAACCGATCCAACGGGAGCAGCCGTTGCAGGTGCCAATGTCATGATTCTCAATACGCAGACCGGAGTTTCCCGCGACGTAGTTTCGAATAGCTCGGGAGTTTACGACGCCGTGTCTATTGTGCCCGGTACTTATACGGTTGCATTCGTTGCGCCGGGCTTCAGCAAGTTGGTTCGCAGCGGCATTGAGATCACAGTCAATCCGGTCACGGTAGACGGGCAACTTACCGTGGGAGCCGCGGAGACACAGGTTTCCGTTACAGAGCAGGTCGGCCTCTTGCAGACTGAGAACAGCGAGCAATCCACTACCCTTGAGGCGAAGACGATGCAGACGCTGCCGAATGTGGGACAGGATTGGCAGAACTTCACAAGATTGCTTCCAGGCGCTGCAGGCTCGGGCGGGGGCGTTGCGGTGAATGGGAATATGCCGTACTACTCCAACTTTCTAGCTGACGGGGCCAATGTCTCGGCCCCCCACAGCGCGAACTTTGACGCTAATGTGTTCGAATCCGTAGCTGAGGTACAAATTGAGACTTCTACCTTTTCGGCCCAATACGGAGTAGGCGGTATCGTTCTCAACCAGATCAGCAAAAGCGGCACGAACCAGTTCCATGGCTCAGCCTACGAATACTTCCAAAACGACTTTTTAAATGCGACCAATTTCTTTTCGCATACAACGGCTCGCTTGCGGTACGACAACTTTGGTGGCTCGGTGGGCGGCCCCATCATCAAGAACAAGGCCTTCTTTTATTTCAATGCGGACAAGACCATCAACAATGGTACGGCTTACTTCAGCAATACGTACCCCTCAGCCGCAATGAAAGCGGGGAATTTCTCCGACCCAAGTTTTCCCATAATTTACGATCCCGCCACGCCCGTTAATCCCGTTACAGGCACCCGTACGCCCTTTGCGAATAACACCATTCCCTCGAACAGACAAGACCCGCTGGCTTTGAGGTTTCAGACTTTGTTTCCGACCCCCACCGGATCCGGCTCTACCAATAACCTCATAGCACTGCTGCCTTCGACATCTCCGTATATGCGCTACTTCGGACGGGCGGATTATACGATCTCGGATAAAAACCGTTTAACCATGTCTGTTACCGAGCGTGACAACCCCGAGTATAATCCGACTCCAGACGCTCCCCTGGACACGACCACGGCTGACATCGGCAGCTACACCGCACAGATTTCAGACGTTTGGACGCCAACGCCGAACACTGTTAACGAATTTCGTTTTGGTTATACCCACTATTACAGTGTGTTTGCTCCGGCCTCTGCGAATCAGAATTATCCGCAAAAGTTAGGGTGGAACTACGCAGAAGCGAATATTGCACCGACAATCAATATCAATGGGACATGCTGCTCGACTCTGGGAGCTGGCACCAACGCCAAGTACGTTCAAAACATTTTTACGCCATCCGATGTCGTAACGATGATCCGTGGTAAGCACATTCTCAAATTCGGTGGCGAGGTCTTAATGTATCAAGACAACTCTACGCCGTGGGGCAATGTGAACGCAGGAACTTTCACCTTTAGCGGCGTTTTTACCCAATCCTCGCCCGCAAAAGGGAGTGCGGGAGGACTCGGTTATGCCGACTTCCTGCTGGGCCAAGTTGCCAGTTGGAATGCGAGCAACACTCCCATTGTGGGCTTCCGCCAGAAGAGCCCGCAAGTATTTGTGCAGGATGACTGGAAGATCACTCCAACCTTCACATTGAACTTAGGTCTACGCTATGAAATTCAGGGCGCATGGAGTGAGATTCACGGCCGTCTTGGTATCTTCGACCCGAATCTCCTGAACCCTGCTACGAATACGTTGGGCGCAATGCGGTTCGGAGGCAATCTGGAAAAGCCCAATTACAAGATCTTTCTTCCGCGCGTAGGTTTCGCCTATTCACCTAAGAGCAATACCGCGATCCGTGGTGGTTTTGGTATCTATGCTTACGGATGGAGCATCGACACGTACAGCGGTGGCTCAGAAGGAGTAGGCACCAACAGTCAGGGATCGCTTACACAGACCGACAACGTGACCCCCGTCTTCGTCCTGGGTCAGGCGACCTACGCGAACTTGAATTATGTCGGCCCGTCTCGTTCGCCTTCGGTATATAACGGCCAGAGTGTCAGTTATGTCCCCTATCACACTCCGGTAGCCCGAAATTACCAGTACAACTTCAGCATTCAGCAGCAGTTTGCCGGTAACATGATGATACAGGCCGCGTACGTAGGTAGTCATGGAACTGATTTATCGTTCCCGGTTAACATCAATCAAGTGCCGGCGAATCTTCTGGCACAAAGCGCCGCCAACACTAGTACCTCACAGTCTCTCCGGCCCTATCCGCAATTTAAGGGCATCAGTGGTAATAACTTCAACGCGATTTCCTGGTATAACTCTGCGCAATTTACATTCGCCAAGCGTATGAGCCGTGGCCTTCAGTTCGATGCAAATTACACGTGGTCGCGACTGCTGGACGACCAGGACTCCTCTGGATGGGGTAGCCGTGACGGCGGGCAAGTCTATCAGTACTCTTACGCTCCGAGCGCCAATTACGGGCCGTCTAACTTCGACATACCTCATATGTTCAAGGGTGACCTCACTTACCAGCTTCCTTTTGGGAAAGGAAGAACCTTCATGAACCGCAGCGGCTTGCTAGATGCCGTTTTGGGTGGTTGGCAGGCTTCGACGATCTTTGTCTTTGAATCCGGACGGCCATTCACGTTCGTTGTTGGGACTACAAACAACAGTGGCGCACTGGCTGGTAACCTGTATCCGAACGTAATCGGCAATCCAAACTTGGCAAATCAGACAATCACGTCGTGGTTCAATACTTGTACTCTGCAGCAGAACGGACAGACTTTTCCGAGCGGCTGTAGCAATCCAGCCTTCGCGATTCCGGCCAACGGCACGTTTGGTAGCTCCGGAAGAAATACTTTTCGAGGGCCGGGAATCGAAGACGTTGACTTCTCGTTTGGTAAGAACTTCGCTATCCCTCTGCCTCGCGAAACAGGTGATCTTCAGATTCGGTTCGATGCCGTCAATGGACTCAATCATCCGAACTTCGATCTTCCGAACGCTTCAATCGGCACCGGATCAGCGGGGATCATTTCAGGCCTTACAGGGAACTACAATTCGAACCTAAATCCTTTCGGATCGCGTCGATTGCAAATCGGGGTACGCTTCTCCTTCTAGGAAATTGCTTCGCAGATGCGCGAACCGGGGAAACGGTACAGGTCGTCGTCTCCCGTTAGCGTAGTAGAAGTGTTTTTCCGTAAAATGATGCTATGCGGAAGCACACGATCACCAGGTGGAGCTTGCTGCTGATGATTTCCGGCGCAATCTTTGGTCAATCTAACGCAAGTCAGCAGGACGCCATCCAGTCACACGCACGACAAGCTCAGCAATATCTGCAGTCTAAGCAGCCGGATCTTGCCATCAGAGAATACAGAGCTATTCTTGCCATCGATCCGGACAATTTGGACGCTCGGGCCAATATTGGAGTGACGGAGTATTTCGCAGGCGATTTCCGAGGCGCAACAGACCAGATCCAGGCCGCGCTGAAACTTCGACCCGGGTTGTTCAAGTTACAAGCTTTGCTTGGGATGGGCGAGAAGCGCATCGGCGAAATGACGAAGGCACAAAGTGATCTAGAAACATCGTTTGCCCATTTAGAGGAAGAGAAGCTTCGGATCGAAACTGGCATGGAACTGATCGAAGTCGATTACACCTTGGACGATTTAAGCAAAGCGGCGGAAGTGGTGAACATTCTTCGACGGTTGAAACCGAGCGATCCGGATATCCTGTACACCGCACATCGGATTTATTCGGATCTCGTCGACGAGACTACGCTCAGTCTCGCGATGGTTGCTCCGGACTCGGCCCGGATGCATCAGCTTATGGCGCACGAGCTCGCTAGGCGAGCCGATAATGAAGCCGCCATCACGCACTATCGTGAAGCCCTAAAGCTTGAACCACATCGCTCAGATCTTCACTTCGAACTAGCGGAAATGCTAAATGGCTCATCTTCGGCAGCGAATAAAGCCGAGGCGGAGAGGGAATACAAGGCAGCTCTGGCAGAGAATCCATTCGACGAGAAATCCGAGTGCCGTCTTGGTGATATTGCCTCACGGCGTTCTGACCAAAAGGCAGCTCTCGAGTACTACAGGTTTCGTTGGGGCCTGCAGGGATGAATCACGATGGTGGAATCAGCACCTGCCGTGAGGCGCTCGGAGGGCTTCGTGCTCTGCGCTACGACGCCAGCAATTGGAGCGTGAGCTCCTCCCAAGCTCGGACTAACCGCGGCACGATGGCACCCTTCGCATTCCGTGGCACTGCTCCCAGCCGATAGAAGCCCTGGCGAAGGTTCCGTACAAAGCCGTGGGCTTGACAGAACCGCTGCGCTCCGCCCGTGGTCTTGCACCCGCGAAACACGCGGAGTCTCCCTTTCAGATGTTGATGGTCGCGCTCGATTCTCTGCTGCACCGCTTTCCCGGTAAGGTGCTCGACCTCCGGGAGCACGGCGGCCAGAGCCGGCGGGTAGGCAGCCGCTTTGTCTGTGGTCACCGTGTGCGGCGTGACCCCGGTGTTCTCGAGAGCGGAGCGGAAGAAAGCGGTAGCGGCTTCGGTGTCGCGCTGCTCCCGGAACAGCACCTCGACCACCTGCCCGTGTTCATCGATCGCGCGGTAAACGTAACCCCAGCGCCCCATCACTTTCACATACGTTTCATCCACTGACCAGCGCTGACCCACATGGTGGCGGTGCGCTTTCGCCGCGTCCTGATACAAGGGAGCAAACTTCTGGACCCAGTCGAACACCGTGGAAGCGTCCACGAGAATGGAGCGCTCGGCCAGCCACTCGACCATGTCCGCATAGCTCAGTCGGAAGCGCAGATACCAACGCACGGCCAGACCAATGACGGCGGGCGGAAAGGAATGACCCGAGAACGGAGTGCCGGTGAGAGCAGTAAAAGAACGACCGCAGTCCGCACAGCGATACACTTGGGAGCCCCGCCGATCACGGCCGTTCCTGAGAACATTCTGCTTCTCACAATGCGGACACAAACGGCGTGATTCTTGTTCGGTTTGACTGAGCACTCCTTTGCAGCATACCTCGTCCCTGCACGCCCCAACAAAACCCGAGGTAGCGGGGGAGTTCTTCCTGTTTCGAAGCGGTCACCGTCTGCAAAGCCGTCTGCAGCCGAGTGTCCATCTCGGAAATGTCATCACTGCATGGAATCAACAAGTTGACTGGAGTGAGATAACCACGTTACGTGGACGTTACGAACGTGACCCGAGGACCCAAGGGAACGCGTTTGGGGTTCCGGGCCATACGGGGAAACCGGTGCCGCCAGCGGTTTTTGTGCAGCACCAACTGCTGACTCCTGCCAATGTGAATCACTATTACCCGAACGATCTGCTGACTAGCCCATTGAACCGGACGCGGGCGACAATAACTTATCCTCAACCCCGGTCGCGGTAGAAGTATTTGCCGGGACAGCCTGGTTCGGGTTTGTGCTAGATTGCTTAAACACAGAGGTTCTTCCATGCAGCCCAGTCTCCTTCCGAAGTCCGCGCGACCTTCGTTTCTCCTGCGCCGCGGCGCGCATCTGATTGTTTTATTCTTTCTGACCGGCACCCTTCGGGCGCAAGTAACGACAGCCGATGTCCTCGGCACGGTCACCGATCCGAGCGGCGGCCTTCTGCCGAATGCCACAGTCGTCCTCACGAATCAGGGCACCGGGGAAGTTCGCACGGCACAACCGAGCCAGGCTGGCGAATACGTGTTCACACTTTTGGGGAGTGGTCACTATGCCTTGACGGCTGCCGCTCCCGGCTTTAAGAAGTTTGTCATTGAGGATTTCACTCTGGCTGCCGGAGACCGTCGGCGCGAAGACATCCGAATGGTTCTGGGCCGGAACACGGAAACGGTCGAAGTCACCGCCGCGCCTCCTGCTCTCGAAACAGACTCGGCTGTACTCAGCACCGTTGTGACGGAAAAACAGGTGCAGGATTTGCCCCTGAACGGTCGCAACTTCATACAGCTTGCTCAATTGGCGGCAGGTGCGAACGAAGGAACCACGGGCGCTATCGCCAACGGAAATCGTCCTGATGACCGGCGGCAAACCGCTTCCGTTTCGGTCAATGGCCAGTCGGACACGCTGAACACACAGTTGGTGGATGGACTGGATAACACGGAAGCAACCATTGGCACTATCGGCGTGCGTCCGTCGGTCGACGCCATTGGGGAATTCCGGGTACAAACCAATCTCTACCCGGCGGAAGCAGGTAAAACACCCGGCGCTGTGATAAACCTCATCACCCGATCCGGTACGAACGCCTTTCACGGCTCTGCATATGAGTTTCTTCGCAACGATCTCTTTGATGCACGCGACTTTTTCGCCACCGTGGGCCGTAAGCCGGAGTATCGGCAAAACCAGTTTGGCGGAAGCCTCGGCGGCCCCGTTCGCCGAAATAAAACATTCTTTTTTGGCGACTATGAAGGGCTACGCATCATTCAAGGCACCACCACGGTCAGCACCGTCCCGACTCTCTTTGAGGAGCGCAATCCCGGCAATTTGTCCGATATCGGCGGGCCGATTCTTTCCGCCAGTCAACTTGATCCCATTGCTTTGAAATACTTTGCGCTTTATCCGGCCCCCAATCTGCCCGGTACGTTCAACAATTTTACTTACAGTCCCAACGCCACTCAGTTCAGTCATACCTATGACGGACGCGTGGATCAACACTTCTCGGAAAAGGATACTTTGTTCGCCCGCTACACCTATAACAACGTCACAACCTCCACTCCCAGCGGTTTACCGTCTGTCAACGGCATTGATCCGGGCGGCCCCGTTTCCTATCCCGGCACGGCTAAACAGAGCGCTCAGCAGGCTTTGCTGAACCACACCCACGTTTTTGGCCCGAACCTTGTGTTGGAATTAAAAGCCGGCTACACGCGGATCAACAACGCCTCCTTTCCACTGAACTATGGGAAGAACTTCTCCCAGCAATTCGGGATCGTGAACGCCAACATCGATCCGTTGACCTCCGCGCTGTCGAACGTTTCTATCACGGGGTACGCGGGCTTCGGTGATTCTGCTTATCTGCCGCTGGTCGATCTCGACAACATTTTCCAGTACGGCGGATCGCTGATTCAGATCAAAGGAAAACACACCGTGAAGTACGGCGCGGTTCTCGTTCGCCGCCAGATTGAAAACGCCCAGAGCACTTCCGGCACAGGAAGCTTCTCGTTCAATACCAGGCCGACCGGCTTCGCTTTAGCCAACTTCCTGCAAGGCACGGTTTATCAGGTCTCGCGCATTGCCCAGCTTTCGCCGCGCTATCTGCGCACCTGGGAGCCGAGCGCCTTTGTCCAGGATGACTGGCGCATAACTCGCTTCCTTACGCTCAACCTGGGACTCCGCTATGACATTTTCACGCCTGTAACTGACGCTCACGGCCATATCTCCAATTTTGATCCGGCCACTGCCTCCTTAATTGTTCCCGGTGTCAATGGCGGATCGAATACGGCGGGCGTGCAAACCGACTACAAATCCATCGCGCCTCGTTTCGGGTTCGCGGCTAACCTCCGGCCCGGCACTGTGATTCGCGGCGGCTACGGATTGGTTTTCTTTCGCGACAACACCGGTCCTTCCGTTCCGTTTGCGAATCCGCCGTATGTCACGACTTATTCCCCGAACCCGCTGACCACCACGCTTTCGACGCCCCTGCCCTACCCCACCGTACAATCGATTACGGACCTCAGCGGAGCTTTGCGCGGCATTCAACGGGACTACCGGAACTCTTATGTCCAGCAGTTGAACTTTAATGTCGAGCAGGCTTTCGGCGGCACCGTGCTTACGGTCGGCTATGTCGGGTCCTTGGGCCGCCATCTGCGAATCTCGCCCGATCTTGATCTGGCACCCCCGAGCACCGTCAGCTATGTGACGCGCCGTCCCTATTACTCCGTGCTTCCCAAGGTCACTTCGCTGCCGAACATTCAATCCAACGGTTACAACAACTATCACGGCCTGCAAGCATCGGTTCAGCGACGCTTGAGCAAAGGTATTACCGCTAATGCGAATTACACCTGGAGTCACACGATTGGCGATACGGTCGGCTTCTCCCAAGGCGGACTTTACACCAGCGCACTCCCCGATCAAACCGGAAAGCTGGAACGCGGCAATAGCGATTTGGATGTGCGTCAGCGCTTTACCCTCATGCTGAACTACGCTCTTCCGTTCGGCCCATCGCTGACGGGCTTGAGGGGCGACCTCTTGAAAGGTTGGCAGATCAACGCCATTGATGTCTGGCAAACCGGCTTTCCTTTTTCGGTGGCTAACGCCAGCCCGCAAAGCAACACCGGTATTGGCAGCGACCGCCCGAATCAGGTAGCCGATCCCACACTCGACAACCCGACGATCCAGCAATGGTTTAATCGGTCTGCTTTCCAGCCGCAGGCGTTCGGCACTATCGGTTCCGCTGCCCGCAATAGCGTTTACGGGCCGCACTTCCGCCACTTCGATCTGTCGCTATTCAAAGATTTTCAGCTCACGGAATTTCTCAAACTGCAGGCCCGCGCCGAATCTTACAATCTGACCAACACGCCCAACTTCGGGCAGCCTTCGGCCACGCTCGGCACCACTTCTTTCGCCACAATCAGCAGCACCCGGACAGGCAGCACGCCTCGCCTGCTGCAGTTCGCGTTAAGGTTGAGTTTCTAAAGGCCCGACATGAAAGCATTTCTGTTCTTTCTCTGCGCGATAGCGCTGGTCGCGCAGAACACAACTTCCTCCGATGCTCCCGTCTTAACCGGCTTGGATGTTCTGGTAAACCAGCACTTTGCCCCACTCCAAAACAAGCGCATCGGCCTCCTTACCAACCACACGGGCCTCAGCCGGGACGGCAAACGGAATGTCGACCTGATGCTCGCAGCAGGCGTTAAAGTCCAGGCTCTCTTTTCGCCGGAACATGGATTTGCGGGAGTGGAGGATCAGCCGAATATCGGCAACTCGGTGGATGCTGCTACGCAGTTGCCTGTTTACAGCCTTCACTCCGGCGAAAACCACCGGTTAACGCCCGAGATGCTGAAAAACATCGACACGCTTGTTTTTGACATTCAGGACGTAGGTGCGCGCTTTTACACCTATTCCTGCACCATGATCTATGGAATGGAGGAAGCTGCCCGCCTGCATCTTCCCTTCTATGTGCTCGACCGCCCGAACCCGATCACGGGTAATCATGTGGAAGGTCCGGTGGTCGACAGCGACTTGCAATCCTATGTCGGCTGCGCTGCTGTGCCGATTCGACACGGCTTTACCTTCGGAGAACTGGCCGGGCTCGTGAATGGCGAACGGCATCTCGGCGCTGATTTGCATGTCATCAAAATGCAAGGCTGGAAGCGCGGCGCTTGGTGGGATGCGACGAACCTGACCTGGATTGACCCTTCGCCTAACATGAACAGCCTGCCAGCCGCCCTTCTCTATCCGGGCACGTGTTTACTCGAATCGACCCGCAACTTCTCCGTGGGACGCGGAACTCGCGTGGCCTACGAACAGATTGGAGCCGACTGGCTGGATGGCCGGAAACTAGCGGCATTTCTCAACAACCGTTCCCTTCGGGGTGTCCGCGCTTACCCGACACATTTTCAGCCCGCCGCCTACCATTTTGCGCACCAGACAGTGGAAGGGGTCCGCTTCGTGGTGACCGATCGCGACACTTTCAACAGCGTAAACCTAGGGCTGGAGATCATCTATGCACTCCAGCAGCTGTACCCAGGCAAGGCCGACATCGCCGTAAACCAGCGCCTCATCGGCAGCAAAGCGGTGGTGGATGCCCTCGCAGCAGGTCAGGACCCGACAACCGTTCAGCAAAAGTACGAAACCGGCTTACAAGAGTTTCTTCGTCGTCGCGTTCCCTACCTCCTTTACAGCAATTAGGAGTTCATTTTTATGCGTCCCATTGTCACTTTCGTTCTTTTGCTCTTTGTCGCGTCTGACTTTCCGCTTGAAGCGCAAACTGCGACCGGCGAGATATCCATTACGGTTCTTGATGCCAGCGGAGGGGTCATCCCGCAGGCAACGGTCACAGTTATTGGCTCGGAGACAGGAAATACGCTGCGCAGTCTCGCGACGAATGGAGCAGGCTTAGCTGCAATACTGTTCAGATAGTCATTCCTATTCAGTGAGGTTTCCGATTCAGTTTGGTATCTTGCTGAATTGTAAAGGTCAGAAAACGAGTTGACGCATAAACATGTATCACCCTGAATTTTTATACGCTTAACTGAACGGTATTGGGCTTAGCTGCCGTTTCTCTTTTGCCGCCCGGTAATTACGACATTACGATCTCGGCGAAGGGATTTAAAAACTACCATTCGGCGAACGGTTGGGGTAGAAGTGGGAAGCGTAGTCGACCTGAGGATCACGCTTAAAACAGGCAGCTCGTCGCAGTCCGTGACGGTCACGGGCGAGGCTCCGTTGGTAGAAGACAAATCGGCCACGCTGGCCCAGGTGGTGACTGCAAAGCAGTTGATCGACTTGCCGTTGAACGGACGGAATTACCTGGCCGTCGCGAACCTGACGGCTGGCACGGTTCCTTCCAGCGGCAGTCGCGATCAAGGCTTTTCAGCATATGGCAAAACGGGCCTTCAGAATGCGTTTCTTCTGGATGGTGCCCGTAACGAGAACTATCTGCGCGGGCTGGACAACCGCACCCGCGATATGGTGCGGCCTCCCCTGGATGCCCTGAGCGAGTTCACGATTGTCAGCTACCACTTTATTTGCGAATGAACCTACCATACTATTGGCGAATGAGATGGGAGTGCAATGAATACGGACCCTCGGGTATCCCGCCGGGGTATTTCCCCCGGGAATCTGTGGTGTTCTGGAATAGATCCCTTGGCACCGCCTAGCCACTCACGGTGGCAACTTACCGGCTGCGGCGGGGCGTGAAACGTAGTGTCAACACGGGTCCTAGCAATTCATTCGCCGATAGCGTGGTAGCTCCATTCGCACGTAAAGTGATTGAAAGTCGCTCTATTCGCAAATAAAGTGGTAGCTAACATGCACGGTCTCTTCCGGGCCTTTGACATCGTGATGATTCATCGTCTTCATCACGACTTCAGCCGACCGGGAGATCAGGAGGTCGTGCCCGCCGACAAACAAAGAGCAGCAGTTCCTATAGTTTCGACAGATCGATTGTCAGGAGTAAAGGGTACGTCGGAGAGCGCGCCGCGAGGCACCGATACAAAGGGCCAGAGCAGGCGCGATCAATAGCAGGGACGAAGGTTCCGGCACCGCTTGGACCGCCTCGGCGCGGACATTGTCCACTCCAAGCTGGGAAGTAATGGGAGTGCCGGTCAGTGAGGGAGTGTTTGAATCCAGGATACGTAACTCGCCCACATGCGACAGCAGCGCGTCTAAGCTCAAAGTTGTCGAGTTAATGCGTGTGAGACTTGCCGCATCCAGCAGAAAGGTCGCTTGGTGCCACGTGCCATCGGCGGCCAGAGTATAAGGCGTGGTGCTCGAGAATCCCGACGACCCCAGTCCGAAGCTGCTCCTCAACCCGATCCGAATCGAGAGGGGGACGGTGCCCAGATTCAGCAGATCCATGCTGATAGCGCCGATACCGGAAGAAAAGTAATCGCCAGCCCATTGCGACACATTGAACGCCGTGATCTTGCCGCCGGGGCCGTCACCGTTGCCGGTAATTCGCAGATAGCTGTCGGCTATTCCGCCGGGACCGCCCGTGGGAACAACCGTGGGGTCGGGAGCGCGAGAGCCGTTTGTCCATCCCTGTGCCGACCCGGTGAACGTATCGACCTGACCCAACATGGGAGCGCCGAAGCTGAGTGTCGAGAATGATACGGAAACAGCCATTCTCCAAAGGATGTGCCGTAGTCGAGGCATGCAGAGATCTCCTGAGTACCCGGTACCCAGAGGAGCATATCATAATCGATACCGGATGAGTTGGCGAGCTTAAACACTCAAATACCACCGAACGCACAACACCACGATTTCCCGGTCAAAGTGTCGCCCCTTGAACAGCTCCTCGACCGGTACAAAGCGCGCCATCTGTTCATCATCCCAACTCGCCCCCGGTTTGCACCAGAGCCAGTTGCCGAATCGTCGCGATAGAGCGTCGCCTGCGTTTCCTGATCCGGTCATCCCCTTACACACACTTCCTGCGCCCGACGCCGAAGAGCCTCTCGACATGCGTCCAAAGTACGAGAGTTCGGGAGGCCCACTGCATGATTGAAAAGATCTGTAATTGATCGGCATCTCCAAGCAGCACCTCGGTCCGAGGTTCGCAGGCGCACAGCGTTCGCATTTCATCAGCGGCACTCCTGCCATAAAAGATGGGCCTGACTGCCTTCGATGACCTGACCCGCCCTGATACAAACAACCCCTGTGCACGACGCTCCTGCTGATCGCAAACTGCCGCGCCGTGGGGCCAGCTCGTCCGCACCATCGGCCGCTGGAGCCTGATCACGCTCGTCGTGAACTCGACTATCGGCGGTGGGGTGTTCTGACTTCGCTCGTCTGTCGCCGCGCAGACCGGACGATCGAGTCCCCTGGCTGCGCTAATCGACCGCCGACATAAGCCGTGGCATGATCACCAGCGGCGATCAGTATATTTTGAGAGCTGAGCGTATTGGCGGAGATGGTCCCGCTCTGCGTGCTGTTCTCGAGCGACACGTCGCCCGCCACCGCGCGCTCTAGCCCTTCATTCCTATGAAACAAAAGTGACGTTTGTTGGGAAATACCCCTTATCCTGCAACCAGATTTCACTTCACTCGGACTGGTATTCGCAGGAATGAAACTGCTTTTGAAGTCGCGCCCACTAAGAGCACCTCGCTAACACGTTTGCATTCTTGCTTGACTATTCCCAGTTGTTTAGTGTTTAATAAGCATTCATAACACTTCATAAGTGTTATGAATGCTTTGAATACTTATGGCGACTGAGACAATTGCAATTGCGACGCACAAAGGTGGCACCGGCAAGACCGTTACCGCCATGGCCTTGGGCGCTGGTCTGGCGAGAGCCGGCAAGCGGACGCTTCTTATCGATTTAGATCCCCAGGGCCACTGTTCCCTGGGCCTCGGTATTGAAATCCCTGACGGACAACCAACGTTGCGCGAGTTTTTTGGTGAACCACCGGCCCTGCTTACCCGCATTATCCGGCCGACAAGAGTTCAGGGATTGGACATTGCACCGTCGAACATCCGTCTCGCGCGTATCGCTCAATCCCTCTACATGCGTCCGAAGCGCGAAGATCTGCTCAAGCGCGGTTTAAAACTGATTCAAGACCAGTATGAATTCATCGTCATTGATTGCCCCCCCACCTTGGGCGTGCTGACCGAGGCTGGGATTGCTGCGGCCGACCTTGTCATCGTTCCCTGTCAAATGGAAGCCCGAGCAGCGGATGGCTTGGTAGACCTTCTAGAAGTTGTTAGCGTCATCAAAGGTGATGGCTTCAGTAACTGGCGAATTCTCCTCACGAAGTTTGACAAGCGTAAATCGACGACGAACCAGGCCGTTTTAAATGCCTTGGGCGAGTGGCAAACCCGCATCCTTAAAAGCACCATTCCCCAAAGCGAACCGCTCAACCAAGCCCAAATTGATCGCTCAGATATTTTTAGCTTCGACTCTAAAAGCAGCGGTGCTATTGCTTACGAAGCCCTTACACAGGAGATTTTGACTGATGGCCGATAAGAAGACCCGCCTTCTCGAACGCGCGAAAGAGACCACACGAAAGCCTCGTCCAGAACGGCTGCTCGATGCGGCCGATAAGAAACAAGGTTACCGGATGGTGACTGTCAGTCTTTATGTGCCGGAAGCGGATTGGATCGACCATATCTCGCAGCTCCTCAAACAGATTGGCAACCCCAAAGCCAATCGCTCACTCGTCGTGCGCGAAGCCATCTACCGGCTCCAGCAGGAGCTAACAGACAAAAGTCCAGAAGAAGTGCTCCAATACTTCATTGCCCAGCATGCGAAACGAAATAAGGCACTTCATAGCACTTATGAATTGTTATGAAGTGCCAGTGTCCGCACATCTGTCTGTTTTAGACCGGTTTGCTTGGCCGAGCAAAGTCAATCGCACAAAGCGCTTCTACAGCTAACAACTTCATAAGTGTT
>JAABUZ0100005206.1_pt1 | contig 17262 bp, 20 predicted proteins | sample 5562091 | NCBI WGS metagenome assembly JAABUZ01 (sample SAMN12813069, study PRJNA571459) | rock metagenome | isolation source: Antarctica rocks | place: Antarctica: Victoria Land, Linnaeus Terrace sud | collected 2015-12-21
GGTTGAGTGTCCAGTTGTGGAAGCCTTGGAAGAACAGTAGGAAACGGAAGATGGCGGCAATTCCGAAGCTGGGGGCGAAAAACCAGCTCGATTGGCCGAGGGGGTACATCAAGAATACCGAGACGAACACGGCAATTGGGGCGGAAAAGGCGATCGCGTTGTAAGGACGGATGCCAACTAGCCGCGAGATTTCAAATTGCCGCAGCATGAAGCCAATCAGGCCAAATGCTCCGTGCAGGGCTACGAACGCCCACAACCCACCCAACTGGCACCAGCGGGTGAAGTTCCACTGCGCTTCCGGTCCCCACAGGAACAGCAATGAGTGTCCCATGCTGTCAGGTGGGGTGGATACGGCTACGGTCAGGACGTTGCAGCCTTCGAGGTAGGAGGATGCCAAGCCGTGGGTGTACCACGAGGTGACGAAGGTGGTGCCGGTGAGCCATCCGCCAAGCGCCAGGAAGGCGCAGGGGAATAACAGGATGCCGGACCAACCCACGAATACGAACCGATCACGCTTGAGCCAGTCGTCTAGGGCGTCAAACCACCCTCTGGTGCTGGGAGCGCGTCCAACTGCAATGGTCATTACAGCAAATCTCCAAATGGGTATAAGTACAGTAGCTGAGGCAGCTGCTTTATATAGCTATTTTACAGCTGTAGCTAGGCAGCAAACCCGCTGGGTTGTTAATCCAGTTAACGTTTCTTAACGCTATTTAATAATAGTACATCCAATCCCCTCATTTTTGCCACAACCTTCTTAAACAAAATTAACATTACTCCTATAGAGCTAGACCAAAAGGGTAGTGAAGCCTGGGGACGCCAGCTGGCTGAGGTTAAAATGAGTTTAAAAGTAAAATTGCTTAACACTCCATGTTCACTATCGACTTGACTTTAAAGAACACACCCTTCCCGCTATCGGTGCAACGGAAGTCAGCTGAGGAGGCTGAGGCTGTCTACCAGCAAATTCTGGAAGCGATGCGATCTGGGAGCCCTGACATTATGGAACTGACGTGCGATCGCCAGGGCGAGAAAAAAGTTGCTATCCGTGCCAGTGAAATTTCTGGAGTGCAGATTTCGCAAAAAGCCGGTACAGCTGCTGCTGGTGGCAGACCACCCGGATTCTACGCCTTATCCGAATGAACCCAACAGATGGCGTGCAGGTCGCGGAACAGGCCATCAAGGTGCGGGATGTATACTTTAGCTGGCCTAAAGGAGGGGATGTTTTAAAATCCTGCTCTCTGGACGTGCCTAGGGGTGAATTTTGGATGCTGTTGGGTACAAATGGCAGTGGCAAATCAACCTTACTGAAATTGCTGGCAGGGCTGTTGACGTCTCAGTCGGGTCAGATTCGGCTTTTGCATCCGGTTGGCTTTGTTTTCCAAAATCCTGATCATCAACTGGTGATGCCGACAGTTGGAGCTGATGTAGCTTTTGGGCTGGTGGAGGAAAATCTACCGCTAGCCCAGGTACGCCAGCGAGTCGCAGAGGCACTCTCGGCGGTGAATTTGCTGGAACTGCAACGACGACCAATTTATGCTCTGAGTGGTGGTCAGAAACAGCGGGTGGCGATCGCCGGTGCGATCGCTCGCCAGTGCGAGGTCTTACTGTTAGATGAGCCTACAGCTCTCCTTGATCCAGATAGCCAGCTAGACTTAGTGGCTACTGTCCAGCGTCTAGTCAAAAACAGGGGTCTGACAGCACTTTGGGTGACACATCGCTTAGACGAGTTGAATTATTGTGACGGTGCTTTCTTGCTAGAACGAGGTCAGGTGGTGGATCAAGGAGATCCAAAGCGCCTGAAGCAGCGTCTGATGCAAATTCAGGATGTAGTGTCTTAAATAGGCATTTTTCGGGCAAAAATCCCGCAAAACAAGCAGGCAGTATCCACCTTGAGGTTACTGCCTTATTTTTTTATTTAGCAAAGTGTTAGAACAAATACTTACTTTACTATTAAGATTGTGAATAAATAATGTTAACTTTAGCAAATAGTGATCTTTTACCATGCCACGTTCCTTACCCCAAGCCGTTTTGCTCGTGGACGGCTACAACATCGTTGGTGCCTGGTCTTACCTCAAAAAAACCCGTGACGAGGATGGACTAGAGGCAGCTCGCTGGCAACTCGTCGAAGCTTTGATCAATTACACTGCTTTTCTTGGTTTTGAGACGCAAATTGTATTTGATGCTCAGTATCAAAACACCTGTGGTAATCAGGAAGCCATTACTCAGAATTTATCGGTCTATTACACAGATTTTGGACAGACCGCAGACACGTATATAGAAAAAGCTTGTGCCTCTTTTCGTCCGTATCTACGCCAAGCCCAACCTTTGCGGCTGATTGTTGCTACCTCAGACCGAACGCAGCAGCTGATGGTTATGGGCTATGGTGCTGAATGGATGTCGGCTCAGCAACTTGGTTACGAAGTGGAATCCACAGCCGTTCGGGTGCGGCGCCAGAATAAACCACGAAAACAATCCTCTAGTCGGTTTTTAGCCAATTCCATCGATGCGAAGGCTCGACAGCGTCTGGCTGAGTTACGAATGGGATTGAAGTAGATATGAGTATTGCTAGCTAGGCGCCGTCAGAGCGGGTGTATACTAAAATAGTTTAGCATTAGACATCCGCACTCACAAATTCTAAAAAAATTTGCCAAAGTGCTTGCCAGATGCCATACCTTAGCGCTAATATTAGAAATCGCAATCCTCAGTAGCTCAGTGGTAGAGCGATCGACTGTTAATCGATTGGTCGCTGGTTCGAATCCGGCCTGGGGAGTTTAAAATTTATGATCTATGCCGCTCCTGATTCATCCAGCTCATCAGCAGACTGGGGTAGTTTCTGGTCACTTGACCCAGATGTGACCTTCCTCAATCATGGCTCGTTTGGTGCTTGTCCCCGACCAGTGTTGGAAGCCCAAGCTAGGCTACGTGAGCAGCTGGAACGCGAACCAGTGCGCTTTTTTGTGCGGGAGTTCGAGGCTCTGCTGGATGGCGCGAGGAACCAGGTGGCTGAGTTTATCGGTGCTGCTCCAGATCAGCTGGCATTTGTTCCGAATGCGACGACTGGCGTTAATTCGGTGCTGAGATCGCTACAGTTCGAAAGCGGTGATGAGTTGCTGACAACAGACCTTGAGTACAACGCTTGCCGCAATGCCCTTGATTTCATTGCTGATCGCGTGAGTGCGCGAGTGGTAGTAGCAAAGATTCCTTTCCCGATTGACTCACCAGATCAGGTAGTCGAGGCTGTGATGGAGCGGGTTTCGCCGAGGACACGACTGGCACTACTAGACCATGTGACCAGCCAGACGGGGTTGGTATTTCCTATCCAGCAGCTGGCTCACCAACTGGCAGAGCGTAATGTGGATACGCTCATAGACGGTGCCCATGCACCTGGGATGGTGCCGCTCAACCTGCGGGAAATTGGGGCGACTTATTACACCGGCAACTGCCACAAGTGGCTGTGTGCGCCTAAGGGGGCAGCGTTCCTGTATGTGCGAAGTGATCGTCACTCAGCCATCCGTCCGCTAACGATTAGCCACGGTGCGAATTCACCGCGAACTGAGCGATCGCGTTTTCAACTGGAGTTTGACTGGACAGGTACGGATGATCCCACAGCATATCTATGTGTGCCAGAGGCGATCCGGTTCATGGGTTCGCTGCTGCCGGGAGGTTGGTCGGAGTTAATGGCTCGAAATCGGGATATGGTGTTGACGGCAAGGCAGCTGCTGTGTGAGGCGCTTGGGGTGCTGCCTCCGTGTCCACCTGAGATGATTGGTTCAATAGCAGTTGTGCCAATGCCCGTTCGTGCGTCTGACATTGTAGAGACGAAATTAATCCCGCCTTTACAAGATGCGTTGTTTGAGCGTTTCGGGATTGAGGTGCCGGTAATTTCAAGGTCTGCTGCTCCAAAGCAGCTGATTCGGATTTCGGCTCAGCTGTACAACACACGGGAGCAGTATGAATATCTGGGGAGGGCGCTGATGGAGTTGCTGGCAGGCTGAGTCAGATTATCTGGGGCATAAGTTGCTAATCAGGTCAAGAAGAGTGAAAATAGTTCATTTAGCTACCATAAACACTACACTTCGAGCAAAAGCAGCGATCGCGTCTGATTTTTGAAAAAATATTCAAAATAGCTTTGAAGGAAAGTGATGATGCCCTCTGATAACCAGCTAGTGCTCCTATTTGTTGAGATTGTCCTATTTGCGATCGCACTTGGGCTGCTCGTGCCGATCTCTGTCCTCTTTGTTGAATGCATTGCCGCCCTCTTTCCCAGTCGCCTGAGCCAATCGCAAGCCATGGCACCCCAACCTAGGGTCGATGTTTTAGTTCCAGCTCACAATGAGGCGACTGGAATTGGCGCGACGCTGAAGACATTGCTACCGCAGTTAACAGCCCAGAACCGATTGGTGGTAATTGCGGATAATTGTGACGATGAAACGGCGGCTGTTGCCCGTGCGGTCGGGGCAACGGTAATTGAACGACACGAACCTGACCGCAGGGGTAAGGGATATGCTTTAGACTATGGTCTACAGTTCATCGCCGCAGATCCCCCAGAAGTGGTTGTAGTGCTTGATGCAGACTGTGTTGTTCATCCAGGCACGATTGATCGGCTCGCCCATCTAGCGGTGGCACGGGCACGACCAGTCCAGGCAACCTACCTTTTGACCCAATCAGCTAATCCAACGCCAAAGGAAGCAGTTTCAGTGCTAGCGTTTATGGTCAAGAACTTAGTCCGTCCGAGCGGGCTAGACCGGCTAGGGCTGCCCTGTTTGCTGACAGGCTCCGGTATGGCTTTCCCGTGGTCGGTGATCGGGCTCGTCTCTTTGGCTAGTAGCAATATTGTCGAGGACATGCAGCTTGCTGTAGATCTTGCTATAGGTGGACATGCCCCATTATTTTCCAGGGAGGCGAAAGTGACAGGGGTTCTCCCGCAACAGAAGCATGCAGCCAAGAGCCAAAGGACACGATGGGAGCATGGTCATTTGCAAACCCTGCTAACACAAATTCCCCGGCTCCTAGAAGCGTCGCGTCAAAAACGTTTCGATCTTTTAGCGATCGCACTAGACTTGTGTGTGCCACCGCTTTCATTGTTGGTAATGATGTGGGCAGCTGCCATAGCGGGAGCTTTACTAGTGGGAGCATTGAGTTCAGCATGGATTCCAACCATCGTGCTGGCAATCGAAGGGCTACTCATTTCGATCTCGATTGTTGGAGCTTGGGTCAAGTTTGGCCGTGGCAACTTACCCCTACTGACGCTTTTAGCCGTACCTCTGTACATTCTGTGGAAGATTCCACTCTATTTTGCTTTTCTGGTTCGGCCACAGAAAAACTGGATTCGAACGGAACGGGATGCAGCTGATTCTCCAGGGCCTTGAATACTTTGCTATCAGATTAATTGCGGATGCGGAGCGCAAATTCGTTCACCGCGTCGTATTGGTCGCTCATGTTGGCACAACTCACCAACAGCGCCAAGTCTAGCTCTGGAAGAAATTCGCTACAGGGGATCTCCTCATACTCCTGTTCTCTTAAGTGGTAAACACAAAGCTGCCCATTCTCCCAGAACCACACTTCAGGAACACGCCAACGGTTGTACTTGGTAAGCTTGTCCACCCCACCACTGGTAATGACCACCTCAATCGCAATGTCAGGAACATCTTTCTTGGTTTCTAAGTTGTAAGACTCATCAGGTTCTCCTCTTGCCCCTACAGCTCGGCTCCCCAAGGTGGGACCGCCGCGAACGTAGAATCGGATGCCCTTTTCCCGCAGGTAGGCTTCTAGCAGCAGGCCAATGGTGCTTTTAGAGTCTTCATGCTCAGGTGAAAGCGGAGCCATAATGTCAAGGGTACCATCCAGGTAGGTCAGCCGAACCCCGGCGATTCCTGAGAGTGCGGATTCAATGATTTCAAACCGCTCCCAGCTGACACCGTGTAAGGTCACGCCGCGCTCTTGGGTTGGTTGAGCTAAAAGTTGTAATGTCATGAGGAATTCCCCTGACTCAAAAGCGATTCAATCTAGCTTTGGGTTCAAATCTTAGCCTGACCAAACCGATTATTTTTCCTAGTCTCAAGTCTACATCAAATTGTATCAATTTGAACATAAAATAAGGCATCAAACAGCAGCAGCGTAGACTGCTCAAACAAGGAACCAGCGAACTGTTTTGACTGCTGGTTACTGCGGTCGAGCTTTGCTGCTGCTTCAATTCTTGATGACAACATCAGCCATTTGACCCAGAGGAGACTCCGCCTGGGTGGTTATAGTCGCGGTGTTATACGTTCGTTGTTCTTTATCCAAACATTCCTCCAAATACTCTATGTCTGCTGGTTGCCATCCAGGTTTTCTCCCTTGTCGAGGGGCATCCCAGAGTCCAACACAACCCTGCATCAGCCACCGATGCCGCGCTTGTCGCACGGTTTGTGGGGCACAATCGAGATAGGTTGCTATTTTCCCCACTTCCCACCCACTCGCCAATAAGCGCAGAGCCTCAGCTCTTTGTCTTGTCCTTTTCGGAATTCCCGGCGCTGTTCTCAGCTCAAACAACTTCTGGTCTTCTTCCTCAGTTAACCGCAGCTTTAACGGGGCGGGCATATGGTACTCTATCAGGATTAAACTTCACTTTCTATTTTACGTTTAATTATACCCACCTACTTATAAAGGATTTGATAGAGATACTAAGCCCACTATTGCCAAGCTTTGATAGATAATTTTCCGCAGCAATTGCTCACTCTTAAAGTCTACACTGAGGAATGATTATTCCCAAGGCAAATTCCCATCCATTCATTCCTAGCGTTGAGCCATCATTTACCAGAACTGCACTCACATCCCTACTCTAATGAGTTCTGACTAATTCCGGCCTCTTGAAAAAAGCCGTTCAGATTAACAGGTGCTGGCCATAATGGTTATCGATATTATTGAACCCCCAATGAAAATCCAACCTCAAGATAAAATGCGAGTTCCCTTATTTCTAGATGAGTGCTAATTTTGACTGCTTTTTGTATTATTATTTTTCCTAATTTTTACGGTTTCTAAAAGTGTCATGCACTTTTCATATCTCGTCATCTGTTTGGCAAAGCCTTGTTCACCAATGAAGTTGATTACTACTTTTACGCTTGATATTATAATTAGAAAAATACCTAATATTCCAGATATTTAGGTAAAATCGTCAAGCATTTTTCCTAAATACTTTTGCCTTATAATTTCTATAAATTGAGGAATATTTACGAATATTGCTGCTATTGTCACTAGCAGCAAAAAGGAAAAAACTGATGAAGAACTAGAATAAGTGGTTTTTCCAATCTGAAGCTTTTTGATTAAATATTTTATATGTTCCTCAGCAAGTACTAAAGTCTCCAGATCAAACCGTAGTAGTTCGCTGACATTTTGTTGAGCTTTCACAGCCTCCGCTGGATTATATGTGCTATACTCTTTGTTTAGCTTATTTGAAATTTCTCTTGCTCTGTTAAAATCTATTACTATGAATGCAATGAAAAATAAAAAGAACAGTAATAAAAATATAGATATCAACCATGTGAGTGTTTGTCTAATATATCTCTCCTTATCTAATTCAAACCAGCGTAAACTTAAAAGAAGTATAATAAAAAACAAAAATGCTAAACTTATAAAGATTGTTTCGAGTTTATTAACGCCTAATATTTCCCGCCAAGTTACCTTTTCTTTTTCAGTGAATATTGCTAACTTATTAAGCACTTCTTCTAGTGGAGAAGAAAATTCTGGATTACTACTCATGGATTTTACTTATACTGTAAGCAGAGGTTATCAAACTTTTTTTCGTGATAGCACCGTCGGTATTGAACTTGTTAAGTAATTTTGCAGTGATTATAAACCTATATCTGGATTAACGGCAAGTGCTATCTTTTGTAATTTCCAATAAAGCAGTGCCTTAGCCCACCAATATTATTAACTATCAAGTAACTCCTACCAGATTGATTTTTGGTAGGATTTATTTTGTAGGGTCTTTACAACTCTGGCACTTGTAAATCTCGTTTCTTGCCAGCGTAGTGTTTGTAAATTATTTCTGGGCTATTGCCTACCCATCTAGCCACATCTTTTACGTCTACTCCAGCATCTAAACAAAGAGTAATAAACGTGTGTCTAGTTTGATATTGCGGTCTGTAATGGTTAATTTTTCCTTCATTTGCTAATTGTTGAACTATTCCAACATAGTGTTTACCCTTGTTATCACACCCGTGCCAGCACATAGCGTTAAATGTATGAGCATTAATCTCTTGACCTTTAATAGAGGTAAATATTGGACTATCAGGTTCTACACCCTTGAGTTTAATCGATTGTAAAAATAGTTTAAGTGATTGATTACATGGAAATGTACGTTTCTCCTGATTCTTCAAGCCTTTACGAATCTTCTTGCTAGAGACATTCACTACAGCCTCAGAGAAAGTAATTCTTGAACAGTCAGCAGAGATATGCTTCCATTTTAATCCCACTGCTTCACTCGTCCTACACCCTGTCATAAATAGGAACTTAACAAAGCTGGTGTAATGGCTATAGGTTGGATGGTCGGAGAAAGCCTGAATAATGACATTCCTCTCTTCGCGGGTGAAAGGATCTATGTCTCCCTCTACTGATTCAGACTTAGATTGCTTGATCTCTGCTGCCATCCCCTCAAAGGGGTTATCAAAGATGAGCCTAGATTTTACTCCCCACTTACAGCAAGCGCACAACTGAATAAGTACTCGTTTAGCAGTATAGGTCGAATTGTTAGCAAGTAGGTAGTCTCGGATTGTAATTGCATTCTCTAAAGTTTTGGTAGGCAACTTAGAGATATGAGACTTAACCCTGTCGAAGTTCAGCTTCAATGTAGTAGCTTCGACTTGAGTAGCTTTAAATTCACTGTACCTGTCCCACAATTCCGACAGGTTTAGAGATGGTGTAGAAATTGGCGCAATGGTCGTTAATGCTGATTGTGGCTTGTACTTTGCCAGGCTAGGATCAAAGTTGTCTGAGGTAATGTCTAGTTCAATCTGTCTAGCCCTAGCCTCTGCTGCTTTGCGACCCTCTTTAGTATCACTGAAACCCGTAGACAAATAGTGGCGCTTACCGCCATAGCTGAAGCGTAGCTGTAAGCGACTGTTGGAAACGATAACTGCTATAGAACCATCAGTGGGTCTGACTTTTGCTTGCATAATGGTGGAATTAGTGCTGCGCCTTACCGTCTTACACACTTTTACATCAGTAGACCAGTTTTGGCAAGCTTTACACAGTTTTTCTTAAGTTCTAAAAAGTCCTACTTCTAAATACCAATCGCAGTAACGGAGAGGGAGGGATTCGAACCCTCGTTAACGTTGCCGCTAAACGGCATTTCCAGTGCCGCGCCTTCAACCACTCGGCCACCTCTCCAGGCGTCACGATTTACTATTGTACAATGGAAGCGATCAGGCAGTCAACGTAATGAACCATTCTTATAGTATTCGAATTCACGATCGCTCCTCTGGCATAGCTTACACCCTTGAGGTGCCAGAAGACCGCTACATCCTTCAAACTGCGGAGACACAGGGGATGGAACTGCCGTTTTCCTGCCGGAATGGAGCTTGTACTACCTGTGCAGTGCGGGTGCTGTCGGGAGAGATTTACCAGCCGGAGGCAATGGGACTCTCGCCAGAGTTGCGCGATCAGGGTTATGCCCTATTGTGTGTCAGCTACCCCCGTTCTGACCTAGAAGTGGAGACGCAAGATGAAGATGAAGTCTACGAACTCCAGTTTGGTCGCTACTTTGGCAAGGGCAAAGTCAGGGCGGGTTTACCGTTAGATGAAGAATAAAGGATTATGACCAGCCCGACATCTGAAAATCTGCAAATTTTCTTGGAGATTGCCACCGAAGCGGCGCTGGCTGCCGGTGCGGTTTTGCAAGGCTACTGGGGAAACTTAGACGCGATTACCGAAAAAGGACGCCCTGGAGATTTAGTTACCGTTGCTGATAAAGCCTCCGAAGCAGTAATCTTGGAAATTCTGCGTCGTCACTTTCCTAGTCACTCCATTCTGGCAGAAGAATCAGGCCAGCTAGGAGAAAAAGAAAGTGAATACCTCTGGGCTATAGATCCATTAGATGGTACAACTAACTACACCCACCAATACCCCTTTTTCGCTACCTCCATCGGGCTGCTGATTGCAGGCGTCCCCCAAGTTGGAGTTATTTTTGACCCGTTTCACAATGAGCTGTTTCGTGCAGCTATTGGATTAGGAGCCACGCTTAACCGCCGCCCGATCCAGGTGTCCCAAACAGAGCAGCTGAGTAAGAGTCTTTTGGTTACAGGCTTTGCTTATGATCGCCGCGAGACACCTGATAATAACTATGCCGAATTTTGTCACCTCACCCATCTGACCCAGGGAGTACGGCGCAGCGGCTCGGCATCCCTGGATTTGGCTCACGTTGCCTGTGGACGAGTGGATGGTTACTGGGAGCGGGGAATTGCTCCTTGGGATATCGCAGCTGGGGTAGTTTTGCTGGAAGAAGCAGGGGGCAAAGTGACTGCCTACGACGGCAGCCCCTTAAGCATTAAGTCAGGCAGGATTCTGGCTACCAATGGTCACATTCACACTAGTCTGAGTACTGAACTTTTGCAAGTTCCTTCGTTGTCAGTATGGGGGCAAGCGACAGCATTTTGAGCGATACTGCGCCAGTAAGGCAAATTCATAACCCTATGCGATCTGGCAATAGCTGCGATATCTGCCAAAGGTCGCTCGCTCCAAGTCCAGAGCCTTTTGTTGTTGCTGACATTACTAAGTGCGTGCAGCAGCAAATCCTCTGGCAATGACCTTGCCAAGGAACTAGAAACCGTAACGTCCTGGGCAGCAACAGCCCATATGGTTGGCGATGCCTGGATACACGGTAGTGTCCCGACAGCTTACGCTAAACAAACACTGTCTACAGCGCAGAAAAAACTCCACAAACAAACAGACACATTGGCACACTCATCAACAGACTCGACGCAGCGTCGTGCCATCCTAGAGCAGCTACAGTGTCTCGAATCTACAGTGGGTCAGATGTCAATGGCAGTCGAACAGAAAGACAAAACAGCGATCGCTCAACAGCTGAAACACCTATCGACCCAAGAGCAAACGATCAGCACGCTGGCAAAGTTTGCAGGTGGGCAATCATGAAGAAAATCCTCGAAATTGCCCTCGGCATCGTTACAAGTATCGGTGGCTTTCTGGACGTGGGTGCGATCGCTACATCGGCAGAGGCTGGGGCGGCGTTCGGCTTCCAACTGATTTGGGCTATCCTCCTCGGCACGCTTTGTGTAATTTTCCTGGTTGAAATGTCAGGGCGACTAGCAGCCGTAAGCAAACATACTTTATCAGATTCGATTCGTGAACACTTTGGGTTCAGGTTTCATGCCATCTTGCTTCTCGCCGAGATCGCCATTGATTTTTTGGTGCTGGCTGCTGAAATCGGCGGCGTCTGCATCGCGCTACAGCTGGTAAGTGGAATTAGCTTTCAGTGGTGGGCATTACCTGTAGCGATCGCAATCTGGTTGCTCCTCTGGAAAGGGACTTTTGGCTTGATTGACAAAGCTTGGCACTGGGCTGTTGCCAACCCTGCCTTCTCAGGATACAGCACATTATTTGTTCATTGTCGTCAGTATCCTAGGTGCGGTGATCAGTCCCTATCTGTTTTATTTCTACTCATCGGGTGCGAGGGAAGACGAGTGGGATGAAGGGCATATAGGCGTCAATCGCGGTGTCGCTACTGTGGGCATGAGTTTCGGTAGCGTTGTATCGCTTTGTGTACTAATTGTGGCCGCACTTGTACTCAACCCCAAGGGCATCCAAGTAGATAGCTACGAGCAGGCAGCACTGATGCTGACACAACCCTTAGGCTACTGGGGCTTCGTGCTGTTCGCGGCATCGCTGGGCATAGCCTGCTTTGGCGCAGCGCTAGAGATTAGCTTGGATACTGCATACATTGTGTCCCAGGCTTTCGGTTGGAATTGGGGCGAAAATCTGCACCCTACAGAAGCCGCACGCTTTAGCCTTGTTTACACTGTGTTTGTTTTTCTTGCCTCACCCTCTTCCCGAATTGCCTCGTGGATGACAACAGCTCCAGGGCGGGTGCGTCGCTTGACCTCCTTCTGCTCAGTATCGGTCAGTCCTAGTTCGCGTGCACGAGATTCGGATAGTTCTCCGTCTCCCTCTTTTTCCTTGCTTCGTCTCATAATATTAGCTCCTTTAAAGTGTTATGGGGTGATTAAAGATGAGTTCGCTCGGTTGCTGGGCAATCAGCACGGTGAGAGTCTGGATAAACTCGCTTAGCGAAAAGTTTTTCCTTATCTACTCCCGTGAATAAAAATTCCTCCTTATCTTCCCTGCCTGCGCTACAGTTCACAACTCAAATCGGATTGCTATAGTAGGCATGTAATCCTCAAAGGAGCGCCAGATATCTTTTCTAAACACGACCGAATCAGGGAGTTTACGGTTGTTTGAGTTAAGAGCAATAAAGAGGTTATAAATGAAGTATTTAACCAACATAGTTCTTAACTATAACAATGATAAAAAAACAATTAACAAATAAACTTAGTTTCTTATTTTTTGAAAGCAATCTAATACCGAATAATGTAATATTCCTTAAATTTTAGTAGTATCTGTGTTAAAATATACAATTTAACTTAATACGCAAACTAATTCTTTTGGTAGAAGTAGCTCATCCTCTTGATAGAAGTAAAGAATTTAAAAAGGGGCTAAGTTAAATCTGATACAACCAATTTTTATTTCTGTATTGTCCGAGTTGTTTTGTTAATACTTTATACTAAATAAGGACGATAAGTATGTTCACTCTAGGAGATTATGTAGTTAGTCAAAAAACTGGATGCATTGGCAAAGTTATTAGTTACGGACACCAAATACTTAATGGTATTTATACGCCAAGACTCAAAGTGCTTGTGTCTGAGGCTTTAAATTCTAAAAAAAGTGGTTTTGTAGAGGAGGACTTGCATTCGACGTGGACTCAGTGACCGGAAGTTAGCCATAATACCCTCAAATAAGTCTTCCGTAGAACAGATTTGGTTGCCTCAAGAGGGTTAATCACCTTGAAAAACAAAAAATCAAAAATCTTGGTAGTAGATGACGAAGCCGCTATCCGTCGTATCCTGGAAACTCGTCTGTCAATGCTTGGGTACGCCGTAGTCACAGCTGCTGACGGAAGAGAGGCACTGGATATCTTCCATAAGGAAGATCCTGACTTGGTCGTTTTAGAGGTGATGCTGCCCAAGCTGGATGGCTACGCGGTCTGTAAAGAAATCCGAAAAGACTCTAATATTCCGATCATTATGCTAACAGCCTTGGGAGATGTGGCTGACCGGATCACTGGTCTACAACTAGGGGCTGATGACTACATTGCGAAACCCTTTTCACCTAAGGAACTTGAAGCTCGAATCAGTTCTATTCTGCGTCGAGTCAGCAAAACTAGCACATCCAGGATTTCAAGTTCTGGAGTTTTGTGCGTTGGCACACTGCGAATTGACACTAACAAGCGGCAGGTATACAAGGGGGATGAGCAAGTCCGGTTGACAGATATGGAATTTAGATTTCTAGAACTGTTAGCCAGACGGGCTGGAGAACCTGTTTCTCGCGCTGAGATTCTGCAAGAAGTGTGGGGTTATGCCCCAAAAAATTATGCTGATACGCGTATTGTTGATCTTCACGTTTCTCACCTGCGGACAAAAATAGAAGACGACCCTAGCAACCCAGATTTAATTATCACGTTCCGAGGCACGGGCTACTTGTTTCAACGCCATGGTCCAAATTAAAGCAAATGATACTATTTTAAGAAAAACTGTCTTGTTGAAGACAGACTAGATCCAGTCTGCGTTGAAGGATGTATGCCCCAATACTTCGGAAAACTGCCCACAACTCAGCAACCCTGGTCACGGCTCGGGGTAGTACAGTCTATCCAGCGTCATGATCGCGGTGTTCACTTTGAGTGTGGTGACCCATGCCTTGCAATCACTGTGCTGGCACCAAATTTAATCCGGGTGCGTATGGCACCGACCGGTGAGTTTATGCCGCGCCGCTCGTGGGCGGTAACGCTGGATGATGCAGAATGGCCTGTTGTGCCGTTTGAGGTGCGGGAGACGGAGTCAGCCGTAGAAATCGAAACAGAGCAGATGCGGGTGTGCATCCATCGCCACCAACCCTGTGGCATCGTATGCTTCGACAAAGCTGGTCGTCCGTTCGCACAAGATGCAGATATGGGTATGGGCTGGCGCATGGGTGCCACTGCTGCCTGGAAGCAGATCGAAACCGACGAGCACTTCTATGGCTTCGGTGAACGCACTGGGTTGCTCGACAAATTGTCTGAGCGCAAAACTAACTGGACAGTAGATGCCCTCGATTACGGTTCACTCACCGATGAAATGTACCAGGCGATCCATTTTTTATCGCCCTGCGTCCAGACGTCGGCTACGGTATCTTTTGCAACACCACCTTTTGGAGCCAGTTCGATATCGGTGCGGAACAGCCAGGAGTCTGGCGGATGGAAACGCGTGGCGGCGACCTGGACTATTACATCATCTACGGTCCCCACCCTGAACAGATCCTTCGCACCTACACCGAGTTGACTGGTCGGATGCCAATGCCGCCCCGCTGGGCGCTTGGCTACCACCAGTGCCGCTGGAGCTACGAATCTGAAACGGTGGTGCGGCAGTTGGCTCGTGAGTTTCGCGATCGCCGCATCCCCTGCGATGTGATTCATCTCGATATCGACTACATGCGCGGTTACCGCGTCTTCACCTGGAGTCCTAAGCGCTTCCCTGACCCCGCTAAACTGGTGAGCGATTTGGCGGGGGCTGGTTTTAAGACAGTGACGATCATCGATCCGGGTGTCAAGTACGAACCCGAGGCTGACTACCATGTCTTCGACCAAGGGGCACATGACTTTTTTGTGCGTAAAGCCGATGGTCAGCTGTTTCACGGCTATGTCTGGCCGGATAAGGCCGTTTTTCCCGATTTTCTCCGACCTGATGTGCGTGCATGGTGGGGTGACTTACATAAAAGCCTCACCAATATCGGCGTCGCTGGGATTTGGAACGATATGAATGAACCAGCAATTGACGAGCGCCCCTTCGGTGATCCTGGTAGCAAAATTTGGTTTCCCCTCGACGCGCCCCAAGGTCCAGCGGATGAACGCACAACTCATATTGAAGCCCATAACCTCTATGGGTTGACGATGGCTCAAGCAAGTTGCGAAGGGCTGGAACGGCTACGCCCCACTGAGCGCTCATTTATACTAACGCGCTCAGGCTACGCAGGTGTGCAGCGTTGGTCATCTGTGTGGATGGGCGACAATCAGTCGTTGTGGGATCATCTGGAGATGTCGCTGCCAATGCTCTGCAATATGGGGTTGTCGGGTGTGGCATTTGTGGGTTGCGATATTGGTGGCTTCGCTGGCAACGCAACTGCTGAACTGTTCGCGCGCTGGATGCAGGTGGGGATGCTCTACCCGCTGATGCGTGGTCACTCCGCCATGACTACCGCTCGCCACGAGCCATGGGTATTTGGCGATCGCGTTGAGCGAATTTGCCGAGAATATATTGAACTGCGCTATCGGTTACTGCCCTACCTCTACACGCTCTTCTGGGAAGCAGCTACAACTGGCGCACCGATTTTAAGACCACTATTATATCATTTCCCAAATGATCCCAACACCTACACGCTCTACGATCAGGTATTGCTCGGTCCGTCACTGATGGCTGCACCGATTTACCGTCCTGGAGTTGAACACCGCGCTGTGTACCTACCTCAAGGCACCTGGTACGACTGGTGGAGTGGTAAGCGCTACGAAGGCCCGACACACATTTTAGCCCACGCACCCCTAGAGCGGATGCCACTTTACGTGCGTGCAGGTGCAATTATTCCTATGGCACCAGTGATGCAGTACGTTGATGAACACCCACAAGGGCAATTGACACTACGCATCTGGCCGGGTATAGGCGAGTGGACGCTCTACGAAGACGACGGTCATACCTTTGAGTACCGGACTGGAGCCTGGGCAACAACAACTTACCGAGTCCGTCCCGATGGGCAACAAATAATCGTGGAGATCGGGGCCCGGTCAGGGAAATGGACACCTCCTTTGCGAGAGGTGAGCGTGGAACTTGTCGGCGTCGGCGAACAGCGATTCCAAGACGATGGCACGGCACGCTATCTGAGTTTTGAATAAGAATGCGCGCGTTCAGCAGCCAGGAGCAATCCGATTGAGTTATCACTAATAATGTATAATATAATGTATATAATAAAAAAGGAGTTTGGGTGATGACAGCCAAGAAGATTCGCAAACAGATTTATATCGCTCCAGACCAAGACGTTTTGCTGAAGCGCCTTTCCGAGGAAAGAGGTCTTAGCGAGGCGGAGATAATCCGTCAGGCAATAGACAGCTATGCCCAGCAGACGCGATCGCAACAGCGGAATATTGAGTCCTGGAAGAAATTCCAGTCAGAGACTCAACGACTAATCGACTTAGGTCCCTTACCTAAAAAATGGAAATGGAACCGGGAAGAATTGTACGAAGAAAGGTTAAATAAATTTTGGGACCGGCATGAGTAACAAAATTTTAGTAGATACAAATATTTTCGTCTACACGCGCGATCGCTCTGCACCGGAGAAACAAGGAAAAGCACAACAGATTCTGGACGAGTTAGTTGAATTACGTACTGGCGTCATTAGTACGCAAGTCCTGGGGGAATTCTTCAACACGATCACCGCTCCCAAATTTTCAAACCGCATTGAGGTAGGAAAGGCTCTTGAAGCACTGCAAGCCTTAATCGATAATTGGGAAGTGAAAGAAATCACGCCTTTTGTTGTTTTAGAAGCGGCTCGAGGGGTGCGCGACTATCAATTTAGTTATTGGGACGCTCAAGTTTGGGCCGTCGCGAAACTCAATCAAATTCCGGTCATATACAGTGAAGATTTTAATGTAGGTGCCGAGATTGAAGGGATACGTTTCCTTAATCCATTAGCCGATGACCTTGTCTCCTAGTAGGCTCCCGCTCCTATTTACTCGACCAGCTTTTTTAACTCTGAAATAATTAAGTCTAAATCAACTTGCGACTCAGCTTGTTTGACAACAAGTGGAGGATTTGGATATTCCTGCTGATAAACACTAATTATATTTAGCATTTTCTGGGTAGCAACTTAAGCCGGGACAGCATGTACGGTCGGCTTTTTGGACTTTCGAGCTTTTAATGTTCGTCTAGGTCTGGGTAACTCGCCCATGTTTAGCACAACCGACTCAAACAAATCTGG
>JAABUZ0100005207.1_pt1 | contig 17257 bp, 17 predicted proteins | sample 5562091 | NCBI WGS metagenome assembly JAABUZ01 (sample SAMN12813069, study PRJNA571459) | rock metagenome | isolation source: Antarctica rocks | place: Antarctica: Victoria Land, Linnaeus Terrace sud | collected 2015-12-21
CCGCCCATCAGCAGCTGCGGCATGGCGATGCCGGCGGTCTTGAGCTCCTGGGAGACGACGATCTGCTCCAGGGGAGCGGCGCCGCGGCCGTAGGGCTTGGGCAGGTGCGGCTGCACCCAGCCCTCATCGCCGAGCCGGATCAGCTGCTCGTCCTCGTCCAGCTCGGCCAGCCCGGCGAGGTCACTGCGCACCTGCGCGCGAATGGTCTCCGCCTCGGCAGGCAGCTCCAGCACCTGCGCGCGGGTCACCCCGGCCAGCGCCTGCTCGGCGACCCGGTTCATCCGCTGCTCCCTGGTGCCGAGCACTCCGCGCAGGGCCAGGGCGCGGCGGTAGTACAGGTGGGCGTCGTGCTCCCAGGTGAAGCCGATGCCACCATGCACCTGGATGCAGTCCTGCGCGGTCTGCACGGCCGCATCGGGAACGATGGCCGCGGCAACCTCGGCCGCGAAGTCGGCGGTGTCGTCGCCGCCGTCCAGCGCGCTGGCCGCGTCCCAGAGCACGGCCCTGGCCTGCTCCAGTGCGATACCCATGCCTGCGCAGCGGTGCTTGACGCCTTGGAACTGGCCGATCGGCCGGCCGAACTGCACCCGCATCTTGGCGTACTCCGCCGCGGTGGACACACACCACGACATCACCCCGACGGCCTCGGCGCCGAGCACCACCGCGGCGATCGATCGCACCCGTCGGTCACTGAGGTTGTCGAGCACCCGATCGGCGGTGACGCCCGCCGCGGACACCGCCACGCGAGCAGAGCCCCGCAGCAGGTCGATGCTGTCCTGCCTGGTCGCGGTGAATTCGGCCGCCTGCAAGACCACCCACCGCAGCTCCGCGCCGATGCGGGCGGGCAGCAGCAGCACGTCTGCGTGCTCAGCGCCCAGCACCGCGTCGAGGGTGCCGGTGACGGTGTAGCCGGCGTCGCCGGCTTCTGCCTGCAGCGCCCCATCGAGGCAGGCCGCGGCGGTGCGCGACCCGTCGAGCAGGCCCGGCAGCAGCTCGATGCCGATCTTGGCGTCGGCAGCGGCCAACAGCGCGGAGGCCAGCACCGTGGGCGCGAAGGGACCCGGCGCCACCGTGCGACCCAGGGCCTCCAACGCCACGGCCAGGGTCAACAGCCCACCGCCGGTGCCGCCCTGCTCCTCGGGAACGTGCAGGCCAAGCAGGTCTTGGCCGACCAGCGCAGACCAGAAGGCGGGAAACTTCTCCTCGTTGGCGTCGAGGGTGCCGCGGACGGTGTCGGTGGTGATGGTGCGCTCGGTGAAGGAGCGCACCGAGTCGGCGAGTGCGGTGTGTTCCTCGCTCAGTCCGAGTCCGAGCTCGTAGGCGTTGCGGGCCATGGTGCTGCCTTTCAGAGTCGGTTGCTCAGGTCGTCGATGGTCCAAGGACCGTCGCTCTCGATGGTGGCCACGTCGTGCCAGCCGGCGAGCTCGGAGATGCCGCCGCCCTGCACGGCGTAGACCTTGCCGGTCAGCGGGCACTTCTCCGTGGCCAGATAGGCGACCAGCGGCGCGATGTTGGCGGGGCTGAAGGCGTCGAATTCACCCTCGGGCACCTCCGCGGCAAACAGCGCACCCATGCCCGGGGTGGCCAGGGTCAGCCGGGTCCGCGCAATGGGAGCGATGGCGTTGACCCGGACGCCGTAGCGCTCCAGCTCGTCCGCGGCCACCAGGGTGAGCGCCGCGATGCCGGCCTTGGCGGCGCCGTAGTTGGCCTGCCCGGCATTGGGCATGAAGGTGCCCGAGGCCGAGGCGGTGTTGATGACGGCGGCATTCACCGGCTCACCCGCCTTGCTCTGCGCCTTCCAGTACGCGGCGGCGTGGTGCAAGGTGGCGGCGTGGCCCTTGAGGTGCACGGCGATCACCGAGTCCCACTGCGCCTCGTCCATCCCGGCGATGAACGCGTCCCGCAGGATCCCGGCGTTGTTCACCAGTACGTCCAGGCGGCCGAACTCGCCGACCGCCTGGTTCACCAGGGCAGCGGCCCCATCCCAGGTGGCGACGTTGTCGGTGTTGGCGACGGCCCTGCCGCCCGCTGCGGTGATCTCGTCGACCACCTGCTGCGCGGGGCCGACGTCGGCGCCGGTGCCGTCGTTGGCGCCACCGAGGTCGTTGACGACGATGCTGGCCCCCTCGCGGGCGAACAGCAGCGCGTGTTCACGGCCGATGCCCCGGCCGGCGCCGGTGATGATCGCGACGCGTCCATCCAGGTTTCCCATGTGTGCTCCTTCAGCTGTTCGCGATGACGGCAAGGCCGTCTTTGATGACGAGCCCCTCGCCGACGGCGGTCTCGTAGGCGTAAGCCGTGCCCACCGAAGACCCGGCACCGTCGGAGGTTTCACCCGCCTGCCAGAAGCGGGTGGTGATGTCCTGCTCGGGCAGCACCGGCTTCGCGAAGCGCACGGCGAGGCGGCGCAGCCGCTCCACCCGTCCGTCGGCCAGCTCGGTGAGCGCGGCCCAGGAGGTGAACGCCATCGTGCACAGGCCGTGGTTGATGATCCCCGGCAGCCCGGACATCCGGGCGATCTCCTCGTCCAGGTGGATGGGCATCGGATCGCCCGAGGCCGGGGAGTACCGGAAGGTCTGGTCGGCGTCGATGTGTTGGAGCACCTCGGCCGCCGGCGGACGCCGGCGCAGATCGTCGTCGAGCTTGTGCCCGGGTGCGGACTCCCCAACACCCGTGCCGGCATCGACCTTGCGGAAGAACGCCGTCATCCACTGCTCGTTGACCAATTCGCCGGCATCCGTGCGGGTCTCGGCGTAGATCGTCACCGTGGAGCCGTTGGGCATGCCGGCGAACCCGATCGGCTTGGCCCTGGCCACCAGGGTGTCGCCGGGATAGATCGGCCGGTGGAAGTGAAAGTCTTGCTCGCCGTGCACCAGCTTCATCAGCAGTTCCACCGGGGCCACCGAGAGCGCCGCCGGGGCCATCGACATGAACACCGGCACCACCGCGAACACCGGCGGCGCGATCTCCCCGCTGCGGTGCCGCTCGATCGGGTCGTTGGTGGCTTCGGCGTAGGCCGCGATGCGTTCCGCGGTCACCTCGAAGCGTTCCTCGTCGGTCCACTCACCGAGACCCGAGGAATCGAAGGTGACGGTAGGGGCTGTCATCGCCCGCTCAGCCGTGCAGCTCGGCGAACTTGGTCAGCGACGTCTCCAGGTCACCCTTGGCGTTCTTGGCGACGGCCTTGCCGATCGGTCCGACGATCATCGCCCCAGTGAAGCTGGCGTCGATGGTGGCCTTCGAACCGGCGCCTTCCGCCTCGACGGAGAGCACGAACTCGATGGTGACCCCGGCCATGCCGACGCCGGAGATCTTCACCCGGTTCGGGGCCTGCACCTCGTCGATCGTCCACTCGATCTTGTTGGCCATGCCCATCACCGAGACGACCTCGGTGACCCGCTGACCGACGGCGACCTCGCTCGGCAGCTCGCTCTTCCAGGCCTGGTGGATGGAGAGCCAGTCCTCCCAGTGCGGCAGGTCGGACAGCGCGGCCCAGGTCTTGTCGGGCTCGGTGGGCAGGGACGCGGAAACGGATACAGATGCCATGACGGATCTCCTTCGGTGGGGGTGCGGTGGTTAGCGGTTGGCCGGGCGGTAGGCGGTGATGACCACCGCGCCGCCGAGGCCGATGTTGTGCTGCAGGGCGAGCGTGGCGCCGTCGACCTGGCGCTTGTCGGCGGTGCCGCGCAGCTGCCAGGTGAGCTCGCTGCACTGGGCCAGCCCGGTCGCGCCGAGGGGGTGGCCCTTGGAGATGAGCCCGCCCGAGGGGTTGACGACCCAGCGGCCGCCGTAGGTGGTCTCGTCGTTGTCGATGAGCTTGCCGCCCTCGCCCTCGGCGCACAGTCCCAGCGCCTCGTAGGTGAGCAGCTCGTTGGTGGAGAAACAGTCGTGCAGCTCGATGACGTCGACGTCTGCCGCGGAGATGCCGGCCTGCTCGTAGACCTGCTGCGCGGCGGTGCGGGTCATGTCGGCGCCGACCAGGCTGATCGCGCTCTTGTCCGCGAAGGTGCTCTCCAGGTCGGTGACCATGGCCTGCCCGACGATCTCCACCGCCTGGTCGCCGAGCCCGTGCTTCTCGACGAAGGCCTCGCTGGCAATGATCGCCGCGCCGGAACCATCCGAGGTGGGCGAGCACTGCAGCTTGGTCACCGGCCCGTAGATCGTCTTGGCAGCGAGTACTTCATCGAGCGAGTACTCGACCTGGAACTGGGCATACGGGTTGTTCACCGAGTGGCGGTGGTTCTTCACGCCGATCTTGGCGAACTGCTCGGCGGTGGTGCCATAGCGCTGCATGTGTTCCACCCCGGCGGCACCGAACATGTACGGCGCCGGGGGCATGGCGAACTCCTGCAGCTCGGCCAGGGCCAGCAGGTGCTTCATCATCGGCTGTTCGCGGTCGTCGTAGGTGGAGCCGAGCGAACCCGGCTGCATCTTCTCGAAGCCCAGCGCCAGTGCACAGTCCACGGTGCCACCGCGCACCGCCTGCGTCGCCAGGAACAGCGCCGTCGACCCGGTGGAGCAGTTGTTGTTGACGTTGACCACGGGAATCCCGGTCATCCCCAGCTCGTACACCGCGCGCTGGCCGGAGGTGGACTCGCCGTAGACGTAGCCGACGTAGGCCTGCTGCACTTCGCGGTAGTCGATCCCCGCGTCCTGCAGCGCCTTCGTGCCCGCCTCCCGCGCCATGTCCGGGTAGTCCCACTCCCGAGCCCCGGGCTTCTCGAACTTCGTCATGCCCACCCCGACGACGTACACCTTGCTACCCATAGCGACTCCTTGAGGATCTAACCGGACAGGCTGTCCCAGTAAAATAGGTGAGACACAGTGTTCGGTCAACTCCGGGGTGGCTAGTGTGGCGGGATGGCGCACCAGGCCCAAGACGGCGCGGGCACCGAAACCGACGGGCGAAGCACCCGCTGGCTCGGCCACAAGGCGGAGCGCAAGGAACGCATCCTCGAGGCGGCCCTGGCCGCGATCACCGACGAAGGCTCCGACGTCGGGGTGCAGCAGATCGCCGCGCGCGCCGACGTTCCCCGCTCGGCCGTCTACCGCATCTTCGCCGACCGCGGAGACCTCGACGAGCAGATCCGCGCGCGCATCATCGACCGGCTGATGGCCGACCTCGCCCCCGCCCTCACCCCCCAGGGCACCGCGCGGCAGGCCATCACCCGCGCGGTGGACACCTACCTGCGCTGGATCGTTGACGCACCCCGGCTGCACCAGTTCCTCGGCATCGGCTCAGCCAGCCGCCGCACCACCGGCTCCCGGGTGGTGACCGGGACGAAGACGGCGATCGCCCTGCAGATCAGCGATCAGTTCGCCACCATGCTGCGAAACCTCGACCAGGATGCGGCTGTCGCCGAGTCGCTGGCCTTCGGCCTGGTCGGTCTGGTCGATGCCAGTGTCAACCGCTGGCTGAGCAATCCGGAGTCCGCCATGACCGGCGCCCAACTGGCGGACTTCCTCACCACCTCGATCTGGCAGGTACTCGACGGCAACCTTCGCCGCCTCGGCATCACCATCGACCCGGCCACGCCCCTCAGTGAGTTGATTTAGGCAGGTCCTCAGAGGGTGGCGGCCAGCCGGGTGCCCTGGGCGATGGCCCGCTTGGCGTCCAGCTCCGCGGCCACGTCGGCCCCGCCGATCACATGGTGGGTCAGCCCGACCGCCGCCAGCTCACCGGCCAGCTCGCGCACCGACTCCTGGCCGGCGCAGACGATGACGCTGTCGACGTCGAGCACGCGGGGGTTGCGGCGCTGCAGCCCGAAGCTGATGTGCAGCCCGGCGTCGTCGATGCGCTCGTAGTTCACACCGCGGAGCTGCTCGACGCCCTTGGCCTTGATCGCCGCCCGGTGCACCCAGCCGGTGGTCTTGCCGAGACCGGCGCCGATCGGGGTTTCCTTGCGCTGCAACAGGTACACCTGCCGTGCCGAGGGCGCCGGCTTCGGCTCTCGCAGCCCGCCTTGCGCGTCGTCGTCGGTGGACACGCCCCATTCCGCCTGCCACTCGGCGAGGTCGGTCGATGGCGAGCTCTGGTGCGTGAGGTACTCGCAAATGTCGATGCCGATCCCGCCGGCCCCGATCACCGCGACCTGCTCACCCACCGGTTTGGCCCCGCGGACCAGCTCGGCGTAGGAGAGCACCGTGTGATGGTCGATGCCCGGGATCCGCGGGATCCGCGGCGTGACGCCGGTGGCGAGCACCACCTCGTCGAAGCCGCCGCCGGCCAACTGCTCCGCGGTGGCCGTGGTGTTCAGGTGCACCGTGACCCCGGCCAGTTGCAGCTGCCGGGTGAAGTACCGGACGGTCTCGCTGAACTCCTCCTTGCCGGGGATCTTGCGGGCGATGCCGAACTGGCCGCCGAGCTCGCCGCCGGCTTCGAAGAGCTGTATCCGGTGGCCGCGCCGCGCCAGGTTGACCGCGGCGGACAGCCCCGCAGGCCCCGCTCCCACCACGGCGATCGCCTTGGCCCGCCGGGTCGGCAGCAACCGCAACTCCGTCTCGTGACAGGCCCGCGGGTTGACCAGGCAGGAGACGGTCTGGTGCGCGAAGGCGTGGTCCAGACACGCCTGGTTGCAGCCGATGCAGGTGTTGATCTCCTCCGCGTGCCCCGCCGCCGCCTTGCGCACCCAGTCCGGGTCGGCGAGCATCGGCCGCGCCATTGAGATCAGCTGGGCCGCGCCGCTGGTCAGGATCTCCTCTGCCGTCTCCGGCATGTTGATGCGGTTGGCCGCGGCGACCGGGATGGTCACCTCCTTGGCGAGCTTCGCGGTGAACTCGACGAAGGCGGCGCGGGGAACGGAGGTGACGATGGTGGGCACCCGGGACTCGTGCCAGCCGATGTCGGTGTTGATAATCGTGACGCCGGCCGCCTCGAGCTCCTTGGCCAGGGCCACGATGTCTGCCCAGGCCTGCCCCTGCTCGACCAGGTCGGCCATGGACAGCCGGAACAGGATGAGGAAATCCGCTCCCACCGCGGCCCGGGTCCGGCGGACGATCTCCACGGCCATCCGACGCCGCTTCTGTGGGCTGCCGCCCCAGCCGTCCGTGCGCGTGTTGGTGCGCTCGGCGAGGAACTGGTTGATGAAGTAGCCCTCGCCACCCATGATCTCGACGCCGTCGTAGCCGGCGTGCTGGGCCAGCCGGGCGCAGCGCACGAAGTTGCGGATCTGCCAGCGCACGCCGCGACTGGTGAGCCTGCGCGGTCGAAAGGGGTTGATCGGGGCCTTGATCGAGGCGGCCGAGACGCTCAACGGCTGGTAGGAGTATCGCCCCGCGTGCAGGATCTGCAGCGCGATCTTGCCGCCCGCTTCGTGCACGGCTCGGGTGATGGCACGGTGTCGACGGGCCTCGATGCGGTTGGTCAGCTTGGCGCCGAAGGGCAGCAGCCAGCCGGTGCGGTTGGGCGCGTATCCACCGGTGACGATCAGTCCCACCCCGCCGCGGGCCCGCTCGGCGAAGTACTCCGCCAAGCGCGGAATGTGCCTGGCGCGATCCTCCAGGCCGGTGTGCATCGACCCCATCACCACCCGGTTCGGCAAGGTGGTGAACCCGAGGTCCAACGGCGACAACAGGGTCGGATAAGGGTTCATCGAACGGGCACCTTCCGCAGCACGAGCCCGCGGTCGGACCCGGTCGGCGCTACCTTACTCGACAGTAAGTTAGCGCCGACAGCCCGCTTCGAGCGCGCGCTTCAGCCCGCGCAGCGTGGTGCAAATGTTGCGTTGCTGAAAGTCGGCAAAGGTGTGTCCGCTGGTCACCACGGCGTCGAAGACCCTGGCCAGAGCATCCGGCCAGGACCGGCGGTCGTCGGTCCACGTCTCGGTAACCCGCGTGCCGTCGCCGACCGGCTCGAAGCGGTACGCCCAGGTGGCGATGGGAGCGCGCAGCCGCGGGTTGCGCAGACCGATGGCGTGCACCCGGAAGGCGAAGTGCTTGCCGGGTTCGGCGGCGGTGACCACGCAGCGGGTGCTCCAGCGCGCCGGGCCGCGCCGGTTGGCGCCGATGAAGACCATGCCCACGTACGCCCCGTCCCGCGGTTGTTCGACGGTGGCGCCGAGATTCTCCGGGCTCCACCGGCCCATCAGGGTTGGGTCGCTGACCTGGGCGTAGGCCGTCGCGGGATCGGTGGCGATGACCACGCTGTCGGAGACGGAGAACCTTCGCGTCATCAGCGGCGTGGCTCCGCCACGAACACCTTGAGGTCCTCGGGCACACCCTTGACCCGCGTCCAACGGAACGTCTTCTTAATGCGGGTCGAGACGTGCGCCTCGTCCAGGCCGTCCAGGGCGCGCTCGGAAACCAGGATCTCGTTGGCCGATGCCTTCTCGACCAGCCGCGCTGCGACGTTCACGTCCACCCCCAGGTAGTCGCCACCGATGGCGCGCGGATACCCGGTATGCAATCCGGCCCGCAGCCGCAGCCGATAGCCGTCCGTGTGTACCTCCGCCAGCAGCGCCCTGGCGGCGACGGCCGCATCGAAGGCCAGCTGCGGCGCGGGAAACACCGCCATCACCCCGTCTCCGAGCCGCTTCACCACCCGGCCACGGCGCGCGAGTATCGGCGGCTCCACCGCAGCCGCAACCTCGCGCAACACGTGCAGAGCCTCCTCGTCACCGGCCCGTAGCGCCCACGAGGAGAACCCGACCAAATCGGTGAACAGCACGGTGACCTCCTGCTCACCCTTGCCTCGGCCGGCCCGTTCCGCCAGGGAATGCCACACCTGCAGCACGCTGAGGCCCGCTTCGCGTGACGCCCGGGGTTGTTCGTCGAACAGCCGGTCGGCGATCCGCGCCACCGTGGAGGCGCTGCCCTTACCGGCGACCGAGAGCGGGTCGCCGAAGCCAGGGTCTCCCGGCATCGCCTTGCGGAACCGGCGCACCAGGCCCACTGCGCCCGGATGGCGATCGAGCTCCCGCACCCCCGAGACGACGCGCGTCGCTGCATGACGCGCGCTGCCCGTTCGTGACTCCACAGGGAAAACCTATCTGATCGCGACACTGGGGCGAGGTCCATTGCGCTGCTCCGGAGCTGAGCGAGCCGAACGATATAGTCGCAAGGTGACCGAGTATCGCATCGACGAGCTGGCCCGTCTGGCCGGGACCACGGTGCGGAACGTGCGGGTGTACCAGGACCGAGGGCTGCTGCCCGGGCCGCGCAAGCAGGGCCGCACCGGCTGGTACTCCGAGTCGCACCTGGAACGGTTGAAGCTCATCGGACGGCTGCTCGATCGCGGCTACACCTTCGCCACCATCGGGGAGTTGCTCCTCGGCCTGCAGCAGGGCTGGCGCGTCGAGGATCTTCTCGGCCTGGAGGAGGAGATCGCCCAGCCGTGGACCGATGAGCGACCCGTCAAGATGTCCCTCAGCCAGTTGCGGAAGATGTTCGGCAAGCAGGCGAGCAGGTCGGTGCTCCAACGCGGCTGCGAGATCGGGTTACTCACCCGAGCCGGAACGTCCTTCATGGTCAACAGCCCCCGGTTGCTCGCCGCCGGCAAGGACCTGGTCGCCGCCGGGATACCGATGTCGTCGGTGCTGGACCTGGCCGAGGCCTTGCAGCAGGACATGACGACGGTGGCCGAACGGTTCGTCGAGCTGGTTTCCGAGCACGTGCTGCCCGCCGAGGGGGAACCTTTGGCGCCAACCAACGAGCAGATCACCGAGATCGCCGCGCTAATCCACCAGTTGCGCCCTCACGCGGCTCAGGCCGTCGACGCGACCTTCAGTGCAGCGATGAAAGAGGCCATGACCACGGCTTTCGACCGGGCGGCAATGCGCCTGACCGGGAGCCGGGCCACGGCATCGTCCAATTCAGCGCACGGTTAGCCGAGCGCACCTCGGGATCAACAGCCCGCGGAGTCAGGCGACGGGCTGCGAAACGACCTTCTCCAGCTGCTTGTTCACCGCGTGCAGCTCGTCGACCATCGTGGTCATCCGCTCGGCGTTGAGCTGCCGCAGCTCGGTGAGCACCTCCGCCAGCAGCTCGTTGGTGTGCGCGAGCGACTTCTTCATGTCCTCCAGCGAGTTCTTCAGCTGGCCAATACCTGCCATGTCACCCAGCATGGGCGTCTCCTCTTTCGTCGACACGGCGCCGGGTTGCTCCAGCGTCAAGGTCGGAAGAATAGACCCGCGGTGGCGACCTTGTCCACGTGCAGTGTCACGATGGGCGGTGGCAATCGGGTGACGATGCGAGCTCGTAGGGTCACCACGGCGGAATTCGCGATGACGGGAGCTTCGGTATGCGCAGGACGACGGCGGTGATGGGCACGGCGGCTAGTGCGGCGACCGGCGCAGGGCTGTGGCTGTCCCGTGCGAGGGCGGACGCCGCTGCCGTGCGGGCCGATCCCGTGGCGGAATCGCTCACCGACCCCGAGGTTCCCGGCGAGCAACGGTGGGTCAGCTCTGCCGACGGCACCCGGCTGAACGTCGCGCTGCACGGCCCCAAAGATGCGCCCGCCGTAGTGCTCTCGCACGGCTGGACCTGCTCGACGCGCTACTGGAACCCGCAGGTGCGCGATCTTGCCGACGAGTACCGGGTGATCACCTACGACCAGCGCGGCCACGGTGCCAGCGCCAACAGCCGCGGCAGGTACGGGCCCGACCTGCTGGCCGAGGACCTCGCCGCGGTCCTGGACGCCACGCTGGAGCCGGAGCAGCAGGCCGTGCTCGTCGGGCACAGCATGGGCGCAATGAGCATTGTGGCCTGGGCCGGCCGCTACCCCGAGCAGGTCGCCCGACGCGCGAGCGCGGCGCTGCTGGCCAGCACCGGTGTGGACGGGCTGCTCGCCGAGTCGTTGGTGGTTCGCCTGCCCACCCGCTTGCCGCGGCTGACCGAGTGGATCGGACGCAGCGCGCTGGGCATGCCCACCCCGCTGGGCCGCCCTTCTCCGCTCGCCTTCCGTGCCGTGCAGTATGTCGCGCTGTCCCCCGGCGCGTCCCCGGCGCAGGTCGCCTTCTGCGAGGAGATCGTGCTGGGCTGCCGGGCCCGCGCCCGGGGCAAGTGGGGCTCGGCGCTGTCCCGACTCGACCTGCGCGAGTCGCTGACCCATCTGCGGGTGCCCACCACGGTGCTGGTGGGCACAGCCGACCGGCTCACCCCGCCCGGCCACGCCGCGCGCCTCGCCGATGCGCTGGAGACCGACGGCCACCTCGACCGGCTCGTCGAGCTCGACGGGGTGGGCCACATGTCCACTGTGGAGGATGCCCCGTCGGTCAACGCCGAGATCCGCCGTCTCCTGCGGTCGGCTCAGCCGCCGAACAGCAGGTAGCGGCCACGCGCAGGGTGACCTGCGCGCCGAGCTTCGCATCGAGTCGCTGGTTGGTCGGCGTCACCGAGTCCCCGCTGATCCGCACCGAGAGCACGACGCCCTGGTCCGCGCCTGCGCTTGTCGATCCGGCCGGTGACGCCGACGCCTGACCTGCCGTCGACGCGCATCCCATCGGTAGGCTCAGTAGGAGGGCCACGCACAGCACCCGGACCTTCACGGCTGCTGCTCGCTCTCGTCGGTGGCGCCAGTGCTGTCCGGCTGCTCCGGCTCCGCTTGTTTGGCGCTGTCGGCGGCCTCGGCTCGTCGGTCCCGCAGCACCACGAACAACACCACCCCGACGATGATCAGCGCGGGCGCGAACGCGGGGATCGCCAGGACCAGCGAATGGTGGGCGAGATACACGACCTCCGGCGCACGCCCGGAGCTCATAGCGACGTCGGTGTCCGATCGCGGTTGACCGGGGTGGCCGGGCGCTCGCGGGTGAGCCGGTTGATCCGCCCGGCACCCCAGGCCATGGAGCCGACCAGGATCAGGCTGCACACGAGGACCACCAGCGACGCGGCGCTGTAGAGCCAGCTGGGGTGGTTGAAGCTGCGTTCCCGCTGCAACACGCTGATCTCGGGGACGAAGAGCCGCGTGAAGGTGTTCAGTGCGGGCAGCTCCTGGGCTCCGATGCCCGGATCGTTGGGCAGGAAGATCGGGACCGCGGTCATCGTCGACCCGTCCTGGACCCGAAGCAGTGTCTTGGCGGTCCCGTGCACCGGCATCGGCATGGTGGAGCGGTAATGCCCGGGCCCCAGGCGCTCCAGCCGGTCGACCACTAGTCCGCGTCCGGGATTGCTGTCGCCGGTTCCGCCCTGCCACGAGAGGATCGCGACCCATTCCGGGGCTTCGCCGGCCAGGTCGGCGGGATCGATGCGGACGTCCGCGGTCACCATTCGTCCGTTCTGCGGAGCGACATCGGTGAGCGTCACCGTGGCACTCGCCTTCTCCGGCACGGTCACCATCACCCCGCTCGCGGTCGCCGCACCGATCACCAGGACCAATGCCACCACGAGTCCCCGCCGCACCGCTGGACGCGGCAGCGCCTCGCCGCTGAGCACCGTGGCGAGCAGGGCTCCGCAGGCGCCGGCAACGACTCCCACCGGAACCGCCATCGCGAGCGCCTCCGCCCACATGCTGGTCGGCCACGGGTAGAGGTAGGCCGCATCGATCCACCACGACTCGATCCACAAGCCCACGGTGGCGACCGCGAGGCCACCGACCAGACCGAAGGCCAGCCGTCGCTGCAGCAGCGGCGTGAGGGCGAGCAGCTCGACCACCACTGCCGCGCCCAGGTACAGCGGGAAGACGTTGTGCGGTTCACCGAGCACCGGCCCCACTGCCACGGCGACGATTCCGCGGATCAGGATGGCGAACAGCGCCGCGAACACCGCCGCGCCGCGGCCGAGGGTCATCCGCGCGGCCACCAGGGCGAATGCGGCCGCCCCCGCGATCATCATGGGCTGCAGCACCAGCCGGAACTGCTCGACGCCGAAGTCGTACTCGATCTGGAACACCGACAGGCCGATCAGCAGGCCGCCGAAAGCCGAGCCCTCGAGCAGAAATCTGCCCGGACGACGTGCGCCGTCCGTATCGGGACGCACCGAGGGCACCCGCGACACGCGGCCCTCATACTCGAGCAGCAGGACACCGATCAGGGACAGCCCCGCACCGCCGATGAGCATCAGGTGCGTCGGGCCCCAGAGCGTGACGTCCTGGCCGAACAGCCGATGCCAGATGTCGTCCAGCGGGAAGCCGATGAGCGCGTACAGGCCGGCGCCGGCAATCAGCACGCCACCGACGGGCGCGTGCCAGGTGCGGGTGATCTTGACCGCCGCCCCGCCCCGGCTTCTCGTCCAGGGGCAGGATGATGGCGAGCATGCCGCCGATGAACAGGAAGAACAGCCCGACCAGGATGAAGTAGTGCGCCGGGTTGGCCAATGGACCCGCGTCGCGGCCGTGCCCGATATGCAGGCTCACGTCCCAAATGAAGCCGAAGAAGGCCGTCAGGATGGTGCTCAGGAACAGGGCCAGCGGCAACGCCGCCCACCCCGCGTGGTTGATCTTGCGTCCCGCGAAGTCCGCGAGTCGGCCCAGCCAGGTGATCCGTCGGGTCCGGTGCAGGAAGGCGATGGCCAGCAGTCCGGCGGAGACCACCGCCGCAGCCGCGGTCATCCCGAACACCTGATCGAGCGCCGCCCCACCGCCCTCCGAACCCTGGGCGAGCAGCGACGTCGGTACCGCAGCGATTCCGGTCATGCAGCAAAGTATGGACTATAAGAGAACGTGAGTAACAGATAGATGAGTCGGCTGGTGTCGCATTGTGACGTCTGCGCCGCTGCACCGGCGACCGCCCGCAGCCGGATAGCATCGGTCTGGCATGACGACAGGCAGCGAACTGGGACTGTTGCGCCTCGCGGCGCAGCGCATCGCCGGTGCCGGCTGTACCACCGCGGGCGAGGCCGTCCGCTGGATGGGCGCCCAGCAGGCCCAGGACTACCGGGGTGCACTGACGTCGGTGGGGATCCGGACCGCCCAGGGCACCATCGAGGACGTCGAAGCCGCGATGACCGCCGGGGTGATCGTCCGGTCCTGGCCCATGCGCGGCACGCTGCACCTGGTGGCGGCCGAGGATCTGGGGTGGATGCTGCAGCTCACCGCCCCGCGAATGCTGGCCTCGACCACGACGCGCCGGGCCCAGCTGGAGTTGGACGCCCCCGCGGTGGAGTTGGCCCGCGAGGTGGCGGTGCAGGTCCTGCAGGGCGGTCGTCAGCTCCGGCGCAAGGAGCTGTTCGCCGAATGGGAGGCGGCGGGCCTGGCGACGACGGGCCAGCGCGGCTATCACCTCCTGTACCACTTGGCGCAAACGGCGACCGTGTGCTTCGGGCCGGTTCGGGGCGGCGAGCAGCTGCTGGCCGGAGTCGAGGAGTGGATTCGGCGTCCGCGGCGGCTCGAGCGCGAGGAGGCCTTGGGTGAGTGGGCCGTGCGCTACTTCCGCAGCCACGGCCCGGCGACCGTCAAGGACTTCACCCGCTGGACCAACCTCCTGGCGGTCGACGTCCGCGCCGGGGTGGCCCTGGCCCGACCTCAACTGGCGTCGATCACCGTCGACAACACCGAGTACCTGATGGACCCGCGCACTCCCGAGTTGCTCGACGCGTGCCGGCGGCGGGCACGGGGGGTCTTTCTCCTGCCCGGCTTCGACGAGTTCATCCTGGGCTATCAGGACCGCTCCGCGGTACTGCCCGCGGAATTCGCCGATCACATCGTGCCCGGCGGCAACGGCATGTTCCGGCCGACCGTCATCAGCAGGGGGCGGGTGGTCGGCACCTGGAAGCACACCGGAAGCGGCGCGCGTCGGGGGGTGGACGCGACGCCGTTCACCACCTTCTCCGACCCGCTGGCCAAAGCCATCGTCCGGGCGCATGCCGCGCTGCCGTAGCGGGTGAGAGGCTTCCCGCTGCCGCCCGACCGCTACCCAAGGAGTGTGCACATGCGGAGACTCGATGCGTCCGTCATCGGACTGAATGCCCTCTACCTGGTGTCGCAAGCCTTCATCGGCCGTCGCCTCGGACCGGTCGCCAAGGACGCGTTACGGCTGCAGACGACCACCTCAGCGGCCACGTTCCGACACATCGTGGAGAGCTGGGACAACACCGAATTGGCGCGCTACCGCTCGCATCTGCCGCCGGACATGGTCCATCCGCTGATCTACGGCGCCAACTGCAGCCACTGCCCCCGAGGCTGCGCCGCGCCTTGCTCATCGCGCCGTGGCTCGCGGCGGCCGCCGACTACGCCGAGAACCTCGCCCACCTCTACCTGTTGCACCACCGAGAGAAGATCACTCCGGCGGCGATCCGGACCACCGGAACGATCACCAACACCAAGTGGGCCTTGGCCGCGGCGTGCGTGGTGACGCTGTTCGGCGGCTACGCCGGGGTCGCAGGACGGCGAGTCTTGCGGTGATGGCGCCGCGGTCGGTGTGTCAGCAGTGTCTCAGTCGGTTCGCAGGGAGCTGGCCCCATAATGGTGGGCAATGAGCACCCCACCCGACGCCAGTCTGCGGTCCACAGCCGACGATGCACCCGTGCCGAGCAGTCCAAGGCTGCCGGTCCGCACCGCGTTGGCCGTACGCGCCGGTCGGGCCACTGCCTGGTTGTCCCGGCGGACCGGTCGCGGCGCCGGCGGCATCATCGGCGGACGGGTGACGCTGGCGCTGGACCCGGAGGCGCTGCGCCGCCTCACCGCCGGGCGCCGGGTCGTCATCGTCACCGGCACGAACGGCAAGACGACGACCACCGCGATGACCGCCCTGATCCTGCGGCAGCTGGGCGAGGTGGCCACGAACTCCGAGGGCGCCAACATGCCCGACGGCCTGGTCGCTGCCCTGGGCGCCACGCCCCGCGCGCCCTTCGCCGTGCTGGAGGTCGACGAGCCCTACGTTCCCGCCGTCATCGACACCACCGACCCCGACGCCCTCATCCTGCTGAACTTCAGCCGTGACCAGCTCGACCGCGTCGGCGAGGTGAGCCACCTCGAGGCCAAGCTGCGTGCCGCCCTGGGACGGCACCCCACCTGCACGGTCGTCGCCAACGCCGACGACCCCGTGGTGGTCTCCGCCACCGGGGAGGCGAATCCGGTGGAGTGGGTGACCGGCGAGGCCCTGTGGCTGCACGACTCCACCACCTGCCCGCGCTGCGCGAGGGTGCTGGCCCGCAACGGCCGGGACTGGAGCTGCGCCTGCGGGCTGCGCCGACCCGAACCGGGGTGGAGCGTGGACGCCACCGAGCTGCGGCGCGGCGACGGAACCGCGGTCCCCCTACTGGTGCAGCTGCCCGGCCGGTTCAACCGGTCCAATGCGGCCATGGCCATCGCCGCGGCCGGCGCGCTGGGCTCCGAGGTCGACCATGCCATCGCCTCCGTGGCGACCATGGGTCAGGTCAGCGGCCGCTACAGCACGGTGGTGCTGGACGGGCGCGAGCTCCGCTTCCTACTGGCCAAGAACCCGGCGGGCGCCACCGAGACGCTGCACATGCTCGGCGAGACCGACACCCCCGTGGTGGTCGCCATCAACGGCAGGGAAGCCGACGGACGAGACCTGTCCTGGCTGTGGGACGTGCCCTTCGAAGAACTCACCGGACGCGTGGTCGTCGCCACCGGCGAACGCTGCCAGGACCTCTCCGTGCGGCTGAGCTACGCCGGCGTCGAGCACGAGACGGTGCCGCGTTACCGCGACGCGCTACGCAGCGCACCGGTCGGCAAGGTGGACGTCCTGGCCAACTACACGGCCTTCCGGGACCTGGTAGCGGAGGTGCGCGGTGTCAACTAGTTCTGGGCCCACTGACTCAGCAGTGACCATCGCCCTGCTGTACCCGAGCCTGCTCGGCACCTACGGCGACCGCGGCAACGCGCAGGTGCTGGCGCGGCGCCTGGAGTGGCGCGGCATCCCGGCGCGGGTGCTCGAGGTGGACCTGGACGACGACATACCCGAACAGTGCGACATCTACCTGCTCGGCGGCGGCGAGGACGGCCCTGGGCGAACCGCGGCGGCGTTGCTGGCCAAACAACCGGCGTTGCCCCGCGCCGTCGACGCCGGCCGGCCGGTGCTCGCGGTGTGCGCAGGCATGCAACTCATGGGACATCACGTCGGTGAGGCCGAGGGCGGCTATCGGGGGCTGGGACTGCTGGACGTCACCACCACGATCACCGCGCCCACCCGCACCATCGGCGAGCTCACCATTCGTCCCGACGGCGACTGGTCGGACGAGCTCATCACCGGCTTCGAGAACCACCGGGGCTCGACCAGCATCGGGCCCGACGCACAGCCCCTGGGCCGGGTGCTGCACGGCGTGGGCAACGGTGCGGGGGCTCCGGTGGAGGGTGCCTGCGCCGGACGCATCATCGCCACGTACATGCACGGCCCGGTGCTGGCCCGCAATCCGGCGCTCG
>JAABUZ0100005208.1_pt1 | contig 17255 bp, 16 predicted proteins | sample 5562091 | NCBI WGS metagenome assembly JAABUZ01 (sample SAMN12813069, study PRJNA571459) | rock metagenome | isolation source: Antarctica rocks | place: Antarctica: Victoria Land, Linnaeus Terrace sud | collected 2015-12-21
TCTCCAAGATCGTAGACTGACAAGCAGGAGCCGCGACACGAAGTCGCAGATGGTGAGTAGCAGTAATGCTCAGAGTAGTGTTCAGCTCAGTTCCCACCCCTGCGTGCGTCACTGGAAACAGTGAGGTGCGAAGCCAGGGGGAAACGCCTAAGGTACGCCCAAATCATCTGGGCAAACCGGGCAAGGGAAAGACTGGACGGGTGAACGAGAGTGAACCTTTGATGAGGCGTCGTGAAGTCTAGGTCGCCGTTAGAGATGATGTTGGCTACTACCAGCGGCGATGGTGGGCTAGTCCATTCCATCCTCCTGTTGGAATGGCAAGGGTACGAGACTACGTTTCCCGTACCTGGGACACCGTGGCCCCGGCGTATAGAAGGCACCCACCCCAGCCGCATCTCACTACTGCGGAACGTGGAAATCCCAATGAGGTCTGTATGGTGGTCGATCCGTCCAGTAAGCCAATCGCAAGAACGGCCCAAGCCCTCAGTGGGAGTGGGAAGGTCCAAGAAGCGAAAGCCAGCCGCCGAAAGGCACGGGGAATACATAACCCGCTGGATAGGGTAATACCCAACCCGAAAGGGTGCTGACGTGGACCTGGTGAGTCACCCAAAGACCGATGTTCCGATTGCTCACCCGAGGAAAAGTTAGATGCAGACAACTGCAAATGGACCGAAGGGACCGACTGATTGGCAGAGCATCAACTGGCGCAAGGCCAATCGGCAGGTTCGCAATCTGAGATACCGCATCTTTCGGGCGTCCCAAGCCGGGGACTGGAAAACGGTCTCCCGGCTCCAAAAGCTCATGCTGCGAAGCTACTCCAATCGCTTGCTCAGCGTGCGAAGAGTGACGCAGGTGAACCACGGGAAGCGCACGGCGGGAGTGGATAAGGTGCTCGTCAAGACACCGAAAACCAGGGGTGAATTAGTCGATGACCTCGGCGCATATCACCCCTGGAAAGCCCTTCCTGCCAAACGGATATTCATTCCCAAGGCCAATGGAAAACTACGGCCACTTGGCATCCCAGTCATTCGAGATCGTGCCCTCCAAGCGATGGTCAAGAACGCCCTGGAACCAAGCTGGGAAGCTCAGTTCGAGCTATCGAGCTACGGCTTCCGACCTGGACGTGGCTGCCATGACGCTCTTGGGAAAATCTACGGCCTCGCTCAACCAAACAAGCGGAAGAAATGGGTGGTGGACGCCGATATCACGGGGGCCTTTGACAACATTGACCACAACTACCTGCTGAACGCCATCGGAGACGTGCCCGGACGGGCATTGATCCGGCAATGGCTCAAGGCGGGCTACGTTGACCGGAACGTGTTTCACCCAACCGAGGCGGGCACCCCGCAAGGTGGGGTGATCAGTCCCCTACTGGCAAACATCGCACTGCACGGTCTGGAACAAGCCCTGGGTGTCCGATACCGGATCTCATCGGGCCACACGGAACTCAGATCCAAACGTGCGGTAGTACGGTATGCAGACGACTTCGTGGTGTTCTGTGAGAGTCGAGAGGACGCGGAAGCAGTCCAGGAAGAACTCGTCGGATGGTTGGCACAACGTGGTCTTGAACTTTCGACCGACAAGACACGAATTGTCCACCTGACCGAGGGCTTCGACTTCCTCGGCTTCAACATCAGACACTACCCGGCCCCGCAGACGAGCACAACGGGGTACAAGCTGCTTATCAAACCCAGTAGAGCATCGGTCTTAAAAATCCGGGGGCGACTGCGCGAGGAGTGGTTAGCCCTGAAGGGTCAGGATGTGGGTGCAGTCGTTTCCCGGCTCAATCCCATCATTCGTGGCTGGGCCAACTACTTCCGAGTTGGAGTAGCAAGTGAAACCTTCGGCGCGCTTGACCATTGGATGTTCTCACGCGAAATCCGATACGTCAGGCACACGCACCCGAATAAACCCTGGTACTGGACGAAAGCCCGGTACTGGGGCCGGTTGAACGTACAGAGGGACGACAACTGGGTGTTTGGCGACACACACACCGGGGCCAATCTCCAGAAGTTCACGTGGTTTGACATCAAGCGGCATGCACTGGTTCAAGGAACGGCATCACCCGATGATCCAACGCTCCGCGATTATTGGTCCAAGCGACGGAGGAGGCAATCCACCTACCTCCGCGCGTCAGATCAGATCATCGCCAAGCGCCAGAACTATGTATGTGCGGTGTGCAACGAGAGTCTCTTCAATGGTGAAGAGCTTCATCGGCACCATGTCATTCCACGAAGTGAAGGCGGTAACGATAGCTACACCAACCTCGTGCTACGACACCTGTACTGCCATCAACAGACACATGGGACCAGAGGTTCACAAACGAGCATGGAGACGTTTAGTGACTTGCTTGAGCCGGATGCATTGAAAGACGCACGTCCGGTTCTGAGGGGAGGGTGAGGCGGCGACGCCTCACCTTTACCCGGCACGTGATGATGCGTGGACGAGTTCATACCCGAGAGTTCAAGCCGGAGGTCTGCCAGCAGATTAGCCGCGGTGAGAAGCGGCCGGCTCAGATCTGCTGGGAGCACGAGGTGGCGAGCAGCCTGCTCGCTCGCTGAAATGTCACTGCGTAGGAGCGTGATAGCCGTCAGCCTGATGATTGTGGGCCTCGCGCTATGGGCCGCCATGGCGAGCGGAGCCATCGGGAATGAGAGTCACGGGGCGGCACACGCCCCATCATTACAAGATCCCACCTATGCGGCATGCGTAAACAGCGGCGCGGTTATCTGTAACCCAGCGGCACACCAAACGGACGTAGCTGAAAACCCAGTGGGTCGGCCACCCAATCCCAACGCGCGTATGATGTCGCGGAACGAGGCAATCACGGCGGCACGCCAGTTAGCGGCAAGCCAGAACACATCGGTAGCAGCGGCATCGGCGCCAGTGTTTGCGCGGATGACGACGGAAAAGGAATTTGAAGCCCTCCAACCTGGCGGAGTGGATCACTTTGCAAATCAGCAGCGGCTATTCTGGGTGGTCACCGTCCATGCCCCCGTGTCAGCGACGGACCGGATAGTACGGCATTATGACGTGTACACGGTGCAAATCGATGCGGAGACGAGTCAGATTTACCGTGTCTGTCTTGGGTGTGACTCTGTCCGGTCGTAGCGTCTGGAGTAATGGTCTCGGGGCTCACCCTGAGGAAGAGGAGTTTGCCGCCTACCCGGGCGAGCACCGCATCCAGGGCTTCAACATCCTCCCACTCCAATCCTCGCCGCACACAGTGTGTGAGATGCAGCGTGTCAACCACGATCCATGGTTGCGGCATGCCACCCTGCGCCGCCGTCTGTACCAACCAGGACAGGGAGCCGCCGATCGTGCGAAGGTGGGCGAGGGTGTCTTCCTTGGTTAGCGTGCCCGCGTCTTCTGCCGGGTTGAGTGGTCCTCCTGTATGGTCCTGCGTCAGGCTCACGAGCGTCCTGATCTGCCGGACTGGCGCAGACCTCACGTGGTCGCGCACCAGCGCATCAATCAGGGTTGACTTCCCCGAGGTTGGAGCGCCTTCGATGAGAAGAAGGTGACTGGCCGTACGAATGGCTTCCATGCCTCACTACTGTACAAGCCTGGCAGCCTTCTGTATGCCGGTGCCGGATGCCTGCCACTCCGCGTCCCTCTATGAGTCTCTACGGATGCTATCTTCCCACACGACCGCGTTCTTGCAGCTCTGTGGACAGCTCACGTTGCCGTGGGACACGCAGTAAGGGGAGCCACTCAGGAGGCAGATCGCTCCCTGGCGCGCTCCGCCTGGAACTGTACCTCCAGCTCGACACCGAGCGCCTGCGCCACTCGATCCAGGGTGCTTAGCCGTGGCTCGGCACCACCCGCCTCCAGGCGAGCAACCACTGATTGCCGCAGGCCCACCCGCTCCGCGAGCTCCTGCTGCGAAAGCCCTCGTGTCATCCGCAGGCGGCGCACCTCCTCCCCCAGGCGGAACGCGCGCGCCGCAGCGTCGTACGCCTGCTGTGCCTCTGGCGCTGCGAGCCGCTCCGCTCGCAGTTCGCTCCATGCTCTCGGGCTCATTCGATCATTCCTCCGCGCTATGCCCTTCCCGGACGCAACGGTCCATCACTCGACGGGCGCGCTCAATCTCCGCTCGCTCCCGTGCCTGTTGCTTGCCAAACACCGTGAGCAGGACGGCTCGCTGGTCTGTCGCCAGGTAGTACGAAATGCGTCGCCGCTCCCGGCCCAGATAGAAGCGCAACTCCCGCAGTTTGCCGCCAAGCTGGCGCGTGTACGGCTCGTCGAGCAACGGCCCACGCTCGGCCAGCAGGTCGATATAGAACGCGACATGACCGAAGTCCGCCAGGCTGAGCGGGAGCAGCCATTCCTCGACCTCCGGTTCCAGCTCGACTGTTCCCCATGCCATAGCATACATGCTATATCAACGATAGGCGCCATAGCGCAAGCCCGATCACTCCTTCACCAATCCGATTTTCGAGTTCCGATACGGCCTGCCGCTGTCAATCTTCCAGTGGCTCCAACCGGAACTAGACCGCTTTTTTGCAAAGCGCCCGAGCGTTTGTGAGATGGTCCATTAGGAGGGCCGACAGCGTGCGCTACACGGCGAGATGCTCACCAAAGACTTCCCGAAAGCCGTCATACCGTCGTTGATGTTTCCGAGCATACTCGTCAAAGCCATTCGCCACGAACCACGTGATCCAGGCCTCGCTGGTGTATCTGATAGCCCACGGCAACCAAACAACCTCCTGGTCCGTCAGCCTTCTCACGGTCTCATAGCCCTGCTTCGCCGCCCGCATGAGTTCGGGTTCAATCGCCTCGCGGCTCGTTGACGAAGAAACAGACATCAGTGTGACGGCAAGATCGATGAGGTACAGATTCTCTCCCGCCTCCTCGAAATCCAATAGTGCAATCACGCGATCGCGATGACGTGGATCGACCAGAACGTTGCCGCTGTGCAAATCGCCGTGGATGATGCCTCTCGGTAAGGGCTGATCGAGGAGTGTGCGCGCCCATCCCGTATTGTCGCCCGACATACCAGGATTCATCAAGCTGCCTGCCTGGTTTGGGTTCGGGCACGCCACCACAGAGGTATGGAACAGGGCAAGGTGCCGGCCAATGCCTGAGACGAGGTCTGCGCTTATCTGACGCGGGGAAACGCCGTCAAGCTTCTCAGAAATCACCGCGTTGAGGTTGTCGTGGCCACGATAGAGATAGTCGCCGTCTCTGTTCCGCAGATAGTGCGGAGACCCGACCCCGGCCTGCGAAAGCTGCTGTTGGATGGCGACATCGTTCTCTATGTTTTCAGAGGGCTGAGTCACCAAGAACTTGACAACAAAATTGCCCTGATCGGTACTCACCACATAATTGTGATTAGCGATGCCGTTCTTGATCGGAGCTATCCCCCGGGAAAGACCAACGCCGAAAAATGACACTACGTCTGGGATGTTATCGGCCTCGACCTCAGAGCGTTGTTTCATGGCGTTGTTCTCCCTTTGACGCACCATGCATTCGTCGGGCTTATGACACGCATGCATCCTGCCAGTGCTTGATGTCGTGCATGATCGCCAGCGTCCATGCCACATCGACAGCGCGCGAGGCAGCATGAGCGCGAGCCTGTTCAACCTCCGGCAGTGACACCACCCACCGACCGATGGACCAGAGGGGTTGGCGAGCAATCGCCGCTGGTAGCGCTCGTCGCTCGGCCAGGGTGAGATGGTCCGTCAGGCCACTATCGTAGGCATCAATCAAGGTGCGCAGTTGGTGGATGCGCGCGTCCGAAACCCGATCGCCGCCACTAGACGAGTTTGCAAAGTAAAGAGTAAGGGCGAGATCATCGATGCGCAGACGTTCGCCCATAAAGTCGAGGTCAGTTACGAGCACTACGACCTCTTTACGGAATAACACATTGTTATCCCAAAAGTCGCCATGCACCAGCTGCCGCGGAAGATGCGACACAGACTGGCGCTCGATCTCGTGAACCAGGCGCGCCAGTTCCTCTGAGGATGCGGCCATGTCGAGTTCGTCCGCCGTAGGGTTCCATGACCTCATTCGCTGCACGCCTCGTGCGGCGCCGGCGAGCGCATGTTCAGGTGCAATGTGATTAGCGAGTCGAGGATGACGCCCTGCCGCGCTCACCCTGGTGGCCTGAAGTAGGGAATGCGTTCGCCCCAAATACGGAAGGCCTGTTTCGAGCCGGCGCCAGCTATCCATGTTCGCATCGTGCTCAACGTAACGCTCCACCTCCAGCAACTGACCATCGACAACGACAGACGTATGGCCATCCGTGGTAAGCACCAGGTGCGGAGAGGGTACACCGCCGGCGGCAAGGTGGCGGCGGACGAATTGAATGGCGACGAGCCGTGCCGGGCTCGTGTGCGATCCATGCACTCGAGCCACGTACCGGCCTTCGCACGTTTCAACGAGAAGATTAAGACTGAACGATCCTCCGAGATCCTGGGCGGCCGCCGTCGGATGCAATCCGAAGCGATCGTGCAAGATTTCCATGATCTCTGACGACGGAGTTGGGCGCGGCGCGTGCTGATCCAGCGAAATGCCGTCAATTGTCTCCAAATACTCTATCCTCAATGCGCCAGCACGTAGCTCATCGAGCCGATCTGCCGCACCGTGCCCTTGAGTTCCAGCATGAGCATGGTGGAAGCCACGGTGGGCGACGCCATGGCGGTCTGGCGGGCCAGTTCGTCGATGTGGACCGGCTCGTGGGAGAGCAGGGAGAGCAGCTTTCCCTCCTCGTCGTTGGCGGGGATGGCGACCTTGATCTCCAGTTGCTGCACAGCCACGGTGAGGTCCAGCTCGGCCAGGATGTCCTCGGTGGAGGTGACCAGCTTGGCGCGGCCCTCCCGGATCAGGCGGTTGCAGCCGGCCGAGCCGCGATCGGTGGCCCGACCGGGAAAGGCGAAGACCTCGCGATTCTGCTCCAGAGCGTAGTCGGCGGTGATCAGGGCGCCCGAGGTGTACTGGGCTTCGACCACCACCGTGCCCAGTGAGAGGCCCGAGATAATCCGGTTGCGGGCCGGGAAGTTGAAGGCGTCCGGCTTGGTGCCCAGCGGGTACTCGGTCACCACCGCGCCGTGCTGTTGGATGCGCTCGAAGAGGGCACGGTTCTCGGCGGGATACACCACATCGATGCCGCATCCCAGCACGGCGATGGTGCGGCCGCCGGACTCCAGGGCCGCACGGTGGGCAACCGAGTCGATGCCACGCGCTAGGCCACTGACGATGGTGAGCCCGGTGCGCACCAGCTCGGGCACGATGCGTGCGGCCAGCTCCTTGCCATAGACCGACGGGCCACGGGTGCCGACCACGCCCAGACTCTGGTCGTCCTGCCGGGTGATCGCTCCCTTCACATACAGGAGGGGCGGAGCGTTGAAGATCTCTTTGAGGCGAAGCGGGTAGTCCGCATCAAAGATGCTGAGCACCGTGACATCGAGCCGGCGCAGCTTGTCCATCTCGCGCTCCAGCGAGAGAGTGCGCCGCTTTTCCAGCAGCGATGGCATGGATTTCGCGTCGACGCCCAGCGAGGATAACTCCTGCTCGCTGGCCCGCCAGGCGCGTTCCGGCTCCTTGAACCGATCGATGAGCTTGTGGAAGCGCGCGGGGCCGATGCCGGGAAGCAGGCTGAGGCCGACCAGGTAGACGATATCGGAACGATGCATGGCGGGTTGATTGTAGCAATGCGGCCCTATCGCTCTGCTGCCTGCCTGGTGGGCGGCGAAATCGAATCGGACGAAGGCGGATAGAGCGCCACCACCTCGGCGGCCCGACGCCGCATCACGGCAATCAGTTGCGGTGGGGATTCGACCACCAGCTCGGCGCCCAGCGAGAGGAACTGAGTCGCATACCACTCGATCTCGCTGGCCGGAATAGATGCTTCAAGGGTTTCCGCGTTGTCATGCAGTGCCGCTTCGCCAAAGAGGGACGCGATTTGAAAGCTCCGAGCGGCCTGCCGGGTCAGGCGCGCCCGCAGCGGCAGCAGATCCGGCACGTCGCTGTGCCTGGTTCGTAGCCACTCGCGCAGCGCGATGGGGACAGCCGCCGGCATGCCCGGAACCCGTTCCAGCGAGCGGAAGCGGTCGGCGCGTAAGGAGACGGTCGTGTTTCGCCGGCTATCGTGGCACGCGCAGTACCAGAAGCCCTCGGCGGCATAGACGCCGTGGGGGAAGATGACCCGTTCGCGGGTAGCCGAACGGGACTCATACACAATGCGCAGATGCACCCCGTCGAGCGCTGCCTGCAGGATGTCCGCCAGCAGCGGCGCATGATAGGCACGCACCGGCTCGACAATGGCAACATGCCGGTGAAGTTGATCGAGGCGTTGCACGATATCGCGGGGGATGGCGTTGCGCAGCTTGGTGATGGCGGAAAGGCTTTGGGCGGCAAAGGGCGACTCGGCGTACTGTAGCAGCGCCTCATAGGACAGCACCATGCCCAGCGCTTCGTCGACCGTCAAGGTGAGCGGAAGCATGCGCTGCTCGGCGATCAGGGCATAGCCCCCGTGCGGTCCAGGTGTGGCCATCAGCGGCACGCCCATCTCCGACAATGCCCGCAGATCGCGCAGCATGGTGCGGCGTGAAACGCCAAACTCCGTGGCCATGGCCTCGACCGTAAAGCGCGGCGTGCGGCGCACCGCGATCATCAATTCGAGCAAGCGGGCGGTGCGAGACAGAGAAGTTCCTCCCACAATGGTGACGTGGACTGTCACCATTGTGCGGCATGATGAACGTAGAACGACATCGAAGGAGCAGGAATGGACCAGATAGGCGCGGCCAGACAGTTTCTCAGCGGGGAGGGACGGGACATCGACCAGGCTCGCTTTGCCTACCACTTTGGAGCCGGCGACCAGGAGGAGCTGGTTCAGGTGCTGACCCGCTACCAGAATCCGGATGGCGGCTTCGGCCACGGGCTGGAGGTGGATATCAGCGCGCCGGACAGCAACCCCTTTGCCACCGAGATCGCGCTCGGCATGTGCCTGGCGGCGGGAGTGCCGGCCGATCATCCGATCGTGGCTGGCGCCGTCGCCTGGCTGGAAGACACCCAGGATGAGGAAGGGTGCTGGCGCTTCGCGCCCGGCGTGTACCAGCACCGCCTGGCGCCCTGGTACGAGCACTGGACCTGGCCCACCCTGAACCCGAGCTGCCCGCTGGCCGGGCTGCTGCGTAGCTATGGCCTCGGCTCGACCCGATTGCACCAGCGCGTCGCGGCGCTCTTCGACCGGCTGGCAAAACCGGACGATCTGCTGGGCGACGAGTACTACGCGGTGCGGCCGTACGCCTTCTATTTTCTGCCGGACAGCGATCTGGCGCAGCGTGAGCTGTATCTAAGTGGGGTGGCCTGGTGGCTGATACGCCAGCAGGCGGAGGGCAAGCAGGTGGACGCAGCGCACTTCTTTGAGTATGTGCAGGCGCCGGAGACCTATGTGGGCCGTCTCCTGCCACGCGCCCTGCTGGATGCGCAACTCCAGGCGCTGGCAGCGGAACAGACCGATGATGGTGGCTGGCCCAGCCCCTATCATCCGCGCTGGCGGGCACCCACCACAGTGCAAAACCTATTGACACTGCGGGCATTCGGGCGGTTAGGGTGATCCTCCGCGTTCGGTACGATCACCAGGCTGGGAACCGTGAGCGACTACTGACCGGCGATAGCGATGTCGGTGCTGCCGGTGGCCGGCGGCAGCCTTCGTTCGGAGAAGCGGACGCAGATGCCGCCCACCAGCACGCACAGCCCAAATCCGGCCGCCATGGCAAAGAGGGGCAGCCGAAAGTTTAGACCGTAGAGCACGGTGAGCGTGTTGGCCGAGATGAAGCCGCTGGCCAGGCCCACCGTCGCATACACGCTCTGAGTGCGTGCCCGAGCGTCCGGTGGAGAGTAGGCCGCGAGGTTGGCATCGACCGAGGGCTGCATCAGCGCGTAGACACCACCGTGGACCGTGAAAATGATCAGCACCGGAAGGATCGAACTGGCCAGACCATATCCCACGTAGAGCGGCACTTGCAGCAGGCCCAACAGCAAGATGATGGTGGAGCGGCGGGCGCGATCGGCTACCCGACCGCCCAGCGGTGAGCCAAGCACGTTGGGCACCGCCCACAGGGCATAGGCCAGACCGATCAGCGCCACCGGCGCCCCCAGGTGGTGCCGCATCCAGAGCGGCATAAGTGTCAGGTCGAAGCCGAAGTATAGGTTGTCACCAAAGGCCAGAATATAGGAACCGATCAGCGGCAGTGTCAGGAGCGCACGGCGTGACACTGCCCTGGCTCGCGCCCGTGCCTCCGCATGACGCCGCGGGTCCATCGGCACCAGCGCCAGCACCACCAGCAAGGCCGCAATTCGCAGGAGGCATGAGCCGATGAACGCGCTGGCGTAGCCGGTGCTCGCGAACAGCCCGCCCAGCGCCGGGCCAAACAGAAAGCCGGCGTTGAGAAAGGCGCCGAAGATGCCGTACGCTTCCCCTTGCCGTTCCGGTGCGACGGTCTCGGCCACCAGGGCGCGGGCCGAGGGGATCACGCTGGCCGCGACCATGCCTTCAAAGAAACGCAGGACCACGAAGGTCACCGGGTCCGTGATGACCAGATAGAGAACCGACAGCACGGACTGCGCGGCCAGCCCGATGACCATCATCCGCTTGCGTCCGAACTGATCGGCGAGCCAGCCGGTGGGGTACTGGAACAGGAAGTTGGAGAGGAGAAAGGAGGAAGCCATGGCGCCGATGATGGCCAGCGAAGCGCCGTGCGACTGCGCGTAGAGCACGCGTACCGGCACCACCATGCCGATGCCCACGAAGGAGACGGATACCGCCAGGCTGATGGCCAGCAGGGTGCGATTGTGGAGCACGCTGGAACTTCCCAGACGCGGGTGCTTGATAAGGCGCATCTTCCAGCATAACGCGAGGCCGAAGCGGGGTTCTGGCCGAGTGTGCCGCGCTCTATCGATTCGCTGTGCCGGTGCTAGGAGTGTCTAGAGATACCCCAGGTTCTTCAGCCGCTCCTCCACCAGCGCTTCCTCCTCCGCGCTGTAGGCGCCGCCGGCAGCTACCGCTTCACGCGGCAGATAGCCCAGTTCGGTCAGCTTGCTCAGCACAATCTCGACCTCCTGATCGACGTTCTCTCGATCGGTATGGACGGTGATCTCCGGGTTCAGGGGCGCTTCATAGGGATCGGAGATGCCGGTGAATTGCTTGATCTCGCCGGAGCGGGCCCTGGCGTAGAGCCCTTTCGCGTCGCGCTGCTCGCAGACCTCCAGCGGGCAATCGACAAAGACCTCGACGAAGTTGCCGATCTCGGCCCGCGCGTTGTCTCGCGTCTCGCGATACGGTGAGATGGCGGCGGTGATCGCGATCACGCCGTTGCGTGAGAGCAGCTTGGCCACGAAGGCGATGCGGGCGATGTTGGCATCTCGGTCGGCCTTGGAAAAGCCCAGTCCCTGACTCAGATTCTTCCGAATCTCATCGCCGTCGAGCAACTCGACCCGCCGACCCAGCGCCTGCAGCCGCTCGACCAAGGCATTGGCGATCGTCGATTTGCCGGCGCCGGACAGGCCGGTGAACCACAGTGTAAAGCCGTCTTCCATCGTCGCTCTCCTCGTCTCTGATGTGTACCCCGGCGTGCCGCTAGGGTCTATGTCTCACTCTGCTGGTTGACCACATCAGTGTAACGAGTGGCAGATGGAACTCGTGAAGAAAGCGGTACCTCCAGCGAACCGATTCGCTTACTCACGCCGTCTATCGCGTGAGTGAGCAATGTACTCCAGCAGGTCCGAGCGGGTGATGACTCCTACCGGTTGCGCGCCCTGCGTGGCAATCAGTGCTGTATCGTCGCCCAGCAATGACCCAACCAGCGACTCGATGTCTTCCAGCACATCGACCGTGTCCAGCGGCGGGTCCATGATCTCGCCCACCGCGCTCTCCACCATATCCGGCTCACGGAAGACGCGGGCCAGCAACGACTTCTCGGCAATACTGCCCACGATGTCGGTCACTGCGTGTCCGTTGGTCCAGTGGGCCACCGGCATCTGGGAGATACCGAACTCCTGCAGCATGTCGATGGCACGACCGACCCGTTCCTGGGGATCGACCGCGACCAGTTCGGGTACAGCCACGTGTCGGGTCCGTAGCAGGTCGACCACGCGCAGCGTGGCGGGCAGCCGCTCCAGGTACCCGTTGTCCTGCATCCACTGATCGGAGTAGATCTTGCTCAGGTAGCCACGTCCGCCATCGGGCAGTAGCACCACAATTGTCTGGTCCTCGTTCAGCTCCTGGGCCACCTGTAAGGCGGCCCACATAGCCGTGCCGCACGACCCGCCCACCAGGATGCCTTCCTCGCGAGTCAGGCGCCGCGCCGCACGGAAGGAGTCTCGGTCGCTGACGCGCACCCAGCGGTCCACGATCTCGGGGTCGAACGTCCCCGGCCAAAAATCCTCACCGACGCCCTCCACCTTATATGGACGCAACTCGCCACCGGAGAGGATGGAACCGGCTGGATCGGCGCCCACCACCATGATGTCCGGGTTCTGTTCTTTGAGATACTTGCCGACGCCGGTGATGGTGCCGCCGGTGCCCACACCCGCCACGAAGACGTCCATCTTCCCTTCGGTCTGGCGCCAGATCTCGGGTCCGGTGGTCTCGTAATGGGTATCTGGGTTGGCCATATTGTAGTACTGGTTCGGCTGGAAGCCGCCGGGAGTCTCGCGGGCCAGCCGGTCCGCCACCCGGTAGTAGCTCTCGGGGGAATCGGGCGGCACCGCAGTGGGGGTGATCACCACCTCGGAACCGAAGGCCTTGAGCAGCGCGATCTTCTCGGCGCTCATTTTGTCCGGCATGACAAAGATGGTGCGATATCCTTTGATGGCCGCCGCGATGGCCAGGCCGGCGCCAGTGTTACCGGAGGTAGGCTCCACGATCGTGCCGCCGGGGCGCAGCAGGCCGCGCCGCTCGGCATCCTCGATCATGCGGATGCCGATGCGATCCTTCACGCTGCCGCCCGGGTTCAGATACTCGACCTTGGCCAGAATCGTGGGTTTCACGTTGCGGGTGATACGGTTCAGACGGATAAGCGGCGTGTTGCCGATGAGCTGAACGATGTTATCGTAGATTTCCATGGACCTTCCCTTTAATGAACCGCATACAGATAGGCAAGATTTGGACCGGCTCGCGGGGCCAATGCGGCCCAGCTTGCGTACCTATTTGCCGCTACTGCTAGCGCATAGTGGTCGCGGACTGCACCGCCTGGTCGAGCGCGGCGACATCGGGCGTCCCCCACCCGGTCACAGCATCCCAGCCGGCATGGGCTTGGTACGCGCCATTGGAGCCGGTGGTGATGTCGTGGAACGCGGTGGCGCCCGCCGGCGAGTTCCCGATCCGGTACAGCAGGGGCGGAGCGGCCGGGAGCGTTTTGCCGGCGTTTCGGGCATCCTGACGAATCAGCGCCCAGGCCGCGGCCCAGGAGGGCGCTCCCAGACTGGTGCCGCCGGCCTGCATCCATGCGCCATTGAACAGAAATCGCACGCCGGTGTCCGGATCCGCCAGAAAGGCCACGTCGGGCGCCCAGCGATAGCGATCCCTCGGCATGAGCGGCGCTGCCTCCCAGGCCGACCGCAGCAGCGAACTGGCACGCCCGCCCCCGCTCTTGCCCCAGGCGATCTCACTGGCGATGCTGTTGTTCTGGTTGAGCTGTAAGGAGGTGCCGCCCACCGACACCACCGAGGGGTCGCCGCCGGGATAGGCCACGCCCAGCTTCGCCCCACAGTCGCTGATCGAGCCGGGATGATCGCCGTCGTCCCCGCTGCTGACGAACACCGACACACCGGCCTGCTCCACCGCGGAGAGCGCCGACTGGGCGACATCCGCTTCCGGGCCGGGCGGGCAGGTTCCCAGGGAGATGCTGATGGTGCCTGCGCCATGCGCCACGGCCTGACGCAGGGCAGTGGCCATCGAGCGCCAGCTGGCGCGATCGGACTGATGGTTGTTCAGGTAGTAGATCTGAATCCGCGTCCCCGGCGCCAGCGCATGGAACCACTGAATGTCCATCGCCGTCTCCGCATTCTTTGCCGGGCGAAAGTGCTTGGTACCAATGAAGTACTGCTTGATATGGGGCGCCGGCAGACCGTAGGTGGCATCGAACAGCGTCAGGTCCGCCCGGTCGAAGCTATCGATCTCGATCAGCGCCACCTTCTGTCCGGTGCCGTCGATACCCCGCTGATAGAGCGGGGCGAAGTCATATGCAGCGGCGATCTGACTGGGCGTGAAGCCGGCAGGCCCGAAGGGCTGGGGCGCTGCCAGGTCGCGGAAGCGGCTCACGCCGGCCGATCGGCTGGTGGATGTGGCCGTTACAGCAAGCAGCGCGATACCCAGGATGGTGGAAACCAAGGTGCGGCGGAACACAGCCAGGCCGTTCTTTCACTACTGTTCTAGAGAAGACAGGAAGCGCTTCACCGGCTCCGCATGAGGTGGGTGCCTGCATACACGCTGCACCCTACAGAATACAACCAAATCGTATGTGGACCATCTTCCATGCCCTGATTGACGTTGAATTGCCCTGCACCGGTCCCTTGAGGCGCGATACAGTAAGGATGTGGAGGTTCCCGCGACAGCGTCAAGCACCGGTCAGACGATCATCTCGGCAGAGGAGCAGCAGCGTACTCCCCAGCCTGACTGCATTTCGGGTGCTGGCAGCAGCGCCACCACGTTTCTGGTGTGCAGTGTGTGTCGCAGCCTGCTCACCAACCAGCCGCGGTCGGTCGTGTGCGCCAATGGGCACTCCTTCGACCGTGCCCGCCAGGGGTATGTCAACCTCCTGCTGGGAAAGCCGGCCGGCGACAGTAAGGAGATGCTGCTGGCGCGCCGCCGCTTCCTACAGGCTGGTCGGTACCGCGCCGTCTCGGACGCGGTGAACGAGATGGTGGCCGGGCATCTGGCACAGAAAGAGGGCGAGCGCGGCGCAGCTGCCGTTATCCTGGATGTAGGCTGCGGTGAAGGGTACTACCTGCGACAGTTGGCGACCGCTTTCCCAATCGATGACGCGCTCGCTCCTCGATTGGTGGGCATCGATAACTCACGGGACGCCATCCGACTGGCCGCCGGGAGCGCCCCGACGATGTGCCTGGTGGTGGCCGATGTCCATGAGTTGATCCCGCTGGCGAGCGGCTCGGTCGAGGTGCTCATCAACATTTTTTCTCCCCGGAACCCAGGCGAGTTCGCGCGCGTGATCGCCCCGGGAGGGATGCTGTTGATCGTCATCCCGCAGCCCGGACACCTGCACCTGCTGCGGTCGCTGGCGCCGCTGCTCGGTATCCAGGAAGGGAAGGAGGAACGCCTGCTGGCGGAGTATGGCAACGCCTTCGAGCACCTCAGCACGACGCCAGTCGAGTACGACCTGGTCCTGAGCGGCGATGAGGTCATGGACCTGATCACCATGTCGCCCACCTTCCGGCACATCGAGCCAGAGTCGTTGGACGCATTACGAGACCTGAGAGAGGCGCCAGCCGACGTGCGGGTCACCGTCCTGGCGTTTCGGCGACGCTAAGCCTGGATTTCGCACGGTGATCAAGAATGAGGAGTCAGGTAGCGATCGGCCAACGGAAAGCCCCAGAGCTGGAGGATATCGGCCAGGGGCGGCGAGAGACCGGTAAGCCGGTGCAAGACACTGCCATCCTGAAAGACCAGCACCAGCACGTTCAGGATGCCTTCACTGTTTCGGATTCAACCATCTCACACCCCAAATATGGCTGCTCAGATAGCGCCAATCCTTCGCATTCCTGCGAGCTTGCGCCCAGACAAGCGTCCTACCGCTCACACTGGGGGACTCATCGCTATAGCCGGATCGAGAAATGCGAAGGTGCCGGTGAGTCGACAGGTCGTATGCCATAACTTCGTAGTCCGGATGCGAGGGTGAAAGAATTCGGCTCGCTACTTGCCACGTAACAATCGTGCCACTGATGGTCTGATTCGGACCCAATTCAGGGTTATATTGACCTGATGGAATCATGACAACCTGGAATGAGGACCGGGTCGCCAAGTTCTTGCCCTCTATCGAGACTGCGTTGTTGGTCGAATGACCACTGCTCCAAATGACCCGATTCCTGCTAATCATCGGATCACTGAGGACCGTATGTGCCTGCGCATGGACAACTAGAAATGTCTTACCCGTAACTAAGTTCTTACCGAGAATGGCGTCTCGTCCCCGTCGCTCGCGATCGCGCCAAACTATCAAGTTACCGCTGATAGATGGAGACGAAATCATTACTCGGGTGCGGGCGACTTGGAATTCCCGCCCAGTGACGAGGTCCCTTCCATAGATGCTCCAGACGTCGTTCAGTCGATCTTCCCAAACCAACAGGCCTCCGCTTAGTGCTGGGGCGGCTTGATCCTGACTTTGGCGTGCTACCGTGAAGGTCCGACCGCTGCGCAGATTTTTGACGAATATTCTCGATCCCGTATAACCCACGGGATCCTGAACCTGCCTACAGTCGCGACAGTCCTGCCAAGCAACAAACTCACCACTGATAGCAGGACGCCCCACTGCTGTGGGGTTCGCCGTGATCCGATATTGCCGGCCACTGGTCAAGTTCTTCCCGTACACATTTGCGGCACTTATCCCGGTAACTACTTGCTTCTGACCGGGTCGACCGTCCAGCCATACGACAGTGTTGGCATCGATCGACGGGGATGTTTGATTGCCCGGAGCTAACGACACTGGAAAGTCGAGTGCCCGCACGGGCTGGCCCCTGGGCGAAAGGAAACTGGACGCGAGAAGCATACTCGCGCACAAGCCGCTCTGCACTGCTCGCATCTGAACATTCATCACTGTCCCTCTCACTGTCTGTAATGAAAAAATGCACATCGGAGATCGGAAGTCACACTCGCTTCGCACCGAGTTTTGCTCTTGTTGAGCGGAGCGCCAATGCTTGACGTCCGAGCGGGTATATCATAGCCGCGGCGATGAGCATCGCGACACATATCCCAATGACTACAGCTATGGGAGACGAGCCGCTGGCGAACCCATCGTCCGACGAAACCACGGCGAAGATGGCGAGAAGCAAGAGTACGCAGTTTTCGAAGATAGTCTGGCTGCTGATCTTGCGGTGATGGCTGGACCCAAAGCATCCACAGTCCAGTTCCACCCGACCGCGCAAGACATTCAAGACCATAGCACCCACGAAGCTTGCAAGCAATACGGCACTCACAGCGGAGTGTGCCGTAGATTTTTGGAAGAGGGGTAGACAGGGCGGCCGGTGGGACGTAGAGTAGAGAACATCCCACCACGAAAGGCACAAACGATGATGCC
>JAABUZ0100005210.1_pt1 | contig 17252 bp, 14 predicted proteins | sample 5562091 | NCBI WGS metagenome assembly JAABUZ01 (sample SAMN12813069, study PRJNA571459) | rock metagenome | isolation source: Antarctica rocks | place: Antarctica: Victoria Land, Linnaeus Terrace sud | collected 2015-12-21
TGACGCGCTCGCCCGCCCACGCGGCGTCGCGGCCGTACTCCTCGCCTAACGCGAGGATCGGGGCGACGCCGCGCGCGACGAGCGCGGGGTCGAGGCGGAAGTTGAGGAACCCCGCGCCGGCCACCTCGACCGCACGCACGCCCGCGGCCGCGAGGTCCAGCCGCGCGACGAGCGCGTCGGCGATGTCGCGCGGCTTGCGGCGGAGCGAGCGGGCGAGGGTCATCGCGAGGTTCGTCGTCCAGTCGCCGAACGCGGGGTCGCGCGGGCGCTCGAGGACGACGTCGACCGACTCGTCGGCCCCGATGTCGCGCGCGGCCGCGACGAGCGCCGCGCGGATCGCGTCCGGCCCGGCGAGCGCCGCGGCGGCGTCGGCCGCGTCGGCGAGGCTCACGCCGCGCCGCCCGTCGAACCGCCGCCCGAGCCGCCCGACGTGCTGCTCCCGCCACCACTGCTCCCGCCACCACTGCTCCCGCCACTGCTCTCGCCGCGCGACGACGCCCCGCTTCCGGTCGAGGGCGCGCTGCTCGATCCGCCGCCGGACGACTTGACGGCTCCCGCATCCTTGCCGCTCGATCCTTCGCTCTTTGCGCCCCCTTCGCCCTTCGCGCCCCCTTCGCCCTTCGCGCCCCCTTCGCCCTTCGCGCCCCCTTCACCCTTCGCGCCCCCTTCACCCTTCGCGCCCGACTCGCCCCCGTCGCTCTTCGCGGCCGGCGCGCTTCCGCCGCGGTGGGCGTTCTTGCCGTAGTCGGTCAGGTAGAAGCCGCTGCCTTTGAACACGAGTCCGGCGCCGCCCGAGATCGCGCGTTCCGCCACCGCGCCGCAGATCGGACACGCCGTCGTACTCGGCGCGTCGCTGATCTTGTGGAACTGGTCGAACGTGTGGCCGTTGCCGCAGCGGAACTCGTAAGTTGGCATCTGGTCGCTACTTATGGCGGGAGGTCGGACGCCCGAAGGATACCGGCCCCGGCCCCGGCCTACAAGCCGCGGCGCGCGTTGGCGGCACGCGTCTTCCCATCGGCCGCAGCGCGTGACCGCACCCGGTGGTCACGCGCCCGCCGCACGCCGACCGACCCGATGTCTTCGCCCTCCGCTGCCCCGACCACCGCCCGCGAGCCCGCGTCCGATAACGCGCCCGAGGCGGCACGGGAGCGCCGCGCTCCCGATGCGCCGGCCGCGGGCGGCGCCGAGTCCGTTCAGACGCCCGCGGTCGGCACGCGGATGTCCGCCGCGGAGATCCACGACAACGTCGTCGTCGCAGCCGACGAGGAGATGCGGCGGCCGACCGGCGAGCTCGCGCTCTCCGCGTTCCAGGCCGGGCTGATGATCGGCTTCAGCCTGCTCGCGGCCGCGTACCTCGCCTCGATCGTCGGCCCGGAGCACCGCGCGGCGGCGGCGGCGGCCGGGTACCCGCTCGGCTTCATCTTCGTCGTGCTCGCGCGCAGCCAGCTGTTCACCGAGAACACGCTTGACCCGCTGCTCCCGCTCCTCGAACGCCGAGACCGGCATACGCTGCGCGGCGTGCTGCGCCTGTGGGCGATCGTGCTGTCGGGCAACCTCCTCGGCGCCCTCGTCTTCGCGCTGCTCGCGGCGCACACCCCGATGTTCGACGAGCCGCTCCGGGCGTCACTGCACGAGGTCGCGGAGCATGCCACGGGTGGCGGGTTCGGGATCGTCTTCTACCGCGCGATCTTCGGCGGCTGGCTCGTCGGACTCATGGCGTGGCTCGTCGCGTCCACGGCGTTCACCGGCGCGCAGATCGTCTTCGTCTGGATCACCACCGCGCCGATCGCCGCGTTCGGCTTTCGGCATGCCGTCGCGGGCGCGGCCGAGGCGTTCTACCAGGCCGCGTCTGGCCGCGCGACCTGGGGCGCCATGGTCGGCGGCTTTCTCGTCCCCGCAATCCTCGGCAACATCGTCGGCGGCGGCGTGCTCGTCGCGCTGCTGAACCACGGGCAGGTGTTCTCGCGGCTGAGCGCGCGGATGCGCCGCCGGCGTGGCGAAGCGCGCGTCACGACCTGACGCGACTCCGGAGCTGCTCCCACGCGGCCTGCACACCGCGCGGAACCACGAGGTCGTCGGCGATCGCGGCGATCTCCTCCGCGTCGCGCCACGCCGTCTCGAGCGCGGCCAGGTCGCCGTCGAGCGCGCGCCGCTCCGCGTCGTCGTGCATGACGAGTTCGAGCGCGAGCCGTTGTGCCGGCGAAAGCGCGTACAGTCCGGCATCGGGCAGGATGGAATCCGGCCCCCAACGACTCGGGGGCTGCGACATGGGGCGCGTGGTCTTCGCGACCCAGCGGCTCATGGCAGCGAGGTACCCTTCGGGGCCGCCGCGCACGGCGATCGAGCGCACGACCTCGTTCAACACCCCCGCACCCGCCCCGGCTCGATTCAGCGCAGGCGTGAGCAGCGCGAGCGCGCGCCGTGCGGCCGCGTCGGGGAGTTCCGCTCGGCCGGCATCGTGCCGCAAGTCGAGAGTGAGTTCACCGTCCTCGCGCGTTCGGATCGTCGATTCAGCAAGATGGCCGCGGCGGACGACGACTCGGGTGCGCGTCGCGGGGTCCGGAGTCGCGGGGTCCGGATCGGTCCGCACCCGACCCGCGACGCTACCCGCAGTCCCGAGCGTCGCGTGGCGCGCCGCTCGTTCCATACGGCCGATCACCGTGGCAACCACGTTCATTGCGGTCGCGGCGACGACGCCGCCCACGATGATCGCCGGAGCGCCCAGGGCGGAGACCGGCGTCATCAGCGCCGGAACATAGATAGACGCGCCCAGGGTCACGACGGCACCCACACCACCGATGGCCGCCGCCGGCGCTGCGCGCAGTGTGTAGCGGAGCCGGCGCTCCGTCAGCTGCCGTCCGTATCGCCACGCAGCGAACTCGGGGAGCAACGGCCGGCCGACGCGCACCAGATCGACCCCGTCGGCCACCCGCGCGAGCCCGACGTTGTCGGTCGACGCGCGGAGCCGTGTCCCGCGGTACAGGCGCTCGGCCTGCTCGATCGCCTCCCACCGCTCCTCGAGCGGCGTGAGGTTCCACCGCGCGCACGCCGAGCACACGACCCACAACCGCCCCTTCGCGGCGTCGTACGCGAGCCGACGCCCGACGGGGAGCGCCGCGATCGCCTCGTTCCGCCCGAGGTCCGCGTTGCAGAACAGGCAGTGCGCGTACACGGCGCCCGTCGGCGTCGCGGTTCGTTAGGCGCTCGGTCGGTACCGCCCCCACACGCCGGCGAGCGTGTCCGAAATCTCGCCCACCGAGGCGCGCGCGCGGACCGCGTCGACGACGAGCGGCATGAGCGGCGCGCGCGCGGCGCCCGGGACGGCGTACGGCGGCGCGGCCTCGCCGATCGCGGCGAGCGTGCGCTCGACCGCGACCGCGTCGCGCCGGCCCCGGACCTCGGTCAGCGCGGCGACCTGCGCGCGCTCGAGCGCGGAGAAGTCCGGCGCGGGGATGATGGGCGGCTCCTGGGCGTCGGCGAACTTGTTCACGCCGACGACCACGCTCTCCCCGGCCTCGACGCGCAGCTGGTGCTCGTACGCGGAGCGCGCGATTTCTTCCTGGAAGAACCCGCGCGCGATCGCCTCGGCCGCGCCGCCCATCTCGTCCACGCGCTCGAGCAGCGCGCGCGCGCGCCGCTCCAACTCGTCGGTGAGCGACTCGACGTAGTAGCTGCCCGCCAGCGGGTCGACGGTCTGCGCCGTGCCGCTCTCGTAGCCGAGGATCTGCTGCGTGCGGAGGGCGAGGGTGGCCGCCTGCGCCGTCGGGAGCGCGAGCGCCTCGTCGTAGCCGTTGGTGTGCAGCGACTGCGTCCCACCTAACACCGCGGCGAGCGCCTGCACGGTCACGCGCACGACGTTGTTGAGCGGCTGCTGCGCCTGCAGCGTGACCCCGCCGGTCTGCGTGTGGAAGCGCAGCCGCGCGCTCGCGTCCGTCGCGCCGAACCGCTCGCGCATGAGCCGCGCGTACAGCCGGCGCGCGGCGCGGAACTTCGCCGCCTCCTCGAACAGATCGTTGTGCGCGGCGAAGAAGAAGGACAGCCGCGGCGCGAACGCGTCGACCGGCAGCCCCGCCGCGACCGCGCGCCGCACGTACTCCATCGCGTTCGCGAACGTGAACGCGACTTCCTGGACCGCCGTCGCGCCCGCCTCGCGGATGTGGTAGCCCGAGATCGAGATCGGATTCCACTGCGGCACCTCCGCCGCGCAGAACCGGAACGTCTCGGCCACCAGATTGAGCGACGGCTCGGGCGGGAAGACGTACGTGCCGCGCGCCGCGTACTCCTTGAGGATGTCGTTCTGCGTCGTGCCCGACAGCGTGTCGCGCGCGATGCCGCGCTCCTCCGCGACGACGACGTACATCGCGAGCAGGACCGACGCCGTCGCGTTGATCGTCATCGACGTCGAGACGCGGTCGAGCGGCAGCCCGGCGAGCAGGGCGTGCATGTCCTCGACCGTGTCGACGGCCACGCCGACGCGCCCGACCTCGCCTAACGCACGCGGCGAGTCGGAGTCGATGCCCATCTGCGTCGGGAGGTCGAACGCGGTCGACAGCCCGGTCTGCCCCGCGTCGAGCAGCAGCTTGAAGCGCGCGTTCGTGTCGGCCGCGGTCCCGAAGCCGGCGTACTGGCGCATCGTCCAGAGCCGGCCGCGGTACATCGTCGCCTGCACGCCGCGCGTGAACGGGAACGCGCCCGGGTCGCCGAGCTCGCCCGCGTAGTCGACCGGCGCGTCCTCGGGCCGGTAGACGGGCGCGACGGGGATGTCCGACGGCGACAGGCGTGCATCCCCCGCCGCGGGCGGCCGAACGGGCGCGCTCACCGCGTCGGCTCAGCGCGCGGCCGCGAACTCGGCCCCGGCGGCCGGCGCGCGGTCGGCGAGCGTCGCGCCCGCGCGCAGGATCTCGACCGCGGTCTCGACCTCGCGCTTGCTGCCGATGAACAGCGGCGTGCGCTGGTGCAACTCGGTCGGCTGGATCTCCATCACCCGGCGCACGCCGTCGCTCGCCGCGCCGCCCGCCTGCTCGACGATGAAGGCGAGCGGGTTCGCCTCGTACAGCAACCGCAGCTTGCCGCGCGGGCTCTTGGCGTGGGCCGGGTAGGCGAACACGCCGCCGCCGAGGAGGTTGCGGTGGAAATCGGCGACGAGCGACCCGACGTAGCGCACGTTGAGCGGCTTGCGCGTGCCGTCCAACCCGCGGTAGCGGCGCATGAGCGCCTTGACCGGCTCCTCCCAGTGCTGCTCGTACGAGTCGTTCACCGAGAGGTACTTCCCGGTCTCCGGGATCTTCATGTCCGGGTGCGAGAGCAGGAATTCGCCGAGCGACGGGTCGAGCGTGAAGCCGTGCGCGCCCTGCCCCGTCGTGTAGACCATCATCGTGCTCGACCCGTAGATGATGTAGCCCGCCGCGACCTGCCGGCGCCCCGGCTGCAGCATGTCTTCGAGTTCGCCGCGCGCGCCGACGGAGATCTTCTTCATGACGGAGAAGATCGTGCCGACCGGCACGTTGACGTCGATGTTCGACGAGCCGTCCAGCGGGTCGAAGGTGAGCACGTACTTCCCGCACTTGAACGGGGCCGGGATCGGGATGATGTCGGGCATCTCTTCCGACGCCATCGCGCACAGCCGCCCGCCGTGGTCCATCGCCTTCATGATGATCTCGTTGGCGATGACGTCGAGCTTCTGCTGCGCCTCGCCCTGCACGTTGTCCGCGCCGTACTCGCCGAGGATGTCCGCCAGCCCGGCGGACCGGACTTTGTTGGCGATCATCTTCGCCGCGAGCGCGATGTCGTACAGGACGCTCGACAGATCGCCCGTGGCTTCGGGGAACTGTCGCTCCTGCTCGATGATGTAGCGCTCGATCGTGACGACGGAGGTGGCGGTGTGCTTGACCACGCGACAGGGCCTCGGCAAGGGGTCAGGCGGGCAGCCGAGGAGGGGAACGCTCCGCGCCGGGGGCCGTCGTGCTCGCACGTGCGAACGCGTCGGCCTCGGCCTCGAAGCGGTTCCGGGCGTACCCGCGGCGCAGCGACTCCCAGCAATACAGCAGCGGGAACGCGCGCTGCCGGGCAAACTGACGGACGTGCGCGAGTTCGTGCAAGAGTAGCGCGAGCGACGCGCGGTCGGGGTCGGCGAGGAAGACGGTATTCCAGAGCGTGATTCCCGCCACGGTCGACTGGCCGAGGCACCACCCGCCGATGCGCAGCGGCAGCCCGCCCGCGCGCCAGCGCGCCTCGGCGAGTTCGGGATGGCGGGCGAGGATCGTGGGTGCGAGCGCGATCGGGTGCCCGAGGAGCGCACCGCGCACCCGCACGCCGAGCGTGGATCGTGTTCCGGGCGATCGCGTCACGGCGTTCCCTCGCGCACGTCGATTGCGCGGCCGTCGGTGCTCACGACGACGGTACCGTCCGCGTCGGTCCGGCGGACGTCCGCACCCGCGGCCCGCAGGCGGGCGACGACCGAGGGGCTCGGGTGACTGTACATGTTGGCCGCCCCCACGCTGACGAGCGCGAGGCGTGGATGCACCGCGGCGACGAATGCCTCCGTCGAGCTCGTTGCGCTCCCGTGGTGGGCCACCTTGAGCACGTCTGCCGCGAGATCCGCCTGCGCACCGCCCGTCGCGGCGCGCCGCACGAGCCAGTCTTCTTCGGGCGCTTCGGCGTCGCCGGTCAGCAGGAAGCGCACCGCCCCGAACTCGACGCGCACGACGACGCTCGACAGGTTGGGATCGTAGAGCCCGGCCGTCCAGGTCGAATCGGGAGCGAGGACGTGCAGGCGAACGCCGTCGACCGTCAGCATGTCGTCCGGGTGCACGCGGTGCCACGTCGCGCCCGCGTCGCGCGCCGCGGCGAGTACGTCGGCGTACGTCGCGCTGCCGAGCGCGTAGCCGCCGTCCCAGACGAGCCGAGGGTGCAGGCGGCGGATAACCGACGGCGCGCCACCGACGTGATCGGCGTGCGGGTGCGAGAGGACGAGCGCGGCCACCGATCCGCCGAGCCGGCGGACGTAGGGCACGACGACGTGGGCGCCTGCGTCGACGCCGCGCCCGCCCGGCCCCGCGTCGAAGAGGATCCACCGGCCGTGCGGCGTGCGGAGCGCGATCGCGTCGCCCTGCCCGACGTCGAGCACGTGGAGCTCGAGGCGGCCACTCCCGGCCGGCCGCGCCCACGCGCCGGTCGTCGCCGCGATCGCGGCCGCGGCGCACACGGCAACGCGCCCGCGGCGTCGGGGCGGAGCGGTTGTGTACGCCAGTACGGCCGCGACCGCGACCGTGGCACACGTTGCGCCGAGCAGCGTGGGCGTGACCGCGAGCGTCGCGCCGGGGAGCGCGCCGAGATGCTCGGCGATCGCGGTCAGTGCGCGGAGGAGGAGGCGGGTGCCGTCTGCGAACAGCGCCGCGACGGGCCGCACCGGCGCGACGACGACGGTGAGAAACAGTGCCGGTTGCAGGAGCGCGAGCACTGGTTCGGCCGCGAGGTTCGCGACGACCCCGACCGTGCTCACGCGCCCGAAGTGCCACGCGACGAGCGGCGCCGTCGCGGCCGTCGCGACGACGCCGACGAGCGCCTCGGACGCGAGGCTCACGCGCCAGCGGACCCGTCCGCCGCCCGTCACGCGATCCCACGCGCAGAGCGCGAGCGTTGACCGCGGCGGCAGTGCGTACGGCGACGGACGACTCGTCGCACGCGCCGCGCGGTTCAAGCGCGCGCCGAGCGTGCGCGCGGTGATGAGCGCGGCCATGCCCGCCATCGAGAGCTGGTATCCGAGATCGAGCACGACGCGTGGATCGGCGAGCGGAACGAGGCCGCCGGCCGCGAACGCCGTCCACGGCGAGGTGGGGCGCTGCGCGAGGCGCGACGCAGCCCCGGCGGCCAGCATCACGGCGGCGCGGACCGCGGGCGCGGGAGCACCGATGAGCAGCACGTACGTCGCGACGCAGGTCGTCGCCGCGATCGTGGTCGCGGTGTTCGAGAGGCGCGCGGCGCGGAGCGCGAGCGTGAGTGCCGCGGCGACGATCGCGACGTGCAAGCCGGAGACGCTCAGCGCGTGGACGAGCCCCGCGTCCGCGTACGCGTCGCGTACGGCGGTCGGGATGTCGTCCTCGTCAGCGATGACGAGCGCGCGCGCGAGCGGGGCGTCGCGCGGGCCGAACAGTGTGTCGAGCAGCGCGCCGACGCGGGCCCGCGTGCGGACGAGGTGGTCGACGCCGTACGTCGCAACGAGGATCGCGGCGGGCACGCGGACGCCGCGCGCGGTGGGCCAGGTCGCGCCGCGGACGGCGACGTGCGCGCCGGCTCGCGCCCGGCCCGCGGCGACGTGGATCGATGCGCGGGCCGAGCACGGCGTCGTGACGCGGACGCGCGCGTGGTCACCCGGACGGACGTCCGCGAGGACGACGCCTGAGAACGCGCGCCGGTCGACGAGCGCGGCGCGGCACGCCGCGTCCGCGTGAACGGCACGTGCTGCCGCGCCGACCCCCCAGGCAGCGCACGCCGCCGTGACCGCGAGGCGTCGCCATTGCCGGTCCGTCGGCTGGCCGACCACGCGCGCGAGTGACGCGAATGCGAGCGCAGCCAGGACACACGCCAGCGCCGTCGCCGCGGACGGCCGGTGCGATGCGACCAGAAAGCCGGCCGCGCTTCCGGCCGCGAGCGCGAGGTAAGTTCGGAGGATCGCCGACACGCGCGCAGCTTACCGCGGGCGCGCGCAATCATCTGGCCCAAAACGTTGCGCGGTGGCCCGGAATGCCGCACGGTCGCCTTCCAGCCACGCACTCGCGCATCCCGCGGTGGCCGAACCACGCCCCCGCTCGGAACTCCTCGACCGCGGCGCGCGTGCGCAGTATGACGGTGACGATCACCGAACCCAGCCCGGTCCGCGAATGTCCCGACGACCCGGCGCACGAGTTCCGGAGCTGCAAAGCGGCGGTTACCCGACCGCAGCGGCCATCGGCAACGCCGCCCGCCGCGGCGCCGGGTCGCGCAGCACCGCCCCCGTGAACGTCGACCCCGTCGTCCCCGTCAGCTCCACGACGTGGTACTCGCCGATGGCGATCCCGTCGCGCGGCAGCATCACCGTCTTGAAGTCGCGCGTCCGCGCCTGCAGCAGCCCGCCGCGCCTCGCTTCCTTTTCGACCAGCACCTCGTGGCGCGTGCCTAACAGGCGCAGGTTGCGCGCCCGCGCCCCCGCCCGCACCGTCGCGATCAGCCGGTCGAGCCGTGCGCTCGCCACGTCGTCGGGGACGAACGTCGCGGCGTCCATCCGCGTCGCCGGCGTCCCGTCGCGCGGCGAGAACTTGAACGTGTACGCGTCCTCGAACCCCAGCTCCTCGACCAACGACAGCGTCTCGGCGAAGTCCTCCTCCGTCTCGCCCGGGAACCCGACGATCACGTCCGTCGTCAGATTCACCCCGGGCATCGCCGCGCGCAGCCGCGCCACGCAGTCCCGGTATCCCTCCCGCGTGTACCGGCGCAGCATCCGCTTCAGCACGCGCGTCGACCCGCTCTGCATCGGCAGGTGTACGTGCTCGCAGAGCTGCGGCACCTCCGCCATCGCCGCGAGCACCCGGTCGGTGAAGTCGTTCGGGTGCGGGCTCGTGAACCGGATGCGCCGCACCCCGTCCACCGCCCCCACCGCGCGCAGTAGGTCGGCGAAGTCGGACGTCCCGTCGTGGTACGAATTCACCGTCTGCCCGAGCAGCACGACTTCGCCGATCCCCTCCGCGACCACCTGCTCGGCCTCGCGCACCACGTCGTCCAGCTTGCGGCTCCGCTCCGACCCGCGCGTGTACGGCACGATGCAGTACGTGCACCGGTAGTCGCACCCGCGCTGCACCGGGATCCACGCTTTCACCCGGTCGAAGCGCCGCGGCGCGAAGTCCTCGTAGTGCTCCTCGAGGTCGAAGCTCGTCGCGGTGACGCGCTCGCCGGCGCGCGCACTCTCCAGCATGAGCGGCAGCGCGCGGTACCCGTCCGGCCCCACGACGAGCGACACGTGCCGCGCCTTGTCGAGCAGCGCCGGCCCGAGGCGCTGCGCCATGCAGCCGGCAACGCCTAACACACTCCCCGGCTTCATGTGCCGCTTCAGCTCGCCCAGGCGCCCGATCACGCGCTGCTCCGCGTGGTCGCGGATCGCGCACGTGTTGACGAGGATCACGTCCGCGCCGTCGGGAGCGTCGACGGCGTCGTAGCCGTGCGCGGCCAGGCTGCCGTACATGAGCTCCGAGTCGCTCACGTTCATCTGGCAGCCGTACGTTTCGATGTAGACGGTCGGACGGGACATCACGTGGTACGACAGAGGGCGGGGCCGGCGGCGTGCCGGCCCCGCAAGCTACCCCGTAACCGCTTGCTTGGTAACCGTTTGCACCCCGATCGCCGGCGGCGGCGCGAGTGGCAGGAGCACGTGGAACGCTGCGCCCGGAAAGGTCCCCTCGGGCGAGGCGCCCTGCACCCACACGCGACCGCCGTGCGCCTCGACCGCGAGCTTACAGAACGCGAGACCGAGCCCCGACCCGCGGCCGTGCGTACGGGCCTGCGCCGCGTCGGGAAGCCGCGCCGTCTGGAACTTGCGGAAGATGAGTTCGCGGTACTCGGGCGGAACGCCCGGGCCGCGGTCGGCGACGGTGAACAACACGCCGCCCGACGCCGCGCGCGCGGAGAGGCGCGCCTCCAGCCGCCCGTCCTCGCCGGCACCGTGCACGAGCGCGTTCTGCAGCAGGTTGTTGAACACGCGGCGCACGAGCGCGCGGTCCGCCGCGAGCGTCGGCGTCTGCGCCGGGACGTCCACCTCCAGGCGCGCGCCCGCGGCCGCAAAGCGCACCGCCCAGTCGCGCCGGAGGTCGTCGGCCAGCTCGGCGGGCGCGATCGGCTCGGGTCGCAGGACGACCGTCTCCTCCTCCACGCGCGCGACCTCGAGCAGGTCGTCGATCAGGCCGAGCAACTCCTCGGATTTGGCCCGCGCGTCGCCGAGCGCGCCTCGCTGCACCTCGCTCACGCCGCCATAGTCGCCATCGGCTACCATTTCGAGCGTGGCCAGCACCGACGTGAGCGGCGACTTGAGGTCGTGCACCATCATCTTGAGCAGGTCGTCGCGCACCTTCTCGAGTTCGCGCAGCTTGCGCACCGAGTCCTCGAGCGCGTCGGTCGCGCGCTTCAGCCGCAGCAGCGATCGCACGCGCGCGCCGAGCACCTGGCGGTTGTGCGGCTTGGTGAGGAAGTCGTCGCCGCCCGCCTCGATCGCGCGCACACGGTCGTTCGTGTCGGTGAGCGCCGTGACGAAGATGACCGGGACGCGCGCCGTGCGCGGGTCGCGCTTGAGGCGCCGGCACACCTCGTAGCCGGTGGCGCGGTCGGAGACGCCGAGGTCGCCGGCCGGCATCGACACGTCCAGCAGGCAGAGGTCCGGCCGCACGTCGAACGCCGTCGCGAGCGCCGACGGGCCGTCGTCGGCCGTGGCCGTGCGGTAGCCGAGAATTTCCAACTGGTCGACCAGCAGCTCGACGTTCGCGGGAACGTCGTCTGCGACGAGTACGAGCGGGGCCTCGCTCGCGGCCGTCACGGCCGCAGCGTGAACCCGAGGCTGACCGTCCAGGCGCGCTCGCGGGCACCCTGCACGTCCGCCGTCCCACCGTCGGGCGTGCGGTTCGACCGCTGGACGGCGAGGTCGGCCAGGGCGCGCCCGCCCGAGAACGGCAGCCCGAACCCGCCCGTATACGCCGTCTCGTGGATGTTCGCGCCGCCGATCCCGAACGGGAGCGTGCGGCTCCGCGCGCCTAACCGCAGGATCGACGGCGACGACCCGACCGACGGCCCGACCGCCTCGATCCCGCCCATCAGCTCGTGCGTGTCGCGCGCCTGCAGGTTCGCCGTCCCGAGCGACTGCATGCTCGACCACCGCGTTCTCGCGTACGACGCCGCGATCGTCGCGCCGGTGATCCGGTCGATGCGGAGGCCGATCCCGTCGCGGTCCGGCACGTCCGCGCGCGTGATGACCGTGTCGTTCCGCGAGGTCCGGAGCCCGCCGCCGCGGCGCGCCGACGCGCCGATGCTGAGCCCGCGCACCGGCGTGAACAGCGCGCCGACCGAGACCGCAGACCCCGTGTAGTCGAGCGTCGTCGAGTCGCTCACCGACCCGAATTGCGTCGTGTCGGCGCCCGCGAATTGGCGGCCCGAGACGAGCCGGTTCTGACCCGTCATGCGGTGCACGCCCACGCCGACCTGCAGCCACCGCGTGACGATCGCGCCGACGCCGAGCCGCAGGTCTGAGATGCTGCCGCGCGACTCGACCGTCTCGTTCGCGAGCACGCTCTGCCCGCCGATGACGGTCGTCGTCGGGTACTGCGTCGTGAACGACCGGTCGAGCAGGGTCGACGCGCTCAGGCCGATGGTGAAGCGTTGCCGGAACGGGACACCCACCGAAACGACCGGGAAGCGCGCGACCGTGTTGTGCGACGTCATCCCGTTCACCTGCGTCGTGCGGAACTCGGGGTCGTACTGGAATGCGAATCCCGTCCGCCCGTACAGCGCGAGCGTCGCCGGGTTGATCGGCGTCACGGGGTCGAACTCGGCGAGTCCGCCACCGGTCCCGAGCGCGCGCGTGCTCAGCTCCCCGGGCGGGTACCCGAAGCCTTGACCCGCGAGGCTGCCCTGGGCAACGCCGGTCCGCGGCACGACGCCGAGCAGGAGCACGGCGGTCGCGAGGGTCGCCCCGGCGGACGAACGCGCCTCTCGGCGCAAGAGGAGCGATGGCATCACGGAACGCCGAACGAGGTACGCGGGATGTACGTCAGCCGCAGGCGCGGGCGAACGGCGGCCGCCGCCTCGGAGGAGAAGAACCGAACTTCGCCGGCCTGCGCGCCTTCGAGCGGCGTGCGCAGCGCGATGGCCCGCATCGTCGTCGCGGGCAACGATCGGTAGGCGCGGATCAGCGTCACGAGCGAGAACACGCGCGTGCCACTGTCGGCGGGCGAGAGGGTGAGCGTGTCGGCGCTGAAGCCGCCCGGCGCCGCGAGCAACGCGGCCTGCACGAGGTCCGTGACGCTCGTCGTCGCGAGCACCGCCTCGCTGCGCAATCGCACCGTATCGGTCGACGGGACGTAGCGTGCGGGGCGCTGCGTGAGTTCGAGGACCGCGCGCACGACGTCCGTCGAATCGGTGAGCCGGATCGGCAGGTTGAAGCGGATGAACGACCGGCGCCCGGGCGCGCCGCCGACGATCAGGTCCGTGCCGGCCGCGGCGCGCGGCGAGACGACGACGAGCGACTGGTCGACGACCGCGCCCGCGACGATCGCGCCCCCGCTCGGCACGACCGACGTTGGCGAGACGATCACCGCCTTGTAGATGGTGTCCGTGGCCGCGTCGAACGAGATCGACGGCGCGACGCTCGATAGACTCGTCCCGCTCCGAACGCCGAACACACGCAGCTCGGCGGGTGCGGTGCTGACCACACGCAGCCCGATGCGGAGCCGCGCACCGCCGCTCGCCTTCGCGGCGAACGCCGAATCGCTCAGCTTCAAGTGCAGGCTGTCAGGGTATTTCTGACCGGCCGCGAAGCTCGCGGTCCCGATCTGGCGCGACGGCGTGAACAGCGCGGCGAGCGTCGTCGTCGCCGTGTCTCCGCCCGTTGGCGTATCGACGTCGTACGCTTCGAGCCGGACGGCCGCCGTCGGCGCGACCGCGGTCGTGTCGAGGAACAGCCGCACGTACGTGTCGTCGACCTTCGTGATCGCGACCGAGTCGCCCCCCGCCGGCGGCGCGTACTTCGCCGGCAACGAGTCGAAGCGGATCACGGCGCGCACGTCGAGCGAGTCGGGTGCCGGCGCGGTCGCGACGAGCAGCTGGCGCGTGGCGCCGGCGAGCGGGAAGCCGGCCAGCGTGCTGTCGAGCGCGACGGGGTCGAGGACCGTATCGCGCAGCTGCTCGTTCGCGAGCGGGCACAGCGTGGTGCACGTGGCCCCGCTGTCCAGCTGCTCCGAGCAGGCCGCGGCGCCGACGAGGACCGCGAGCGCGACGAGCGCCGCGGCCCGTGCACGAGTGGCTCGCCCAACACATGAGAACGCGCGCAGGCGAAGCACCGCGCGCCGGAAGACCGAGATCGACATCACGAGCGTTGAAGAGTCGTCCGCGCCGGTCGCAGAGCTGCGAGGGCGCGAGGGCCGGCCGCCGTCACGCGACGCCGAGCGAGGCAGGAAGGAAGGGGCGCGGCAGCAGTTCGGCGAGCGTCCATTCCGCGGTACGGCCCGCCGCCCCCACACTCCGCACGGGCAGCTCGGGCGCGAACTCGACGAGTACTTGGCGGCACTGGCCGCACGGCGGCGTCGGCTCCGGCGCGTCCGTGACGAGCACGAGGCGCTCGAACGTGCGGTGCCCAGCCGCGACTGCGGCCATCACCGCCCCGCGCTCGGCGCAAAGCCCCGCGGGGAACGCCGCGTTTTCGACGTTGCACCCCGCGACCACCGTCCCGTCCGACGTCAGCAACGCCGCGCCGACGCGAAACCGCGAGTACGGCGCGTACGCGTTCCGCATCGCGCGGCGCGCCGCGTCTTCGACGGGATCTCGCGCGCCGGAATCTCCGTCGGCAACACCATCCGCGCGCTCGCTCACGCGACGGCTCCGCCGAGGAGGGCCGGGAGGAACGAGGTGCCCGTGCCCGCGAACGGCACGCCGAACCATTCCGCCACCGTCGCGCCGACGTCGGCGAACGTCGCGCGCTCGCCCGTCGCGACGGCCCGCACGCGCGGGCCGCGGACGAGCAGCGGCACGTACTCGCGCGCGTGGTCCGTGGACGCGGTAGTCGGGTCGTTGCCGTGGTCAGCGGTGATGAAGAGCAGGTCGTCCTCGCGGAGCGCGGCTTCGAGCGCGGGCAGCGCGGCGTCGACCGCCCGTAACGCGGCGGCGAACCCGGCCGGATCGTTACGGTGCCCGTAGAGAGTGTCGAAATCTACGAGGTTGGCGAAGAGCAGCCCCATGCCGCCCCCCCGCAGCCACGCTTCGATGCGCTGCAGGCCTTCGGCGTTGCCGCTCGTGTGGCGCGCCGTGAGGGACCGCCCGGCGAACAAATCGTCGACCTTGCCGACCCCACTGCGCGGTACGTCGGCGGCCGCGAGCGCGTCCAACAGCGTCTCGCCTGGCGGCGGTACGGAATAGTCGCGACGGTTGCTCGTGCGACGGTACGCACCCGCCACGCCCACGAACGGTCGCGCAATCACCCGCGAGACGTCGTCCGGCGCGACCAGCATCGCGCGCGCCGTCGCACATGCCGCATACAACTCGTCGAGGGGCACCACCGCTTCGTGCGCCGCGATCTGGAAGACGGAGTCGGCGGACGTGTAGAGGATCCACGCACCCGTGCGCTCATGCTCCGCGCCGAATCGCGCGATCACGTCCGTCCCGCTCCCGACGACGTTCCCGATCACGGCGCGCCCGGTCGCGTCGGCGAAGCGCGCGACGATCTCGGGCGGAAACCCGTACGCATAGGTCGGGAACGGCCGTTCCAGCCGTACGCCGGCAAGCTCCCAATGCCCGGTCGTGCTGTCCTTGCCCGCCGATGCGGGGCGCATCCGTCCCCACGCCGCCGCGGGCGACGCGACGCGCGGCACACCGGGCAGGTCCGCGACGCACCCGAGCCCCCAGCGCGCGAGGTTCGGCAGGGCGAGCCCGCCCGCGGCCTCGCAGACGTGCCCGAGCGTGTTGCTTCCGACGTCTCCGTAGGCCCCCGCGTCGGGCGCCTCGCCGACGCCGACGCCGTCGAGGACGACGATGGCCGCCCGGCGCGGCGATGACCTCACGCCGCCGCCTCGCGGTACCGGCGCGGTACGCGCAACGCGAATCCCGTGAGCAGCTCGTACGGCGAGAGCTCGCCGCGCGCGGCGACGTCGGCGACGGTGAGCAGCCGCCCGCCGGCCGCGCCGACGAGCGTCGCCACGTCTCCTACCGCGCACGGGATGTCGGTCACGTCGAGCATCGTCATATCCATGGTCACGAGACCGGCGACGGGTGCGAGCCGTCCATGTAGCACCGCCTCGCCGCGATTGGAAAGCGCGCGGCGATAGCCGTCCCCGTACCCCACCGCGACGGTCGCGATCCGTCGAGCCCGGTCCGCGCGCCACGTCGACCCGTAGCTCACCCCTTCGCCGGGCGCGACCTCCCGCACATCGACGACCCGGGCGCGCAGGTGCGCGACCGGCGCCGCGTCCGCGGCGTCCGGCCCGCGCGTCACGACGGTCGACACGCCGTACAAGTAGATCCCCGGGCGGACGAGGTCCCACGGCGAGGGTCCCGACGCCTCGACTGCGGGGCTGTTTTCGGCGTGCAGCAGTCGCGGCCGCGCCGGCAGACCGGCGACAGCCGCGAGGAAGCGGTCGGTCTGGACCGCGCGCGTGTCGTCGCCCCGGTCGGCCGAGTGGAAGTGCGTGCACGCGCCTTCCGGCGGGTGCGCGGCAACCGCGGCGAGCAGTGCCGCGTCGGGCCGGTCCCAGCGGACCCCCGCGCGCGCCATCCCCGTATCGATCCCGAGGTGCCACGGCGCGCCGCCCGACGCCTCGGCCCACGCGCGCACGTCCTCCGCCCGGTGCAGCAGCGGCGTTAGGCCGAGCGCGTGCGCGCGCGCGAACTCCTCGCCGAGCAGCGGCGTGCAGACGAGCAGCCGCGCCGCGACCGCGGCGTCCCGCAGCGCGCGACCTTCCTCGACCGTCGCGATCCCGAACCCCCACGGGTCGCCGTGCGCGATCAGCGTGCGCGCCACGGCCACGGCCCCGAGCCCGTAGCCGTCCGCCTTGATCATCGGCACGAGCGGCACGCCCGCTCGCGCGCGCATGTACCCCGCGTTCGCGACGAGCGCGGCGAGGTCGACGTCGAGCCACGCCCGCGCCGTCGCGGGGTCGACCGCCCGCGCGTCGGTCACCGCGGGTCCGATAGATTCCGCCGCCATGGGCGCGCAACGTACCGACCGCTGAAGACTTCGGGCAAGAACGGGGCATGCAAGACGAGGCCACGCTTGGAGCTACGCTCGCGCTCATGCGCGACCTCCGCGTCCGCTGCGAGTGGGACCGCGCGCAGACGCACGGCTCGCTCCGGCCCTACCTGATCGAGGAAGCGCACGAGGTCGACGACGCGATCCGGCAGGGTGACGACGCCGCCTTGCGCGAGGAGCTCGGCGACCTCCTGCTCCAGGTCGTCTTCCACTCGGTCGTCGCCGAGGAGCGCGGCGCGTTCGATCTGGGCGACGTCGCGGCGGGACTGATCGCCAAGATGCGAGA
>JAABUZ0100005211.1_pt1 | contig 17249 bp, 8 predicted proteins | sample 5562091 | NCBI WGS metagenome assembly JAABUZ01 (sample SAMN12813069, study PRJNA571459) | rock metagenome | isolation source: Antarctica rocks | place: Antarctica: Victoria Land, Linnaeus Terrace sud | collected 2015-12-21
GCGTGACCCGCACGCCGTGGCGCGCCACGCTCGAGACGATCGCCAGGCGGCCGTGGCACCCGGGCGCCGCCGGCGGGACGCGGGGGCCACCCAGCGGCTCCCCGGGGCCCCCGGTCGGGCCACCGCGTCCGCCCGGGAAGGCGCAGCCCGCGCTCGGTGCGCCCGTCCTGGCCGGACCGAGCCTGCTCGGGGCGGTGAGCGCCGGGAACACGTTGACGTAATAGCGCGCCTCGACGCCCCCGGCGCAGTCGAAGGCGAGCATCCCCCGGCTCGTGATGTCGGGGACGGCCTGGTCGGCGCCGTCGTAGTCCATGAACACGCCGGTGCGGTCGACGGCCTGCGCTCCGAAGCTCCCGACGCCGGCCACGGCGAGCACCGATCCCGTGCCCGGCCGCAGGGAGGTGGCGCCGGGCGCCGCGAGCCAGACGCCCACCGCGCCGGCCGCTCGACGCGAGAGCGTCCCGTCGGCGCGCACGAAGCGCCCGAGCCGGACCTGGGCGACGGGGTCCGGAGTCTTCGCGAGGAGCGCCGCGGACTGGTTGGCGACCAGGTTCGAAGCCGTCGGGCCGACGCCCTCGGTCTCGAGCTTGTGCTGGTGGCCCTTGGAGTCCACGTCGTTTGAGTCGGTGAAGCACGGCGTGGGGAAGACGCCCTGGGCGTCGACGTAGGCCCAGCCCGGCAGCTCGTAGCCGATGAGGTCGTTGGCCAGCCCGACCTGGAAGCGGTAGGCCGCGCGGCCGCGCCAGGTGGGGACGGCGGGGTTCGAGCGGTCGAGCGTGTCCGGTCCAGTGCACGGCGAGTCCTCGATGCCGAAGGGACTGCCGAGCATGAGCGCGGGGAACGCCTCGCCGGGATTGGAGATGAGCTGGAGGTCGGGGCCGACGTCGACTACGTTGACCTCGGTCTTCAGCTCGTTGCCCGTACGGCCGGAGGCCACCATCTGCCCTCCCTGGCACGTGTAGGTCTGGCGCTCGCCGAAGATGCCCGCGGCCGCCGCGGCCTTGAACACGGAGTTCTCGAGCGGCGCGCAGAACTCCTTGCGGTCGGCGACGATGCCGCCGGAGCGGATGCGCTGGGCCTTGGGCGCCTCGCGGGCGATCGTGCTCGCGAACGCCTCCCCCGTCGCCTTGGCCTGCTCGAAGCAGCCAGAGGGGCAGCCGGGAGCGGCGGAGCTCGGCACCGAAGGCACCGTCTGCGGATCCTCCTCTGAGCCGTTGTCGCCGACGAGGAAGACGCCCGTGCCGGCGCCGAGCCGGCTCTCGAGCCCGCGCTCGAAGTACCCGGGCCAGTCCCCGCTCAAGGTCCGGTTGACCGTCGGGTCGCTCGAATGCCCGATCTCCTGGTTGTGGGCGGCCAGGCTCATCACCGTGACGATCGGCTTGCCGTCCTCGCCGCGCGCCTGGAGCAGGCCGATCTTCGGGTCGATCGCGGCGGTCTGGAGGTTCGGGTCCCTGCCGCGGATCCCGTCGGTGGTCGGCCAGTTGTTCGACAGGTGGACGCTGATGCCCGGGGGAACGGGGAACTGGCGGGCGTAGAGGTTCGCCGGGCGCATGGCGCGATAGGCGTCCAGCGCCGCCTGCGCCACCTGCGGGACGAAGAAGAGGTCCATGTAGTAGTCGTCGATGCCCGAGCGCGTGCCCGCCCCGATGCCGGGGTCGAGGCCGCCGTTGATGCCGACGGTGTCCGGGGAGCTCTCGTTGTGGTTGGCGCTCACCACGAGCGAGACGTTCGCTCGCGCCGCGGCCGGCAGCTGGGCGAGGAGCTGCTCGCGCATCCTCTCGGTGTAGGTCTGGTGCAGCCCCTCGGCGGTGACCGAGACGATGATCGTAGTCTTCGCACCGTCCGAGATCGCGAAGGCGCGTGCGACGGGCCGGTTGTCCTGCTTCACCGCGCGGGCCACGTGGTCGGGCGCCCCCGCGCTGTAGACCCCGTCCCAGTGCCCGTTGCCGTTGGCGTCGCAGAACGTGTCGCCCTGGTAGTCGAAGACGCCGTTGCCGTTCTGGTCGCGGTAGGGCTCCTCGTAGCGGAAGAGCCGCGGTCCGTTGAAGTAGCTCGCCGGGCACAGCGCGCCCTGGGGACCGAGGTCGGCGGCGTCGTTCGCCGCGTTGAAGGCCGGCGGCGTGACGTCGGTGGTGGCCGCTCCCACGCGGAAGTCGGCGGCGTATGCGGGCCCGGCGAGCAGCAGCGCCGCCGCGCACGCCAGGAGCGTCAGGCCGATTCTCCTCCCCACGCGCCGTAGCGTACTCCCCCGCGAACGCGCGTCGCCCCGGGTTGGTGGAGCGTCGCGGCCTGCGCACGGCCGGCGGCTCCGGCGGGGCCGCGCCTACACTCCGCGCCGCCGTGGCCGTCCCTCCTTGTGCCGATCCTGCGCCGTTTCGCTGGCAGGACGGCGAGCGCACGATCGTCTTCGGCGCCGACGCGCTCGCGCGAGCCGGCGAGGACCTCGGCGAGGGCTACGCCCTGCTCACCACGGAGCGCGCCGCGCGCACCGCGCCGGAGGTGCTGCACCGCGCTGGCCGGGTGCATCACGTCCGTCCGGGGAGGGTCGACGAGATCGCCGCGGAGCTGCGCGCCGAGGTGCGGGGAGAGCTCCTAGTCGCCCTCGGCGGCGGACGGGTGATCGACACCGCCAAGGCCCTCGCCGCCGCCGCCGGCGAGGGGGGCGGGTCGGCGCCGCGCGTGGCCGCGATCCCCACCACCCTCTCGGGCGCCGAGATGACAGCCGTCCACCGGCAGGCCGCGGGAGTGGGAGCGGGCGCTCCGCCCGTGCGCCCGGCGCTCGTGCTCAACGACCCCGCCCGCTCGGCCTCGCAGCCCGAGCCCGAGCGCGCGGCGAGCGCGCTGAACGCCCTCGGCCACGCCGCCGAGGCGCCGCTCACGCCGCTCTCGAACCCCGTCTCGACCCTGGCCGCGCTCGACGCCGCGCGGCGCCTGGTCGGCGCGCTGGCGCCCGAGGGCGCGCCACGCCCGGACGAGCTGGCCCTCGGAGCGCTCCTCGCTGGCTACTCGATCGACTCCGCCGGCTACGGGCTTCATCACGTGCTCTCCCAGACGCTCGTGCGCCTCGCCGGCGTGAGCCACGGGCAGGCCAACGCCGCGATGCTGCCCCACACGCTCGGAGCGCTGGCCGAGCGGTTCCCGGCACGCATCGCGCGGTTCGGGGAGGCGATCGGCGGCGATCCGTCCGAGACCTGCGCCCGGCTCGCCGCGCGCGCGGGGGCGAGGAGCCTGCGCACCCTCGGCGTCTCGAGCGAGCACCTCGACCGCTGCGCGGGCGAGGCGGCCCGCCGCCCCGAGCTCGCTCTCACTCCGCCCGCCGCCGAGCGCGCGGAGCTGCGCGCGCTCTACGAGGCCGCGTGGTGAGTTGCGCCGAGCTGGCCGAGCGCGCGCTCGCCGAGACCGAGGGCGAGGCGCAGGTGAGCGTCACCCGCGCCCGCGGAGCCGAGCGCACGACACAGGGCGGCCGCCCCGCCGGCGCCTCCTCATCCGAGCAGCTCGGGGTCGAGATCGTCTGCCTGCGTCACGGGCACCTCGCGCACGCCGCCACCTTTTCCCCGGCGCCGGAGAAGCTGCGCCACGCCGCGCGACGCGCCTCCCGCGACGCCGAGGCGCTCGCGGCCACGGCGGCGTCGCCGGGCGAGCATCCGGAGTTCGCGGAGTCCGCGGCCGGGCGCCCGCACGAGGGCTTTGACCTCGCGACCGCCCGGCTCGACCCGGCCACGGCGGAGGAGGTGCTTGCGGCCATCGCCGGCGAGGGGGTGCGAAGGGCGTGCTTCGCCGCCCGCTCAGTCGAGGTGGCGATCGCGAGCAGCACGGGCGTGCGGATCGCCGAGCGCGCGACCGTCGCGCACCTGCGCCTCCAGGGGAAGCAAGGCGCCGCTGCCTCTGCCGCGGCCGGCGCGGCCTCCGCCCTCGACCCCGCGGGCCTCCTCGCCCGGGCCACTCGCCGCGCCGGCGCAGAGCTCGCCGCTCTCGAGCCGAGCTCCGAGCTCCTCACGGGTCCCGTCGTCCTCGGCCCCGAGGCCGTCGCGGCGATCCTCCGCGTGCTCGGCGCGAGCGCCTTCAACGGCCTGCTCCACGCCGAGGGCCGGGGCGCCCTGGCCGGTCGCCTCGGCACCCGGGTCGCGGCGGCGGCGATCAACCTCTCCGACTCGCCGCGCTACGCCTCGACCCTCCCTCGCTCCTACGACGCCGACGCGGTACCCAAATCGCCCCTCCCGCTGATACAGGACGGCGTGGCCCACCGCGTCGTCCACGATCGCTTCTCGGCCGCGCGAGCGGGAGGCGCGGCCGCCTCCACCGGCCACGCGCTGCGCTGCGGGGGCGCGCCGACCGGCCCCGAGCCGCGCAACCTCGTCCTCGTGGGCGGGGGCGCGGCCGACGAGGAGGACCTCGCCTCTTCCGTTCACCGCGGAGTGCTCGTCGACCGGCTGCACGACGTCCACGTCCTCGATCCCGCGAGCGCGCGCGTCGGCGCCCACACGGGCGCCGACGCCTACGCGATCGAGGACGGCGCGATCGTCGCCCGCCTGCCCTCCCTGCCCGTCGCCGAGTCGGCGCTCGCCTTCCTCACCACCGTCGAAGCCCTCGGGGCGCGCGCCCGGCTCGTGCTCGACCGTCCTTCCTCGCCCCTCGCGTGGCCGACCGGCGTGGTGTGCCCGCCGCTGCGTGCGGCGCGGCTCGGGCTCAGCCCGTGAAGCTCGCCGAGCCCACCACCCGCACCGCGGCGCGGCCGCTCGCGTGGCCGGCGAGGCTCGCGACCGCCCGGTAGAGGCCCCGCCGGTGCAGCCGCAGGAGAACCGACACGTCGCCGTGGCCGTCCGTGCGCAGGCGGCGCCCGCCGAAGGACACGAGCGCAGCACGCACCGGGCGTAGCCGACCGCCGACCGGCGTCCGCACGAGGAACGAGAAACGCGTCAGGCGGCCCGCGCCGACCGTGCGTGGAGTGACGCTCAGCGCCAAGCTGGGCCGCGCGGGGCGCCCCGTGCGCACGGAGGCCACCGGTCCGAGGTTGCCCTGGTCGTCCTCGGCCCGCACCGCGATGTAGCGGCCGTAGCGCGGCAGCGCCACGGACTGCGACGTGCCCGGAGCCGCCGGAGCGGGCGCGCCCGGCACGGGACGCCCGCGCGCGAAGCTCGACGGGTCGATCGGGCGGTCCGCGGAGACCACGCGGTAGCGGCGGGCGATGCCGCACAGCAGGTCGTCGCCCGGAGCGTTGAAGATGAGCCGGCCGCCGGCGACGTGCACGCCCGAGGCGCGCCCCGGCGGGATCGCGTCGCGTGAGAAGTCGCCGGAGTTCGCGAGGTCGTGGTGAAAGCGCGGCCACGAGCTCGGCGAGCAGGCGGGAGCGGCGGTCCGGTAAGCGAGGACGTTGCCCGAGCGGGTCAGGCTGATGACGACCTTGCGCGCACTCGAATCGGTGTCGCGAGAGCCGAACGAGCCGATCGTGGGGTTGGCGATCGTCCAGTCCGCGGTGAGCTTGGGCCAGCCCGGGACCGACGAGCCGTCGGACGAGGAGAAGGCGTTCAGGTCGAGCGACGAGGTGCCGCCGAGCACCTCCTCGCCCGGCTTGCCGTCGATGTCGGCCACCGACGGACCGGTGAGGAACTGGAGATCGTTGACCGGCGCGGGAAAGCCCTGGGCGAACTGGCCCGAGGCGGCGTCCCAGGCGCCGATCGAGTCCTGGCCGCCCTGATACTCGCTCGCGGCCACGTCGAGTGCGCGTACCAGTCCCGTCGTCGGTCCGAGGAAGGCAGTGCCGTGCGGGAACCTCCCGAACGCCGGCTGGCCCACGGCGGCGAAGATGGGAGAGTCGCGGTTCTGGGGGTTCTTCGCCCCCTTCGTCGCCAGCCCGTTGGGCTTGCCGTCGGCGCCGTTGCCCTGGCAGGAGCTCGCGTTCTGGTTGAGCACGTAGGCGATACCCGCATCGGGCATGACGCCCACCTTCGAGCCGCCCCCGCCGCTCGGGCAGGACACCGGCCCGATCACCGGCGAGCCCGTGATGCCCTCGCCCACGACGGGCAGCAGCTCGGCGGCGATGCGCGCGACCTTGAACGGCCAACCGGGCAGGAAGGGCTTGGGCCCACCCCCCGCGCTCAGGGCGTAGAGCCGTCCGTTGGCGAACTTCAGTACTCCGGTCGCGGCGAGCGGAGCGAGCTCGGTCGCGCTGAAGCCGCTCACGTTGAGCCCGCCCTCGGCGCTCGGATCGTACTCCTCGTTCGTCCCCACGACGATCTTCGGCTTTCCGTCTCCGGTGATGGCGCCCACGGCCGGCGTGTCGACGATCGCGCCCTGGTTGAAGACCGCTCCGACTCCCTGCTTGAAGCTCACCTGATGGGAGACGGGGTCGATGCCGGCCACCTTGGACGGATCGACGACCTCGACCGGATAGCCCTTCACGAGGCGACCGTCCGGGTGCCAGGCGTAGAGGTGGCGATCGAGGCTCGCAGCGACGATCTCGAGCTTGTGGTCGCCGTCGAGGTCGGCGAGCACCGGAGCGGTCAGGAAGCCGTGCTGGGTGCGATTGAGCTTTCCCTTGCGCGCCGGCACGAAGGGCGAGAGCGCCTTGCCCGAGTAGTTCGGGTTGGTCTCCCGGGTGAAGATCCGCCGCCCCCTCGAGTCCCAGGCGTACACCTTCCCCTCGAAGTCCGTCGCGACGACGTCGATGGACCCGTTGTGGTTGAGGTCGCCCGCGGCCAGCGCGCCGATGATCGCCCCACCGAAGTGATTGGAGACCCGACCCGAGGCGAACGCCTTCGACCCGTCGTGGTACGGGAACCGGTCGCTGCGCACCGGCCAGCCCGGCAGCTCGCGGCCATCGGCGCGGACGGCGTGGACGAAGCCGTCGGCCGTCCCGTAGACGAGCTCGTTGCGGTTGTCGCCGTTCAGGTCCACGAGCACCGGCGTGGACTCCCCGTCGGAGGGAAGGTGCTTCGGGAAGCCGGCCAGCATGTCCCGGTCGCGATGGAGGAAGAGGTTGCGCCGGTCCTGACCGGTGACGGCGCTGGTCGGCGACGCCGGGTCTCCCGTGGGCTCGTCGGTGGTCGCCACCACCTTGACGGTGAAGCCGTACGGATCGACGTTGGGACGGCCGTTGGTCTGGAGCTGCTCGCCCGCGGCGGGCAAGCGGCCGTCGAAGGATCCCGCGTCGGGCGGGAAGCGGCGCTTCAGCGCGGCGAGGTCGAGCCGGGCCACCACCCCGCTGAAGGCATCCGTGTGGGCGGTCGCGCCGTCGCAGTAGGACGACGGCACCTGCTTGAAGTCGCCGCCCTCCGCGGTGGGCGGGACGTTGTCCTCCGGAGACGATCCCGGCGCGATGAAGACCTTGCACTTGTACGCCCGGCCGCGGGCGTCGAGCTGGGCACCGACGTCGGCGGTCGGCTTGCTCGGGTCGACGAGCGAGAACCAGTCGGGCGAGGTGATCTCGACCTGCGGCGGGACGAGCGACTGCGCGCCGCTCAGCAGCGCGCTCGTCCCCTTGTCGATGTTCGCGCGGCCGTAGCCGTAGAACTGGTCGAAGCCTCGGCGGGCGGGATAGGGTCGGCTGGCCAGCGGCGCGATCGGTCCGCGGTTCAGTTGCACCTGGGCGAACAGCGGCGGGTAGAACGGGTCGGTGCAGCCGGGATTCGGCGTCGGCGTGCACGAGGGCTCGTCACCGGGAGCTTGGGGCTTCTCGGGGTTCGAGGCGAAGTCCACGTCGTCGGACTGCGGGGTGGTCCCCACGACGCCCGAGGCCATGAGCTGGCGCACCTCGTTGGCGGTGATCGGGCAAGGGGTGCCATCGACCCGCTTGCAGGTGGGGCTGGGCCGGAGCTTGCCCCGGTGGATGGCGTCGAGCGCCGCGGAGTAGAGCAGCCCGGCCTCACCCGCTCCTAAGCCCGTCGCCGCCGAGGAGCACGAGACGCTGGGGATCGAGACGGTGATCTTGGCCGAGAAGTTCGTGCAGCCGTTGAACTGGAGGTAGGAGCGGGGCTGCGCCGTGAACTGGTCGTAGTTGCGAACCGAGTTGACGACGATGGTGTGCGGCAGGTTCGAAGGGTAGTTGTGGTGCTGGGCCGCCTCGTCGGCCGCGGAGGCGATCACCGCGACGCCGTGGTCGTAGGCGTAGTTCACCGCCTGGCGCGAGAGCTGCGTGTTGTCGATCGCACCGAGCGCCTCCTGGATCACGGAAGCGCCGTTGTCGACGCCGTAGGTGACCGCCTCGCCGAAGCGGTTGGAGTCCGCGATGAAGGAGTCGCCGACGCGGAGCGGGACCACCATGCAGTCCGGGCACGTACCGACGTCGTGGCCGTTGTTCGCTTCGGCGTTGGAGTCCCGCGCCTCCCCCGTGCCGTGCCCGTACTGCACGTCGTCGAAGGGATCGTTGTTGTTGTCGACGAAGTTCCAGCCGGCGATGTCGTCGACGTAGCCGTTGTGGTCTGAGTCCTTCCCGTCGGAGAAGGCGATGATCAGGTCCTGCGGGGTGAGGAGGCCCTGGGGACCCGCGCGGCGGCGGTCGCCGAGGTTCACCCGCGTGTCGCACGCGTAGTCGTCGACGTTGAAGACGCCGTCCCCGTTGGCGTCGTAGCGATCCTTGGGGTTGGGATGGGCGAACGCCGCCGTGCAGTTGGGGACGTTGCCGGGGTCGAGCGAGGACGGACGAGAGTGGTTGGGCACCGGCAGCTCGCCGCGGTTGAGGTGGATCTTGCGGCGCAGGTCGACCATCGCGTCGACTCTGTTCCACTGGATGCCGGAGTCGAGCACGTCGATGACGACGTCGGGGCGCCCGGTGGTCTTATCCCAGGCCTGACCGGCGTTCCGGTCGCTCGAGTCGGCCACGTGGGCGCCGCGCACTCCGTGCAGCTCGAACGGCGAGTTGCGCACGAGCTGGTTCTGCGCCTCGAAGATCGGGTTCGCGTTCGGCGGCTCCGGCGTGGACTGGAACTTGAAGTCGTCGCCGAGCTCGCCGGGCACGGGCTGGGAGTGCGGCAGCCGGAACTGGCTCGGGTCGTAGGGCCCGTTCTGCGCGGCGTAGGGGAAGTCCGCGGAGGCCACTGCGGCGAGCGCCGCGAAGGCGAGCACCGTGAGCGCCGTCGCGAGCAGCGCCCGTGTCCCGCGTGTGTCAGCTCCCCGGCCCATCTCCCGCGCGGCAAGCTAGCACCCGGTTGCGCGGCCCGCGTCGTTAGGTCAGGATTCCGGCATGAGCAGGCGCGCCGTGACGGCGCTCATTGCGGTGCTGGTGGCGGTGGCGCTCGCGCCCTCCGCCGCGCGGGCGGCCTCCGCGGGACGGCTCGAGGCGGGCGCGGCGCTCCTCGACGCCTCGTGGCACGTCGGCGCCTCGGCCGGCCAGTACGCCTCGCCCCGCGATCCCTCGAGCGCGGAGTTCGACCCGTACTTCCACTCCACCAAGAACGCCCCGTCCTACGGCGTGCAGTCGCGCCTGCAGGTGCGCGCACTCGTCATCCAGGAGGCCGGTGGCCAGAAGGTCGCGCTGGCCAAGACCGACCTGTACATCCCGCAGGACCTGCTCTGGCGCCGCGCCGCGCAGATCCTCGCCGCCCGGCACATCGGCATCGACCAGCACAACCTGACGATGACGATCACCCACGACCACTCCTCGCCGTACTACTCCTCGACGGCGCCGGGCGTGTGGACCTTCCAGGACGTCTTCGACGTGCGCTTCTTCAACTACTACGCGCACAAGATCGCCGACGCGGTCGAGCTCGCCAACTCGCGCCTGCGACCCGCGCGCATGGGCGCGACGGTCTCGCGCCTCGACAAGCCGCAGCGCAACGCGCTCGGCCCGGCGGTGGCCGACGACGGCACGCCGGCGGGCTTCCCGAACTCCTACACCGACCACGAGCTGATCGTCCTGCGCTTCGACGAGGCGGCGGGAGCCCACCGGCCGATCGCCACGTTCGTCGACTACGAGCTCCACGGGGAGGGGCTGAACGGCAACAACCTCATCTCCGCGGACTTCCTGGGCGGCCTGCAGCGCATGCTCGACCGCCGCACGGGGGGAATGACCTACTACGCGCAGAACGCCGTGGGCACGACGGAGCCCGAGCGCTCACCCGACTACCACAACGTCCACGAGCGCCTCGACTTCCCCCACAAGGAATACGGCCAGAACGAGTACGAGGCGAGCCTCATCGCCCACGCCGTGCTCCACGACTGGGGCGACATCGGCCGGGGTCGGCCCGAGCGCGGCTACGAGAGCCGCTTCATCCCGTTCACGACCCGGGGGCCGGTGAGCGAGCAGGATCGGTTCTTCCCCGGGCCGGTCTCCCACCCCTACCCCTCGGTCTCCTCCTGCCGCACCGACGCGGCGTTCGCGGGCGATCCCCGGGTGCCGGTGGTCGGCCTTCCCGACTGCGAGAGCGTCAGCGGGTCGCCGGGAGCGGCGGGCGGCGCGCTCGGCGTGCCCTTCGACTACTCCATCCCCACCGTCGACCCGGGGCTGACCACCGACGACTTCCAGAAGCGGGGCATCCCGGTGCCCGAGAACACCTCCGCGCCCTCGGCCGGGGCGCTCGAGGAGACCATCGGCATTCACCTCCAGGCCTTCCGAATCGGCCCCGTGTCGTTCTCGGTGTGCTCGTGCGAGCAGTGGGCCGACCAGTCGCTCAACATCAAGTCACGGACCGACGCCACGCCCAACAACGAGTACCTCGGGTTCGACTGGTCGAAGCTCTGCCGCCAACAGGGAGACGGCACCTACAGCCCCGACGGAACCGGCACGGGGCACTGGATCTGCCCGAATCCGAAGATCTTCTCGACCGATCCGCCGCCCAAGGACAAGACGCTTCCGCCGCTCTCCGATCGCCTCATCGAGCACATGCGCGCCCAGGTGCTGAACCCGGCCAACGGCTGGAACGACGTCTCCTACGCGCCCTTCGCCGAGTCCGAGCCCACGGACCTCACCCAGATCAAGGGCAACTACACCCACGACGACAGCGCCGCTAACGCCCGCTACGGCACGCGCCTCACCGTGCCGATCTCGATGGCCAACGACTACAACGGCTACATCGCCACCTACCGGGAGTACCAGCGCGGCGACCACTACCGCAAGGCGCTCACGGGCTGGGGACCCCATTCGAGCGACTACATGGCCACCCGGCTGGTGGAGATGATCCGCAACCTGAACGGCGGGCCGCCGTTGGCCGCCGAGCCGCTCCAGGCCAAGGAGGCCGCCGACGTCGCGGCCAACGAGCAGAAGGCGCAAGCGCTCGCGGCCTTCGAGGCTCCGACGGCGGCCTACGAGGCCTCGCTGCCCGACGACGGAGGCAGGCCGGGCCCGGTGAGCCAGCCGCGGAGCGTCCAGCGCTTCGGCGCGGCGTTCTTCTCGTGGATCGGGGGCTCGAACTTCACCGACAACCCGCTCGTGCGCGTCGAACGGCGGATCGGGCGGCGCTGGGCGCCGTTCGCCGATCAGTCGGGCGAGATCCCGGTGACGCTCTCCTACCCGCAGCCGACCGACGTGGCCGCGTTCCTCCTCGGAGATCAGAAGTGGCGCTGGACGGCCAGCTTCGAGGCGTTCGTCTCGCGCTACGACCTGCTCGGTGGCTCCCGCGCGACGCCGGCCGGCACCTACCGCTTCGTGGTCGACGGCGCCCACCGCAGCGGCCGTCGGGCCATCCCGTACCGGATCGTCTCCCGCTCGTTCGCGGTGGCGCCGTGGCGCGGCATCACGGTGAACGACTTCCGCGGCGAGCGCGGCGGCACGGTCTCCTACTCGGTGGGCCCCACGACGCGGAGGCCCGCGAGCGAGAAGGGCCATCCCACGGTGACCGCCACGATCGGCCCGATCGACTACCCCGACTCCTACGCCTCGCCGGTGCGCTTCGTGAAAAACGAGCGCTCGTTCATACGTGACCCGGCCGCACCGAACGACCCGCGCCGGTTCGAGTGGTTCTGCAACACGTGCACGTTCCGCCCGTGGCTGGACGCGGCAGACGCGTCCACCGGCACGGTGACCGTACTCAGCCCGGACGGGTCCACGCGCCGGGTGCGCGCCGTGCGGCGCGGTGGGCGCTGGGTGGCGCGCGCCGCCCTGCGCTGCCGGGGCGAGATGGCCTTCGTGGCCGTGGGCGGCGCCCGCGACGCTTGGGGCGATCTGAACGGGCGCCGCTCCCGCGTGGCCCGTGCCGGTGGTGCGCCGTGTCGCTCGCTCAGGCGGGGGCCCTCGCTGACGGGGTAGCCGACTCCTCGCCCTCCTCGAGCCGCTCGAGCTCGTACTTCTCGAGCAGCTTCAGCCACACCTCGCTGCGGGTGGGGAACGGCGGCACCGCCTCCCACAGGCGCTCGATCGGCACCTCGCCCGCGATCGCGATGCTCGCCGCCTGCAGCCAGTCGGCGACCTCCGCGCCGGTGAACGTCGCTCCCACGAGCACCGCGCGATCCTCGTCGATCACGATGCGCGCCGTGCCGGGCGCGCCGCGCCCGTAGAAGCTCGCTCCGGCCGTGCCGGCGCTCGGGACGTCGACGGCTCGGACCCTCAGGCCGCTCTCCTGCGCCTGGGTGAGCGTGAGCCCGACCGCCGCGACCTGGGGATCGGTGAAGACCACGCGCGGCGCGCCCGCGTCGTCGCGGGTGGCCCGCAGCTCGCGGCCCTCGATGAGCTCGGAGACCACGCGGGCCTGGTACTTGCCCATGTGGGTGAGGAGCGCCCGGCCGTTGACGTCGCCGATGGCGTAGAGCCAGGGATGCCCGGCGACGCGGAGGTGGTCGTCCACCTCGACGACCCCTCCGGGCTCGAGCCCGACCGTCTCCAGGCCGAGCTCTTCGGTGCGCGCGCGACGCCCGACGGCGACGAGCAGCTCGTCGCCGTCCACCGAGCTCCCGTCCTCGAGCTCCACGGTCACCTCTCCCCCGTCCGTGCGCGCGACGGAGACCGCCTTGGCGCCGAGGCGCACGTCGACGCCCCGGTCACGCAGCGCCTCGGCGACCTGATCGCCGGCGAAGGGCTCCTCGCGGGCGAGGAGCCGGGGACCCGCCTCGATCAGGGTGACCGTCGCTCCGAGCGTCGCGTAGGCCTGGGCCATCTCGCTGCCCACCACCCCGCCGCCGAGGACGAGGAGCCGCGCGGGCACGTCCTTGGCGGTGGTCACCTCCCGGTTGCTCCACGGCCGCGCCTCGGCCAGGCCGGGGATCGGCGGCACGAGGCTGGCGCTGCCCACGGCGAGCACCACCGCCTCGCGCGCCTCGAGCACTTCGCCCGAGTCGACGCGCACGCGGCGCTCCCCGTCGAGCCGGCCGAACCCGCGAAGGAGCGCGATGCCCTTGCTCTTGAGCCACGGGACCTGAGCACCGTCGTCGAGGTCGTGGATGATCTCGTCGCGGCGACGCAGCACGGCGCCCACGTCGATCGCGGCGCCGACCGCCTCGCGCGCGCCCGGCACCCGGTCGACCTCGGCCAGCGCCTCAGCGGGGCGCAGCAGCGCCTTGGAGGGCATGCAGGCGTAGAAGGAGCACTCACCCCCGACGAGATGCGACTCGACGACGGCCACCTCGTGACCGCGCTCGGCGAGACGGCCGGCGACCACCTCGCCGGCCGGGCCGGCGCCGATGACGATCACGTCGAAGCTCCTGGTGCTCATGGGGTCTCCTCGCGGGGGGTGGGGTGCGGTTTCGGGGCGAGCGCGCAGGCTGCCGCAGCTGTGGTCTGCCCACGCGGCTCGGGGTTACGCCGGGGCGAGGGCCGTGACCGCCAGCGTCCCGGCGTCGCGCACGATCTTCTCCGAGTCGCCCGCCAGGTCGGACAGCGCGCGGTAGGACGCCGCGGAGGGGTCGACGCCCAGGGCGGCCGCGTCTTTCTCGCCCAGGCGCTCGATCAGGTTCTTCGAGGCGAGGATCGTCCCGCCCCGAGCGGCTTGCTGGATGCGCGCCGCCTCGTTGACCTCGTCGCCGAGGGCGGTGACCTCGAGCCGGCCGCCGGTGACCACCTGTCCCATGTAGAGCGTGCCGCCCCAGTGCACTCCCATGTTGATCCGCATGGCGGTGGCATCGAGGTCGCCGTGCGCGGCGGCGGTCTCGACGGCCGCCCGGGCGATCCGGCGCGCCGTGGTCACCGAGGCGCGTGCCGCCGCCGAGGGCGACGGCAGGTCACCCACGAGGAAGAAGCCGGTCACTCCGTCGCCCGCGTGCTTGCCGACGATGCCTCCGCCGTCGATGATCGCTTCGTCCATCGCCGTGGTCAGGTCGCGGATGAGCGAGAAGTAGGCGGCGCTCGAGAGCCGGCGCGACAGGGTGCCAGAGGCCTGGAGGTCGGCGAAGAGGACGGCCGCCTCACGCCGGCCCGGCTCCACCAGGCGAGCCATGCGCTCGAAGAGACGGGGGTTGCCCCGGGCGACGAGCGCGAGCAGGGTGGCGGGGAGGTCAGCGCCGTAGAGATAGATGGTCCCCATCGCGCGGCCCGCGGAGTCACGCGCGCGCACGCCGAAGTAGCGCACCTGGCCCACGGGCAGGCTGCTCTCGCGGAAGTCGAGCAGGGCGGTCCACGCGGGAGCGCGCGACGCCGAGATGCCCTCGAGGACGGAGCCGACGTCCGGCTCGACGAGCTCGCGCAGCGCCGCGGCGCCCCCGGGGGTGTCCTCGAGCATGAGCGGCGCGTTCTCGCGCGCCCAGCGGCGGGCCACCTCCGGCGAGGTTACGCGCCCCCAGGCCGGCTCTCGGCGCGAAGCGAGTATGTGGCGCCCGAGGCCGAGCTCCTCGTCGCTCGGGTTCCCGAGGAGGGCTCGGAGCTGGGTGGAGACCCACACGAGCCGCCAGCTCGCGTCGCAGAGCTCGGCGGCCCAGCCCGTCTCCTCGATCCGCTCGGCGGCGACCATGAGTCCCCGGTCCATCTCGCGCGAGGTCTCCGCCGTCACCCGCGGGATCCTCGCACGACCTGCTTCGCCCGCCGGGCTACTTGCTCAGCTTGAGCAGGACGATCGTGTTGAGCGCGAAGACGAGGGCAAACCCGACCGTCCAGCGGTTCAGGTTGCGCTCGACGAGCGACCCACCGCCGGCCGGCCCGGTTCCCGAGCCCACTCCGAAGGCACCCGAGAGCCCCGCGTCCTTCCCCGAGTGCATGAGGATGAGGAAGATGAGGACGAGCGAGACGATCACCTGGAGGATCGAGAGCACCGTATAGAGCATGCGCTCATCGTACTCACTCGCCGCGGGCCTCCCCGCCCTCGGCGCGGTCGAGCCGGCGCAGGATCTCGATCGCCTCGGCCCGCAGCGCGCGGTCGGTCGCGCGGTAGTCCTCCCGCGTCAGCTTGCCGGTACGGAAGTCGAGCTCGGCGTCGCGGATCTCGCGGTACTTGAGCTCGCGCGCGGCCCGCAGCTCGAGCACCTCGGCGCTCTCGCGCTCGGCGGGCTCCTCCCGCCGGCGCAGCGGCGCGGAGACGACGAGCACCGCCACCGCGAGGACGACGAGGACGAGGAAGAGCTCGAGCGCCAAGGGACGCGGCCCGGTCAGGGCCGCAGCAGCTCGCGTCCCAGCCGCGCTGAGTAGGCGGCGCGCACCCGCGCCCGGGCGCCCGCGGGCGCGGGCCAGAGCGCGAGGAGCCCCCCTGCGAAGACGATCAGCGCGCCGAGCCAGATCCAGGTCACGATCGGCGAGACGATGAAGCGGAAGTCCGCGGCCCACGGGTGGGTGACGAACCGGGTGGCGAGCGCCGCCTTGGCCGCCTCGCGCAGGCCGAGGATCGTCTCGGAGGCCTGCTCGAGCTCCTGGCGGGTGACGCCCGGCCGCGACGCGCGGGCGGCCACGTCCCGCATGAGCGTGGCGAACTTCGTGTTGCCCTCCCCGATCGCCGGCTGCAGCGGACCGATGTCGGGGTGCACGTCGGTCCACACGTCCTTCGTCAGCCCGGCGCGCAGGCCGACCTCGCTCGTGGCCTCGCCGTTGAAGAAGCGCCCCACGAACCCGTCCGCGGGATCGTTCGAGGGATAGAAGCCGCGGGTTGTGCGCAGCGTGTCGACGTGGCGGCCGCCCTTGCTCACGTCGAGCACGGCGCCGAGCGAGATCTTCTCCGCGTCGGAGCTCGCCGTGGGGCGCACGTAGCGGATGTCGTAGCCGCCCAAGCGCGCGCCCTGCCCCGGCCGCAGCGAGAAGTCTTGGGCGTGCTGGAACGCGCTCGAGCCTGCCACGCCCACGAGCAGCAGGGCGAAGCCGACGTGCACGATGTAGCCGCCGTAACGGCGGCGGTTGCGCCGCACGAGGGCGATGAGCGCGCGCGGCGGCGCCTCGCCGGTCATCGCCCGGCGCGCCCGGGCGCCCCGCCCGAGCTCCTGGCCCACCGCGGCGAGCACGAAGGCGGCGAGGCAGAACATCGCCAACGCGAGCGGCTTGTGGGCGATGCCGCCCACCGCCACGAGGACGACCAGCGCCGCCACGGCGGCGATGGCCGGCGCCGCGAAGTTGCGCCGCGCGTTGGCCCAGGTCATCCGCCTCCAGGCGATGACGGGCCCGACCCCGGTGAAGAGCACGAGCAGGAGCGCGATCGGCACCGTGAAGCGGCTGAACCACGGCGGTCCGAGGTTCCCGCGCTTCACCCCGGTGAGCGCCTCGGAGATGAGGGGGAAGTAGGTGCCCCAGACGATCACCGTGGCCATGGCCACGAGCAGCAGGTTCTGGACGAGGAAGACGGCCTCGCGGGAGAGCAGCGAGTCGAGCCGGTGCTCGGAGCGCAGCTCGCGCCGGCGGAGGATCACGAGCCCGACCGACCCGAAGACCATCAGGGCGATCAGGCTCACGAACGGAGTGCCGAGGGTCGAGGCCCCGAAGGCGTGGATCGACTGGAGGATCCCCGAGCGCACGAGGAACGTGCCCATGATCGCCAGGACCCCGGTGGCGAGCACGAGGGAGACGTTCCACACCTTCAGCATCCCGCGCTTCTCCTGGATCATGATGGAGTGGATGTACGCGGTGCCCGTCAGCCAGGGCAGCAGCGAGGCGTTCTCCACCGGATCCCAGGCCCAGTAGCCGCCCCAGCCGAGCTCGGAGTAGGACCAGCGGGCGCCGAGCAGGATCCCGATGCCGAGGAAGAGCCACGCGGCGAGGGCGAAGCGGCGGGTGGAGCGGATCCACTCCGACCCGAGCCTGCGGGTGACGAGCGCGCCGATCCCGAAGGCGAACGGGATCGAGAAGAGGGTGTAGCCCGAGTAGACGAGCGGCGGGTGGATCATCATGCTCGGGTAGCGCAGCAGCGGCGTGAGGCCGTTGCCGTCCGCGGGCACGACGGCGAGCTGCGCGAACGGGCTGTCGAGGAACACGAGCAGCC